>Ga0116109_1000041_pt1 | contig 35684 bp, 28 predicted proteins | sample June2015DPH_8_10_2_FD_89718 | JGI IMG/M metagenome (GOLD analysis project Ga0116109, IMG submission 89718) | Peatland microbial communities from SPRUCE experiment site at the Marcell Experimental Forest, Minnesota, USA - June2015DPH_8_10 | ecosystem: Environmental > Terrestrial > Soil > Wetlands... | reverse complement strand
ACTGCCATGCCCGATGACCGGGCCATCTCGATGATGTCCATTTTGTCCACCGTTTCGTGTCTTCTCTCTTGCAATACCGTCGACGGGGGCAGGTTATTCCCGTCGGGCCAACGGACTTAATCGCACCGGTTCGGAATAGAGGCAGATATGCGGCTAGCCCGGAGGATGCGTTATTCGTTGCGTTGTCGACGGAGACTCGAGAGCTTAACCACGAGGGTAGTTAGCAACGGTGTCCGGCATCCGCCAGGTCGACCCGAAGCTGATCGAGCTCGGTCGCGTTACCGGCTTGAGCACCACGAAGCTGACTCGCCGGATTGTGCTGCCGGGCGCGCGATCATCTCACCCGGTTCTTCGATGATATGCTCGCCGCTCAGTCGCCCTCGAGGTCTCTCACCATTTCCAGCAGGTCGCAGAGGCGATAGCCGATTTCAATACTTAAATTCCGCATCAGTTTCGCGTCAAGGCCCGGCATCGTCGTGTGGAGATGTTCGAGCGCTTCCTGCGAGATCTCCAGCAAGACGCTGGGTGTATCGGCCACCAGCTTTAACAAACGCCGCCGCTCCAACATCAGCGGTATTTCGCCAAGCGCCATGCCGGCCCGATAATTTGCAGTACGCAAGGCGTTGCCGTCTTTTTCCCAGAGGACGCTGAGCCGGCCTCGTGTCAGCAGTAACAAGCCACCGGGCGGGGCCTCGCGGCCGATTACGACATCACCCGCGGCAAAGGACCTGCGCGTCGCCAGACTCATCAGCAATGCCCGCTCGGCAGCGTTCATATCCTGAGTTGCCGGCAGGGCGGCAAGGTCGATCTCTTCGTCGCTTTCCTGCGCAGCCAACTTGTCGAGCAGTTCGTCTTCGGCTTGCGATAGTGCGGCGTCCGTGCTTTCGAAGACGCGCAACTCGGCTTCCGGCTTCGTCAGCCCCCATTCGACCAGAAACTTCCGGCGGCGTCCCCCGGCGAGAAGCGGTGCAAGCAACAGACGTCTCCCGGACCTGACCAGCAGTTCGTCGAGCCGCTTCAACATCAATACGCCGCTACTGTCGAAATGGCTGATGCGTTTCAGATCGAGCAACACCCAGTCGCTAGCGGACAATTCATCTCCAACCACTCGCTCAACCCTCTCCGCCGAGCCGAAGAAAAGCGGACCGTCGAGTTCGACGATAGCGACCCGCTGGCCCTGCTGGTCAAGCGCGTCAAGCGCCGCACGCGATCGTTTCGTTCTGGAGCGAAGCTCCGTAGCGTGTTGTATGCGCCGGATCATCTGTGCATTCGAGCGATAGATGAATGCGATCAACGCGGCGGCGAAACCCACACCCAGCGCAACCAGTACGCTGGTAAAGACGACTAACGCGGTGACGACAAACACCAGCGTCAGGTTAAGATAAATTTCCCATCGGGTCGAAGAGTGGCCGCCATAACCCACTCCGATCAGCAGTTGATGCGTCCATTTGTCCATCGCTTCCGCGCTGGTCACGATCACCACTCCCGCCATGACCGAGAGGGGAATCAGGCCGACAATCCGGTTCAACCCATACGACAGCGCCAGAAGCATGCATGCGTAAGCGAAGTTGGCAAACCCTGTACGTCCTCCGCTCGCATGGACGATCCGGGTTATGTTTGGCGAACCGCCGCTGGGCGCGCCGCCAAACAACGCCGACGCAATGTTCGAGGCACCTTGCACGACCAGTTCGCGATTACTGTTGTGGCGAGCCCCGAAGAGTTGTTCGGTGCTTGAAATGCTCAGCAGGGATTGGATTGACGACACGAGAGCGATCGTGATGCCGGTGGCCAGTATCACCGCAGCGTGATTGCGAAAGCCGCCAGAGGTGACGAAGTTGAGAATATCGGTGACGCGCAAGATCAGCGGTATGCCTGGCGGTAGCGCTCCGATCGTGGCGCCCAGGTCTTCGTCTGGAACGAGACGCAGGCACAGCATCTGAAGTGCCGTTCCGGCAAAGAGACCGATCAATGCCGCTGGCACAGGTCCGCTTCTCTTTTTCGCCAAAATGGCGAATCCGCCGGACAGGAAGGCAATTCCCAAAGCCCACCAGTTGACCGGCACAGTGCCGTTGAACGCCCGCAGTAGTTCTTGCGGCCCGTCGAGATCGAGGGCGCGGGGTAATTGATTCAGGATGATCTGGATCGCGAATCCATTGATGAAGCCCGCGAGAACCGGATACGGAATGAACTTGACGAGCAAGCCCAGGCGCGACGCGCCCAGAATCGTCTGTACGATGCCGGAAACCAGCAGTGCGGTGGACGCTACCAGCAGGAGTGTGGCGCTCCCGCTGCCGTTTCCGGCGGCAAACGACGGATCCGCCGCCACGCTTGCAATCAACCCTGACAAAATGGCGGCATGCGTTGTTTTCGGCGAATTCATGTGCAACGGCGTGCCACCAGACAGCGCCGCGACGATGGCAGCCACGACCGCCGTAACAAAGGCAGCCGATATGCCGGCCGTCACCCAGGCCGACCCCATGCTTTCGTACAGCACGGCGCCACAACTGAGGATGATGGGGACGACGGTCAATGCACCGGCAAGGGCGCCGATGACGTCGTGGACTATCGAGCGGAGACGAGCTGATTTCATATTCGCCGACCCTCTTCGCCAACTGAAGCCGTTTTCACGCCTCTTCGAACCGCTGGTCGATTAGCTTATGGCCAGTGACGTGCTCGCAATTGTCGACGATTCAGGCGGCAATGTCGAAGGACCAAAATCGGCCGGTCATTGCCGCACATGCCTGCCGCGGTACCGCCTCCAATAGATCGGCTTCACTGCCCAGTCCGCATCCGACAGGATGCCTCAATGAGTGCGCGGCGCAATCATGGCGTCGTTCGCAGGCTTCCGGTCGGCCTGCGCCTCGTCAATGGATTGCAATGCATCGAGGCTCGTGTCGGCATTCCGGTCGAGCATCGCGTGGGCCGTGTTCATATCGAGGGCGCCTTCCCATCGCGCTACCACAATGGTCGCCACGCCATTGCCAATCAGGTTCGTGACTGCACGAGCCTCGTTGAGGAAGCGGTCAACACCCAGCAACAGCACCAGTCCGGATACAGGAATTTTGTGCACCGAGGCCAGCGTGGCAGCCAGCGCCACGAATCCGGCTCCGGCCACACCTGCGGACCCCTTGGATGTCAGCAGCATCACGCCGAGGAGCAGCAACTGGTCCCAGATCGTCAGATGGATATTCAGCGCTTGCGCAACGAACATCGAGGCCATCGTCAAATAGATCGCCGTGCCGTCGGCATTGAAGGTATAGCCCGTAGGCAACACCATTCCGACTACGGGACGTGAACATCCCAGCTTCTCCATTTTGATCAGCATCTGCGGGAGCACCGCTTCAGTCGAGGCGGTACCGAAGGTAATGAAAATTTCGTCCTTGATGTAGCGGAGAAACTTCCACAGCGACAGACCACACATTCGCATCACGAGGCCAAGCACGACGACCACGAAGAAGATCGAGGTCAGGTAAAGGCACAGCATCAGTTGGCCGAACGAAGCCAGTGTGCCGATTCCGTACCTTGCAATGGTGAATGCCACACCGCCAAAGGCACCGATGGGCGCGACATACATCACAATTCGCACGACGCCGAACATGCCCTGAAGCAGCATGTCGAGCATGTCGACGAACGGCGCGGTGCGCGGACCCAGCCTTGCGAAAGCGATGGCGAGCAGAACCGAGAAGAAAATAATGGGCAGCATATCTCCATTCGCGAACGCTCCGACAATGCTGTTCGGAACAATGCTCATGAAGAAATCGAGCATCCCATGCTGTTGTGCCGCATGGGTGTAGGTGGAAATGCCCGAACTGTCGATATGCGCGGGGTCAATGTTCATTCCACTGCCCGGCTTGATGACGTTCACGATTACGAGGCCAACCGCGAGCGCAATCGTTGATGCCATCTCGAAGTAAACGACCGCCTTGACGCCAACCCGGCCGGCCTCATGAAGATTGTTCATGCGGGCAACGCCGACCACAACGGAGGCGAAAATGATCGGCGCAAGCAGCATCCGGATCAGTTTGATGAACAGATCGCCGAGTGGCTTAAGTTGAGAGCCGATGTCAGGGTAGAAATGGCCGACGAGGACCCCGGCCACTATGCCAATCAGAACCTGTACATACAGCTTGGAAAGCGACTTTCCAATTCTTGAAACCCGCATGACTGTCTCCTATGCGTGGCATCTTCTTTTTTTGTATGAACGCTGCGCCGGCGTGGTTTGCCGGCGCGTTTTGCCAGTTGATGGCTTATGCAGACAGCTTTTGCATCTCGGCGTAGAGATCGGCCTTTCCTTCAAAGCCGATGCCGGGCAGATCGGGCATCGTGATGTAGCCGTTTTCCACCTTCACGCCGTCCGGGAAGCCGCCATAAGGCTGGAACAGGTCCGGATAGGATTCGTTGCCACCCAGGCCAAGGCCGGCAGCGATGTTCAACGACATCTGGTGTCCGCCGTGCGGAATGCAGCGGCTCGCCGACCAGCCGTGCTGATGCAGCATGTCGAGCGTGCGCAGATACTCGACGAGGCCGTAGCTCAATGCGCAGTCGAACTGCAACCAGTCGCGATCCGGACGCATGCCGCCGTAACGGATCAGGTTGCGCGCATCCTGCATCGAGAACAGGTCTTCGCCAGTCGCCAACGGCTTGTCGTAGTAGTTGCGCAGTGTTGCCTGCAATTCGAAGTCGAGCGGGTCGCCCGGTTCTTCATACCAGAACAGGTCGTATTGCGACAACGCCTTCGCGTACTGGATAGCCGTGTCGAGGTCGAAGCGACCATTGGCGTCGACGGCGAGTTTCTGTCCATCGCCGAGCACGCTGAGAATCGAATCGATGCGGCGCAGATCTTCGTCGAGAGAAGCGCCACCAATCTTCTTCTTCACTACCGTGTAGCCGCGGTCGAGGTAGCTACGCATTTCGTCTTTCAGCTTCCCGTGGTCCTGGCCGGGGTAGTAGTAACCACCAGCCGCGTACACAAAAACCTTGCGGTTGGGCTGGCCGTTACCGTAGCGATCGGCCAGCAACTGGAACAGCGGTTTGCCTTCGATCTTCGCCACCGCATCCCAGATCGCCATGTCGATGGTGCCGATTGCGACCGAGCGCTCGCCGTGGCCGCCTGGTTTTTCGTTCTGGAACATGGTCGCCCAGATCCTGTGTGGATCAAGGTTATCGCCCGCGTCGTTGACGAGCGTGGCGGGATCGGCTTCGAGGATGCGCGGAATGAAGCGCTCGCGCATCAGCTTGCCCTGGCCGTAACGGCCGTTGGAATTGAAGCCGTAGCCCACAACCGGCTTGCCATTCCGGATCACATCCGTCACCACCGCAACGAGACTCAGCGTCATCTTGCTGAAGTCAATGTAGGCGTTGCGGATGGGGGAGCTGATCGGAACGGTCTGTTCGCGGATTTCAACGATTCTCATGACGGGTCTCCTGACATTTAGGCACGCATCGCACGCGTCAGCGTGCGTCTGGCTGCGATGCGGACTAGCTTATCGTCAAAATGTGGGGTTAGAATTCACTTGAATTCATTTCATTTTTTACTTTAGGTGAACACTGGGGTGACAACCGATTCGACGTCCGATTTCGAATTTTTCATTCTCCTCGCCAGACTCAAAAGCCTGTCGGGCGCGGCGCGAGCGCTCGATCTCACCCCGCCGGCCGCGACCAAGCGCCTCGGGCTTATCGAGCAAAGGCTAGGGGCGCGCCTGGTCAACAGAACAACACGCAGCGTCAGCCTGACGCCGGAAGGCGAGACTTACCTGCGTTACGCGACGCAGATCGTCGGACAAGTGCGGCAAATGGAAGATGAGATATCCGGGGCTCGATCTGATCCGCACGGTCTGTTACGTGTCAATGCGACGCTTGGCTTTGGCCGCACGACGATCGCGCCGCTCGTGTCCGAATTCGCGAAGCGCTTTCCCAACGTGGAAATCCAGTTTGAAGTGACCGACCGGCCCATCGATCTGGTCGAGGAAGCGTTTGATATGGCGATCCGTTTCGGAACGCTTCCCGACAGCCGGCTTAGCGCCCGGCGCATCATGAGCAATCGTCGCTTTCTTTGCGCCTCGCCGAAATACATCGAGCGGTTTGGGACACCGGGGCGCGTGGAGGACCTGGTTCGGCACCGTTGCATCATTCATCGCCAGAACGACGACGCCTATGGCGTGTGGCGGTATATGCAGGGAGACCACGCCGAGGCGCTGAAGGTCAAAGGCGCGCTTTCAAGCAATGATGGCGATATCGTGCTGCGGTGGGCGCTCGATGGGCATGGGATATTGATCCGTTCGGAATGGGACCTGGCAAAGTACGTTCAAAGCGGGCGGCTCAAACTGGTCTTGCCGGATATCGTGCTGCCGTCAGCCGACCTGTTTGTCTACTATCCCAGCCAGCGAAACCAGACAGCACGCGCTCGGGCTTTCATCGACTTTTTGGTCAACCATTTTCAGGCGCCGTTCATCCCGGTCGAAACCGGAGCACTGCTTTACGACCAGAAAAAGAGAGCGGGCCGTAGGGCCTGAGCTTCACATCGCATCCTGCGCGACTGTCCACCACCTCGTGAGGTTGAAACCGGTAAAGCGTGACTCAGGCGAGCGTCGAAATTCCATCAAGAGGAGCGTACTCATCCTTCGTCGGACTACAGCTGGGCTGCACCAAAGCGCCGATAAAGCAATCTTGCGACAGAGTCCAGTAAAAAGCCTAGCGCACCGATCACGAGAATCACTGCGGTTAACTCCGAATAGGCGAGTCGGTCACGGGTATCGAGAATCAGATAACCGAGTCCGGAACTGACGCCGAGCATTTCCGCCGGAACCAGCACAATCCATAAGATACCTATGGAAAGCCGAACGCCGGTCAGCACATGCGCGGCAATGCCTGGCACGTAGACATGCCAGAGCATTTCGCCGCGGGTCGCAGCGAGGCTCTCGCCCAGTTGCACCCAGCGCCGGTCGATTTGCGCCACGCCGGCCGCGGTGCTCATCACCAGCGGCCAGATCGCGGCGAATGCCAGCAAGAAATACACGGCGTGATCGCCGACGCCGAGTGACATCACCGCAATCGGCATCCATGACAGCGGCGAGATCATCCGCAGGAACTGCAGTGTCGGCGACAGTGCGGTATCGAGCGCCCGTACCCGGCCAAGCAGAAACCCTAAAGGCACACCTAGCAGAAGCGCCCAGGCGAGGCCGATCGCGATCCGTCGCAAACTGGTGGCGATGTGGACGAACAGGCGATCGTCCGCGATCAGTGACGGCAGTGTCGCCGCCGCCCGCGTTGGGGAAAACTGCGCGGCGAGGCTGTTGGGCTCACTGAACAGCGTAATGGCCAGCCACCAGATGAAGATCACGCTCGCGAGGCCCGCCAACCCTGCCAACGAGCGCCGCGTCCACCCATGGCCGCGCGGCGCCGCGCGCACGACGGGCTCAGTACCGAAGCGCGAGGAAGAGGGAGAGGGGGAGGCGGTCTCTGCCGGCAGGTTAGACAAGGATCGTCTCCGTACGGTCAAAGCCCTCCGGCAGGCCAAACGCCGTCATCCCGCCGACGGCGGCGATGCTGTTACGGACAAAGCGATCGTCGACGAGATCGCGCGCCACAAACGCCGGATCGAGCTTGCCGAGAAACTGGCCGTTACCCTCGACCTGGGTCGCTTTAAGGCGCTTCACCAGCTCTTCCGTGTAGTCGGGATACGGGTAAGGCTGAAAGTCGATGCGCTTCGCGTGCCAGTCGGCGTGGACGATCGCGCGGTCCGCGAGATAGCGGCCCTCGTCGGCGGCAGGCGGCGCGAGAACGGTGGTCAACACTTCTGTCGAGTGGGGCGTGTAATGGTTTTTGCCGGATTTGGAGAGCAACTGGGCCGCTTCCTGGGGATGCGCCCGCGTCCATAACTGCGCCTTGACCACCGAATCGACCACCTTCTGCGACCACGCGGGCCGCCCGGTCAAATCCTGTTCGTGCATGAAGACGACGCAGCACGCGTGGTTCTTCCAGACGTCGCCGGTAAAGCGTAGGACCTTGCCGATCTTGAGACCTTCGGCCGCGGCGTTGAACGGCTCGGCGACGATGAAGCCCGCGATCTGTTTCGATGCCAGCGCGGGCGGCATGTCCGAGGGCGACATCACGCTGAGTCTGACTTCGTTCGGCTTGAGGTCACCGTCTTTTTTCAGCACGGGCACGAGTCCTTGTGCCCGCAACATATCCTGTACTACGACGTTGTGAATCGAATACCAGAACGGCACGGCCACGGTCTTGCCGCCAAGGTCACTGATCTTGCCGATCTCTGGCGAGACGGTCAGCGCCGAACCGTTCACATGGTTCCAGGCGACAACCTTGGCGGGGGCCTGGCTGCCGTAGCGTGCCCAGATCGTCATGGGCGAGAGCAGATGCACGACGTTGACCTGACCTGACAGAAACGCCTCAACCAGTTGTGCCCAGCTGCGCAGCAACGTAGGCGGCTCGATTGCCAGGCCGGCCGCTTCGAAATAGCCGTTGTTGTGCGCGACGAGCAACGGCGTAGCGTCGGTAATCGGCAGATAGCCGATGCGTACGGGTGCGTTGGGATCGGTGGCAGCGCGTGCGTTGAGTGCGCCGAGTAGCGGCGCCGCTCCTGCGACGGTGAACATCGAGGCGAGTTTGAGCCACTCGCGGCGAGACATCGGAAGCTGGCACATGCTGTTGGCCTTTATGCGTGAGCGAAGGGCTGTGTGTTGGAGACCTGCGAGACTTCCGACGCTTTGGATATCGAATCGTGCAGCGCCTGGAGAATCTGGATGCGCAACGCGCCTAGCGCAGGCACATGGGCCTCGCGCGGCGCGGGAACGTCGACTGCGAGATGCAGGATCAATGTGCCGCGGTTGCTGAGCACGACGATTCTGTCGGAAACCAGCAAAGCCTCATCGATATCGTGCGTAACCAGAACGGTGGCCGCCCCCGTGTCGTGCACCACTTGCAGTAGCAGACGTTGCATATCGGCGCGCGTGACCTCGTCGAGCGCACCGAAGGGTTCGTCGAGCAGCAGCGTGCGGGGCTGGCGAGCGAGACAGCGGGCCAGCGCGACGCGTTGCGCCATGCCACCCGACAATTGCCGCGGCGCATAGTGACGCGCATTCTCGAGGCCCACTTCTGCGAGCGCCGCGCTGACGCGCTCACGCCGGGCGGCACGTGGCAAGTGCGGCTGACGCGCAAACCCTAGGCCAAACGCGACGTTCCGTTCGACCGACAACCATGGCAACAGGCAAGGATCCTGGAAAGCAAGCGCCACATCGGGGCGCGGGCCGCTAACAGCCTCACTGTCAACCAGAACCCGGCCGCTGGTGGGTTTCTGCAAACCCGCCACGATGCGCAACAGCGTGGATTTGCCGGAGCCGCTCGGGCCCAGTATCGACACCAGCTCACCCGGCTGCACACTCAGGTCGATGGCGTGCAGCACGTGCCGGCCTGGGTAGCTCAGGGCAACTTCGCGTAGCTCGACGCGTGGTGCGGGCGTGGCGATCACTTGACTCATGCCGCTTTTGTCTGTCGATGCTGGGCAAGCTGGTTCTTCAGCTGCACGACGCTTGGCGTGACAATCGGCACAAAGGCCGCTTCACGGGTGCGGCGAGCGCAGCCGCTTTGGCCGCGCAAATAGCCACGTCCACCGGTTGTTTGCACTTCGAGGCGAACAACCGCATCCACGAGCGCGGCCAGTGCAATGCGAACTTCGAACAGCGCAGCCGGCGTGGCAAGGAATGTGCCGTGCTGAACGCCGTCGAACAAACGCTGCGACAGTACGGCCAGCTCGCTCGTCAGATACGACGCTTCGTCCGCAACGGCCGCACGTGCGGCAGCGCTGGCTGCTTCAACGGCGGCGAGCGCACGGCGCGCGAGCCCGATTGACATGCCGCATTGCAGCCCCAGGAAAGCGGGGCGCACGCGCACGAGAAAATTGCGTGCGTCGTCAGTGATCTGCCAGGCCGAGTCGAGCACTGTTCCATCTAGCCGTAGTGCCGCGGTATTGCTGGAACGCAACGCGATCAGGTCGAGGTCGTCGCTGCGCGTGAGGCCGGGAGCGTCGTGCGGCAGCGCAAAGATTGAAGGCGGGGCGCCGTCGCTATGATCGAAAGCAGCAGCGGCCAGAAAACCTTCGCGGCGCAGGTTTGTGATCCACGGCAGGCTGCCGTTTAGCGTCCATTGCCTGATGCCCTTCGTGTTGCCCAATGGCGTTGCATTCATCTGCAGCGACTCCAGGCTCGACAGGTACTTCATCGCGTTCGAGAGACCCGTCGCTCCGGCCAGTTCGCCGCTCAGCAGCGAAGGCAGCCAGCGCGTGCGCAGGCCCTCGTTCGGACTATGCAGCAAATACTCGATGAAAGTCCGCTGTCCCCAGAACACAAAGGCGGCCGCGAGCGAGTCCGTCGCGACGCTCGCAATCGCCTCGATCGCATCGACCGTGGTGCCGCCGGCACCGCCAAGATCGACTGGCACGCCGATCCGCAATAGCTGCGCCCGGCCGAGCTGGGGCAATATCTCGGCGGCGAGGTCCTGGTGGACGTCAATCGCTTCGGCATGCTCTTCGAGCCATGCCGCGAGTTCGGGCGCGCGGCTCGCTAACGGCAGCGCGTTCATGCGGCGTGTCCCTGCGGCGGTGCCCAACGATAGGCGGCGAGTTCCGGGTTCAGTTCGTTTTTCGCCAGATTGTTGGCGAAGTTGCACAGCGTGGCGAGACTCACGCCGAGGACGACTTCCAGCGCATTGGCATCGCTAAACCCGGCTGCGCGGAACGCCGCAAACGCGTCATCGGCCACTGCGCCGCGCGTGGCGATCACCGCCCGCGTAAACACCGCTACGGCCTCGAGGCGCGGGTCGGACAACGGTTGTTGCGTGCGCATTGACTCGACGAGCTGCGGTTCCAACTGCGCCTTCTTCAGGGCGACCGCCGTGTGCCCCGCCACACAGAAACCGCAACCATGGATGCCGGCGGCCGTGATCTGTACCGTTTCGCGCTCGGCCAAGGTGAGGCCGCTGCGTCCGTTGATTTCTGCCACCGTCAGATACGTTTCGAGCGCGGTAGGCGCGTTTGCGAGCGACGCGACCAGGTTCGGCAAAAAGCCATTGGCGGCCTGGGCGCGCTGCAAGTAGGGGCGGCTCGCCTCAGGGGCGCTCTCGGAGGTGTGCAAACGGAGACGGCTCATGGTGGTTCCTCACAGATAAGGCCTCATTGTGAGTCTGGCAACTGTGTCGGAACAATGCGCGCCTGTCTGCGAATCCTGCGAGTTTGTCCAGCGTCGAGCACCGTCATCATCCGCCGTGAGCTGCTCAATGCAGCGCGGTGAAAGGCGTGCGACCGGCCGCGCGGGCCTGCTGTCCGGCGGGTTTCACGGCGCGGCGACGATAGGCGCCTGGCTGCTCGCCGGTGACGCGCTTGAACGCCTGGGCGAACGCGGATTCTGACTGATAGCCGACCCGCTCGGCAGCGTCCGGCATGCTTGAGCCGCCACGCAACATGGCCGCCGCCATTTTCATGCGGACGAGCGTGACGAACTGGGCGGGCGGCTGGCCTGAGATATCGACAAACTGCTTGCAGAACCGCGCCCTTGACATGTGGACGAAGCTCGCCATCGTGTCGGTGGTCCAGCGTTCGGCGGGCGCATCGATGATCGCCGCGACGAGCGGGGCAAATTCCGGACGGCGCATCAATGACCAGAAGCAGGGCGCGATCTCGTCGCGTCCCACCACCGCACGCAGGACGTAGACGAAGAGCAGGTCGGTAAGACGGGCAATCAGCGGCGACGGCGTCTGCACGTCGCGCAGCGCTTCGGCGCGGATCAGGTCGAAAATCGCCCGCGCACCATCGAGTGACGGATTGTCGCGCCGCGCGACGATATGATCGGGCAGCAGGCTGAGCAGCATGTCGTCGAGTCCCGAGTTGAACTCGAAGAAGCCACAGGCGATCCCCACGCTGCCGTCGGCGGGGGCGTGCGAATCGGCGGGTGATGTCAGCGGCGACATCGTGCCAATGCGTTCGCTTTCGTGGCCGCCGGCCGGCGGGTGCGGATCCGGTGACAGGCAATGCGGCATGTCATGCAGCAGGAACACCGCGTCACCGGGAGCGAGGCGCAGGCTCTGCGCGGCGCGCTCAGCGTTGGCGGGCAGGTGCAGCCAGCATTCGCCGTGTAGCGCGAGGTGGAAGCTGGCCCGGTGGCGTCCCGCCGTCGACGCTTGCCAGGCGCCGCAATATTGGCCGACGTGAAAGATCGTGCTTTTCAGTTCGAGACCGGATAGCAACCAGTCGGCAATCGTTTCGGCGTGCAGTGACATAGGATTCAGATGGACTCGTCGTGCGGCGATGCAGGGCGGACCTATTTCATAAGGGTTTCACCGGTTCGGCGCAACGAATTTTTTGTTGGAAGCTTATGCCTTACGAAGGGGTGGGATCGGGCTGGATGTAGATGGGCGAGGGCGCGTAGCCATCGCACTGCGTGCGCGACCTTTGGCCAGGGCACACGTCACGCCGCGTTAAGTTGCAGGCCGCATATCGTTGTGCCGATTTCTTCGTGGCGCAATGCCATGCAAGAGATGAAAATCGTCCGACTGATCACCCTCTGGACTGCCGCGCATCATGAGCCGAGACCTCCTCTTACTCCTCGAACCGGGCTTTACCGATCCGACGTATCCTGGCGAACGCTTCATTTGCCCCCATGGCGCGCCGATCGAGGGACTGCTTGCAAGCGACCCCTCGAAAACCGCGAGCCTCGACGTCCAGCGTTTGCCGTTTGCGCGTCCACGCGAGGTGGCGATCAAGGCGCTCGATGCTGACCATCAGGGCCTGCCCGTGCTGATCCTCGGCGACGAGGGGCCCGTGCCTGAGGACGTGCAGACGCTAGGCGAAAAGCGTTTCGTCACCGACACCAATCGCATCCTTGCGTTGCTCGCTGAACGCCACGGCTTTCCGAAAGTCCACTGACGCCGCCTGGCTTTGGCAACCCGCCGCTCTTCCGCATTGAAGATGCCGGTGAGGAAGCTGCGCCAAGCAGCACCCGTTCTTGCTCTTGCTCTTGCTGTCTCGAGGCGAGCCAAGATGATCCCGTCACGGAGACTTTCCCATGAGCCACGCCCCGGGCCGACAGGCGCCGCGCCAGTTGCATCTGAACATCAACATCCTGCACTCTGGTTTCGTCCCGTCAGCGTGGCGAGTCCCGCAGGCCGATCCGTATGCGTTCATCGACGTCGGTCATTACATCCGCGTCGCGCAGATTGCCGAGGCGGCCAAATTCGACGCGGTTTTCCTCGCCGATAACGCTTCGATTGCCGACCAGATCGGCTTCCGGCCGATCACCGCACTTGAACCGACGGTGTTACTGGCCAGCATTGCTGCGGCCACGTCGCGGATTGGCGTGATCGGCACGGCATCGACCAGCTACAACGAGCCGTACAACATCGCACGGCGCTTCTCGACGCTCGACCACGTCAGTGCAGGGCGCGCCGGCTGGAATGTCGTCACGACCGCCGATCTGGGATCCGCGCGCAATTTCGGCTGTGAGGCCGTGCCGGACCACACCGAGCGCTACGCGCGTGCGGCCGAGTTCACCGAGCTCGTCAAAGCGCTGTGGGATAGCTGGGAAGACGACGCGTTCATTGGCGACAAGGCCAGCGGGCATTTCGTCGACAGTGACAAGATCCATCCCGTCGCCCACCACGGCAAATATTTTGATGTCCAGGGGCCGTTGAATCTGCCGCGCTCGCCGCAGGGGCATCCGGTGTTGGTGCAGGCAGGAGCGTCTGCGGATGGCCGCGATCTCGCGGCACGCCATGCCGAGGCGGTGTTCTCCGCCTCGCAGTCGTTTGAAGAGTCACTCGCCTATGGACGCGAACTGAAGGCTCGAGCGGCCGCCTACGGGCGCAGCGCAGTGAAGATATTGGCGGGCTTGACGACGATTATCGGCGCGACGGAAAGCGAAGCCTTGCGGCGGCGCGACGAACTGGTCGATCTGATTCCGTGGAGCTATAGCCTCACGCGCCTCGCCGGCACGCTAGGCGTTCCCGCCGACACGCTCAAGCTCGACGAGCAACTGCCTGACAACCTGACGTTGCCGGGTGGCGGCAATGGCAACCATACCTTTTTCCACGCGACCCTCGCACAGGCACGGCGCCACGGCTACACGGTGCGCGAGTTGATCCGCTCGCTCGCGGGCGGCGGAGGGCATCGCGTGATCGTCGGGACACCTGAGCAGATCGCAGACGACATCGAGCATTGGTTCAAGGCCGGCGCGGCCGATGGTTTCAACCTGATGCCCGACGTGCTGCCGGATGGCCTGCAGGATTTCGCCGATGGCGTGGTGCCGATCCTGCAGCAGCGCGGAATCTTTCGCACCGAATACGAAGGCCGCACGCTGCGTGAACACCTCGGCCTTGCGCGACCCGATAACGGGCGTGTGTGGCAGAAGAGCGCTTAGGCGTTTGCGTTGGAACCTCAATTTCACCAATTTCCGGCATTACGTGAAGTTGGCCCAGGCTCAAGGGGGCTCACGGGTTCTGCGTAACCGCGACGGAGCACGCTTTTTGCTACGAGGTAAGCATTTTTGGGGTGATGCGCGAAATCTGGCCGTGAAGTGCCCGTAGCGCCCCAGCTGATCTCGGAGGCGTGGAAATGCGAGGAACAACTAACACGGTACGTGCTGCAATTTTTGCCGTGACGATTTCACTGCTTTCGGCATGCGGCGGCGGCCACGGTGGCGGCGGTTCGAGTAGCGGCAGCGCAAGCACACCGGCAGGCGGCATCAATCTGCAGGTTGTCTCGTTCGGCGACAGCCTGTCGGACGTCGGCACTTATGCGCCGATCGCAAGCGCCGTTGGTGGGGGGCGTTTCACGACCAATCCCGGACAGGTGTGGACCCAGAATGTCGCGCAATACTACGGCGACACGCTTTCCGCTGCGTATACGATCGACCTCACCCATGAGCTCAAGGCACAGGGCGGCTTTGGCTATGCGGAAGGTGGCGCCACGGTAGCGACGCCGGCCAACCAGAACGACTTCCTGACCGACGTCATCGGCAACGTCGAAATGCCCGTCAATCAGCAGGTTTCAAGCTATCTGAGCGCACACGGCAGTTTTAACGCCAATCAACTGGTGCTCGTGTGGGCCGGCGCAAATGATGTACTGCGGGCTGGCACGCCGCCGGCCGCAACCACGACCGTGGAGACCGCCGCGACCACGCTTGCTCAGGTGGTTGGACAGATCGTCCAGGGCGGCGCCACCCATGTCGTGGTGGTCAATCTTCCGAACATCGGACTGTCGCCCGATGGCCTCGCTTCGTCCGACGGCGGGGCCAACTTCACCCAGTTATCGGAACTCTTCAACAGTACCCTGACCTCCGCTTTGCAGACCAATGGCCTGCAAAGCAAGGTCATCGAGGTTGACGCCTATACATGGTTGAACGGGATCATCGCGAACTTCCAGGCCAATGGCTTCTCCGTGTCGAATACAGGCCAGGCTTGTGATCCCTCGAAAACACCCGATGACACGTCATTGCTATGCTCGCCGGCAACCTACGTGAGCCCCAACGCCGACCAGACGTACATGTTCGCCGATGACCTGCATCCGACGACGCATCTGCATGCGCTGTTCGCCCAGTACGTGGAGCAGCAGATTGCAGCAACCGGCCTGGGTCACTGAACCGCGCAGGATGGCCCGAGCGTAGTGACAAGAGCCATCGCTTTTCTTCTATTGGACGCAGTGTTTATTCAAGGGCGGAAGCCGGACCGAAGAACTCGTAGTGGCTTTGGGATTCCGGCACTCCAATCGTCTTGAGATGCTTCTTCACCGCCTTCATGAATGCAATTGGACCGACAAAGTAGGCGTCCAGGTCACGCGTGTGGGGAAGCCATTCAGCGAGCCGTGCTTCGTCGAGGTAGCCGTTCCCGTGTACTTGCGCATCTTCTGCGCGCTTTTGCTCATAGCAGTAGAAACGCTTGAGTTGCGGGTGACGCGCCGCGAGTTCATCGACCGTGCGGCGAAACGCATGCACGCCGCCATGACGGGCGGAGTGGATGAAATGCACGGGGCGATCTGTTTCGAGCGCCGCCTGCAGCATCGCGAGAGTTGGCGTAATGCCGACGCCGCCGCTGATCAGGACAAGGGGCTTGTCGCTGCGCTCGAGCCTGAAGTCGCCGGCCGGTGCGAACAGGTCGAGCGTATCGCCTTCATTGACGTTTGCATGCAGATGGTTTGAAACCTTACCGCTGGGCTCGCGCTTAACGCTGATGCGGTATTCGCGACGGTTGGGCGCCGCAGACAGCGAATAATTTCGACGTACTTCTTCCCCATTGATATATAGCCGCACGCCGATATATTGGCCCGGTTGGAACGCCAGCAGCTCACCGCCATCGTCTGGACGCAGGTAGAAGGACGTGATCTCCTCGCTTTCGGGTACTTTGCTTGCAACCCGGAACAGACGCGTGCCGCGCCATCCACCGGGCGCCGCGTCCCGCTCGGCATACATCTGCTCTTCCAGTCCGATCAGCAGGTCGGCAAGCTGTTGGTACGCGGCGGCCCATGCGTCGATTACCGCATCCGTTGCGATCTCTGCGCCGAGTACTTCACGAATCGATCTGAGCAGACACTGCCCAACGATCGGATAATGCTCGGGCAAGATGTTCAATGCCACGTGCTTGTTGACGATCTGGCCGACGAGACCGCCCAGTTGTTCAAGCTGATCGATGTGACGTGCGTACATCAGCACGCCGTTGGCCAGCGCGCGCTGTTGCGCGCCGCTCGCCTGATTCGCCTGGTTGAAGAGCGGCCTCACTTCGGGGTGTTCGCCGATCAGCATTTTGTAGAAATGCGTGATCAGCGCTTCACCGCCGCTTTCGAGGAGAGGGACGGTCGCTTTGACGATGGCGCGATGTTCGGCAGAAAGCATGGTGCGGATCCTGTTGGATGAAAGGTAAGCCGAGGATGGCTGCTGCCTCTCCCCATCCATGTTTTGTGCCAGGTGTAAAATTTATCTAAATCAACGATTTAGAAAACCCAATGGTCCATTCGACACTGGTCAGATCGACTCCATCTGAGGTCGGAATGACTGCGCGGGCCGTGCTCGACGCGCTAACTCCGCTGGTGCAGGATCTCTCGCGCGACCTGCCCGACGACGAACGCTATCGGCGCTTGTTGAGTAGCCTGCGTTCGCTGTTTCCTGCCGACGCAGCAGCGCTGCTGCGGCTGGACGGCGACACGCTGGTGCCGCTCGCCATCGACGGGTTGAGCAGCGATACGCTCGGCCGCCGCTTTCGCGTGAGCGACCATCCGCGCTTCACACAACTGCTGTCGCGACCTGAGCCGACCCGTTTTGCCGCGGACTCCGATTTGCCGGATCCCTACGACGGTCTCGTGCAGGGCGTGGCCACGCATCTCGAGGTTCACGACTGCCTCGGGTGCCCGCTGTTCGTCCGAGGCCGGCCTTGGGGTCTGCTCACGCTCGACGCATTGGACCCGGCGCGTTTCGACACCACGGATACGGCTTCACTCCAGGCCTTCCTGAGCCTTGCCGCTGCGACTGTCAGCGTGGTGGAGCGGATCGATACGCTGGCTCGTACCAGCGAGGAAGAACGGCGCCGCGCGGAAGCCTACCGGCAGGCAAGTAGCCAAAGCCGCCGCGAAATGATCGGTAGCAGCGAGCCGCATAAACATCTGATCGAAGAGATCGAAGTCGTCGCCGGCAGCGATCTCACCGTGCTGATTACGGGCGAAACGGGCGTTGGCAAGGAACTGGTGGCCAATGCGATCCACGCACTATCGACGCGGTCCAGCAAGCCGTTGATTAGCCTCAACTGCGCAGCGTTGCCGGATACACTCGTTGAAAGTGAACTGTTCGGGCATGTGCGCGGCGCGTTCTCAGGCGCGTCGTCGGACCGGCGCGGCAAATTCGAACTGGCTGACGGCGGAACGCTGTTTCTTGACGAGGTCGGCGAATTGCCGCTCGCTGTGCAGGCGAAGCTGCTGCGTGTACTGCAAAATGGCCAGTTGCAGCGCATCGGTTCGGACCACGAACATCAGGTCGACGTGCGGCTGATTGCGGCCACCAATCGCGACCTGGCTGAAGAAGTGCGCGCCGGACGTGTTCGCGCCGATCTCTATCACCGTCTCAGTGTCTACCCGCTGCGCGTGCCGCCACTGCGAGAGCGGGGGCGCGATGTGTTGCTGCTGGCCGGGTTCTTCATTGAGGAAAACCGCTCGCGGCTGGGCCTGCTCAGCATACGTCTGGCCGCTGACGCGCAAGCGGCCCTGCTGCGTTATCCGTGGCCGGGCAATGTGCGCGAACTGGAGCATCTGATCGGACGAAGTGCACTGAAGGCACTGGCGGCCAATCGTGAACGGCGCCGCATCCTCACCTTGACGGCAGCCGACCTGGCGCTGTCGTCGAATCACAGCGCGCTTGGGGACCCAGCCGATGAGGTCGCGGCACCGCAGAGCACGGAGCGGGATTTTCGTAGCGCCGTGACAGCCTTCGAGCGAACCATGGTCGTGGACGCGCTGGCTCGTCACAACCAGAATTGGGCGGCTGCCGCGCGTGAGCTCGGTCTGGATCGCGCCAACCTCAACCGTCTTGCCAGGCGGCTCGGCCTCAAGTAGGTATCAATACACCTAAACCCAAACGGTCGCCGGGAAGGTCGAACGGTTGCATCGCCCGGCTGGTACGGAGGTTAGCCCGTCTTGTCGTAATACAACAGAGCTATGGCGACACTTTCCTGTCTCGCGGTGTGAAGATGTTTGGAGGACCAGGCATTGGCCGGAACTCTCACACCTAGTGACTTCATGCAGATGACGACACATGGCGGTGCACGAATGGCACTGCGACGCGCGCTCAAGCAACCGTTGCTGAACGCCGTCGCGAGGCTGCCTGACGGCGTGCAGCGCGCCATGTTCACGCCGCGGATACGCCGCATCTGCATTCGCGTGCCGCTGCTGCGCGCGGTTTACTCGGGCTGCATGCGGCGCCACCCGATCGACCTGCAATATGGCACTGAAACCAGCGGCTTTGTCGACGCGCTGGCGTTACAGCGCGATGCACGCCTTGTTGATCAACTGAACCCCTACATGGGTTCCCAGCCGACGATCATCCGTCGCGCGCTGGATACGCTGGGCGATATCGCTGGCTATACGTTCATCGACATCGGCTGCGGAAAGGGCCGACCGCTAGTCGTGGCGTCCGAGTATCCATTCGCCCTGGCGCTGGGCTACGACATCAGCGCGGACCTCGTGAAGACCGCGAACGCGAACGGGGCCCTGATGGCGCGGCGCTTTCCGCAACGTCCACCGATCCGCGCGGTCACCGCCAACGTCTCCGATCTGGCCGTGCCATCGGGCAGGGTGGTCGTGTTCATGTTCAATCCGTTCGGCGCCGATCTGATGGCGACGCTGTTATCGAAGCTCGAGGAAGGGCTCTCGAGCGGCGCAATCGAGCATCTTTTCGTCGTCTATGACAATCCGGTGTGCGGCGAGGTGTTCGACGGCTCACGGTACCTGAAGCGCTGGTTCGCAGAAATGCTTGCCTACGATCAGCGCGAACTGGGCTTTGGACCGGAGGTCCAGGAAGGCGTCGTCATCTGGCAAAGCCTGCGCGGGGCGCGGCCCGATGCGTTCGCAGACCGCGATCGTCCCATCACGACCAAAGACAGCCTCAGCGCAGTCATCGAATAATTCAAGGTTGCGGCGTAACACGCTGCATTAGCGGCAGAAATTGCATTACCACGACGTGAGTGGTAATCAAAATTAAAATAATTGAAAGCAATGCGAAATAAATAGACGGCCGATATCCTGGAATTTAGCATGCTTAATTGACGGTCAAAATCGCGCTGTCGCGCGCGAATAAGAACGTGAATTAACTATACGGATTTCGTGGAATAACGATTCGTTAAATGTTTGGTTCAATGCTGATTGGCAGCCTGTTATTGTATTTTTGGTTCGACGGGAATCCAGGTCGAACGGAAAAGCGATTCAACGACAGGATCAACGGGGCCACCCACGATCCCCCTATCTGCCATGACCTACATTATTATCGATACCACATTGTCGGATCCGGTTGCGCGGCCCCTTCTGGATGCGCTGGAACTCGAGTACGCGACACGCTATAGGGAGTTTCGGCCGAACAGTGCCGCGTCAGCGAGTGAAGAACTGGTGCGTTACCCGGCCGAGTTATTTGCGCCACCCGATGGGGCTTTCATCGTGATCGTGCGTGACGGGGAGACGATCGGCGGCGGGGCATTCAAACGCTATGACGCGACCACTGCGGAACTCAAGCGCATCTGGACACATGCCAGTCTGCGCCGTCAGGGGCTGGCCCGTCGCGTCGTGCAGGAGCTCGAGGCGCGTGCGTTGCAACAGGGATACCGCCGCGTCTATCTGACCACGGGTTTCCGGCAACCGGAAGCAGCAGGACTCTATGTCAATGCGGGTTACGAACCCCTGTTCGATCAATCGATCGCGCCGGAGGTCCATTTTCGTCTTCCGTTCGGCAAGGATTTGCTGGAACCGGGACGTACAGATTCGTTGAGCGATCTGATTCAGGCCGAGCCGCTCGGCCAGCGGTAGCAATGCGTGCAACGCATTAATTAAACCGTCTATTTCAACAGGGGATAACAAGTCATGAAACATGGGCGGAATATTCTGTCGGCAGTGGCCGGAACGATCATCGTATTGACGATGGGTTTGGCAGGCACGGCACAGGCGGCAAGCACAACCGCCACCTCACTGAATCTGAGTCCGGATCAGCACAATCAGATCCGCACGACGCCTGACTCTGCAGCCATCCAGGCCGTCCCTGCGACGTTTCCGTTCGCCGAAAAGGGCGACCTGGTCATCGGCATGGCAGTGGCGTGGCCGCCGCTCGGTACGTACGCGACCGATGAAAAGACTGTTGTCGGTTTCGACCCGGACCTCGCGCAACTGGTCGCTGACGGCCTGGGGCGCAAGCTGAAAATCGTCGTGCTCGCGTGGGAAGACTGGCCGCTCGCCTTGCAATCGGGCAAGGTCGATGCGGTTTTGTCGAACGTGACGGTGACCGAGGAGCGCAAGGAGAAATTCGACTTCTCGACCTATCGGCGTGACGTGCTCGGCTTCTACGTGGCAGATTCAAGCCCGATCAAGGCGATCCGTGAACCGAAGGACATCGCCGGGCTGCGGATCATCACCGATTCGGGAACGAACCAGGAAAAGATCCTGCTCGCCTGGGACAAGGAAAACGTCGCTCATGGGCTGAAGCCGGTCCAGGTTCAGTATTACGACGATATCGCCGTGAGGGATGTGGCACTGCGCTCGGGGCGCGCCGATGCGATTCTGAGCGTCAACTCGGCACTCGCCTACGCGGCTGCACAGAAGGGTGGGATTCGCGCAGTCGGCACGATCAGCGGGGGCTGGCCGATTCTGGCCGACGTCGCGATCACGACACGCAAGGGTAGCGGCCTCGCCGCACCACTCACACTGCTACTGAACGATCTCATTCAAAGCGGCAAATACACTCAGGTCCTTGACCGCTGGAGTCTGGGTTCGGAAGCGATCGATAAGGCCAGGACGAACCCGCCGGGTCTGCCGAAAAGTTAAGTCATCCGGGCAGCGCTAGCTGCCTGGACGACGGTCTGCTGTAACTCATAAGTATTACTAAAAGATAACTCCGTACAAGGCTGATATCCGCCTGCGTGCTGGAGGGTTGCGTTTCGTCTATAACTAACGGGACAGTCGATGCACAGGGAAAGCAGGAAGAATCAGACCCGTCAGGCCACCACCGGAGTTCGCAGGAAGCTACTATCGGCGGCCGTTCTGGCGATCACATGCAACGGCGCGGCATGGGCGCAGGGCGCAGCTGCGCCGACCCAGGCGAGCGATGCCGCGGCTACCCCGGCCGGGACTCAGCCGGGGGGAACCCCGCCCGCCTCAACGCAAGCCGCGCCAAGCGGGGCGACGGCGCAGCAGTCCACTGCCAGGCAGTCCGCGGCTCGCGGTACCGTGCAGCAGGATACCGTGGTCGTTACCGGCACGCGCACCGGTACGAAGGCGAGCCAGAGCCTGACGCCGGTGGATGTGATCACCGGTGCACAGTTGCAGGCCACCGGGCAAAGCAACTTGCGGGACGCGCTCGTCAAGCTGTCGCCGGCGATCACGCGGGAGAGCTATGCCGGCGATACGGCACAGTTGACCGACGCGCTGTCGCTGCACGGCCTGACCCCGGACCAGGTGCTTGTGCTGGTGAACGGCAAGCGGCGCCATACGACGGCGAATATCGCCCTCGACGGCGGTCTGAACCAGGGTTCGACCGGTGTCGACATCGACATGATCCCGGTTGGGCTCATCGATCACATCGAGATTTTGCGTGACGGTGCCTCGGCGCAGTACGGCTCGGACGCCATTGCCGGGGTCATCAACATCATTCTGAAGACGAACTCGCACGGGGGAGCAATACAGACGACGAACGGCCAGACTTACGCCGGTGACGGCTTCAAGAATGGCGAGTCCGCCAACATTGGCCTGAATCTTGGCGATCAGGGTTATCTCGACCTGGCGGCGGAATATGACCGCCAGAATCATACGGTCCGGACCGGCCCCGATGATTATTTCGGCACCTTCCAGCCGGGACATGGTTACTACAACCCTATCGAGGGCGATCCCGCTAGCACACGCGAATCGGTGGGGTTCAATGCGGGGTATTACCTTGGCGACGATGTAGAGCTGTACGGCTTCGGCACCTATGCGCACCGCGACGCACAGGCCTACGAGAATTACCGCCCGCCTTCAGTTCTTCCCGAGGTGTATCCGAACGGGTTCGTGCCGACCGAGACGGTCAACGAGAACGACTATTCGATTACCTCGGGCGTCAAAGGCCAGAACCTGTTCGGGTGGTCATGGGATCTGAGCACGACCTATGGCGGCGACGATGAGGGAGTCGGCATGGTCGACTCCGCGAATACCGGGCTCTATGCCGCAGAGGGTTTTACGCCAACCAGTTTTCATCTTGCAACGGTCAGCAACACACAACTGACGAACAACCTGGATTTCTCGCGGGCGTTCCAACTTCCGCTGCTGCCGGCGCCTGTGAATGTGTCGTTTGGTGTCGAGCAGCGGCGCGAGACCTATTCGGTGGGGGCCGGTGATGAGTATTCCTATCTGCTGGGCGGTGCTCAGGCGCTGCCTGGCCTCGCGCCCGTGAGCGCGAGCGACAACTCGCGTAACGTGCTCGGCACGTATATCGACCTGTCGACACATCCGGCACCGAAATGGACGGTTGACGTGGCAGGCCGCTTCGAGCATTACAGTGATGTCGGCGATACGACGAACGGGAAGATCTCGACGCGCTACGACTTCACGCCGCAGATTGCCCTGCGTGGCAGCGTCAGTACTGGATTCCGTGCTCCGTCGCTCGCTGAGGAGTACTACAGCAACGTCAACGAATCGCCGGCATCGGTCACCGGCCTGCTGGCGGCCAACTCGGCGGCGGCAAGGTTGATCGGCGCCCAGCCGTTGAAACCGGAGGAGTCGACCAACTACAGCCTCGGTCTTGTGCTGACGCCCACAAAGGACGTAAATGTAACGATCGACGCTTACCAGATCGACATCCGCAACCGGATCGTCGAGGGCGGGACCGCGTCGGGCGAGGCCGCGATCGCCGCGATGGAGGCAGCGGGCCTTTCAGTGCCCAGCTCAATTCCAGCGTCGGCTGTGTCCGCGAGTTACTTCACGAACGGCGCGAGCACGCGTACCAGTGGGATCGACCTGTCCGGTACCTATCACACTGGCTTCGGTGGTTATGGACAGGTGGACTGGGATCTCGGCGTGAACCTGAATGACACCTCGGTCACGCAAGTGGCGAATGGGGCGAACGGTCAGCCGGAACTTAACGCGCAGCAGATTGCCTGGCTAACCACATCAACGCCGAAGAACAAGATCATCATTGGTGGCACGTGGCATCTCGACAAGTGGGGGGTGAGCCTGCACGAGACGCGCTTTGGCTCGACGTCGAGCGAGGAAACCTACATCGTCGGGCCCAATGCCTTCTCGACGACGCAGTTCATCCACTTCGAGAACGCAGCGCGGTACGTCACGGATCTCGAGGTCCGCTACGACGTGACGAAGCGATTCCAGATCGCGGTGGGGGCGAACAACCTGTTCGACGTCTATCCGACCAAACTACCCTACCAGGCGCAGCTCGAAGGCGCACAGTACGACGCATTTGCTTCGACGATCGGCGAGGACGGGGGGTTTTACTATCTGCGGGCACGTTACACGTTTTGATTAATCCGTCATATGCATAGCAAGATTTGCTTGAACGATGTCGGCTAGCGATAGCGATAATGGAACATGGGGATGTCGCTCGGCAGATTTCCCAAAACCTTTTCCCACGCACCTGGCGGTGCGCTGGGAGGGATCAATATGTCCTACTCACTTTCGATTCTCGACAAAAGTCCGATCGCCGATGGAACCAGCGCCCACGATGCGTTGCGCTTCACGGTCCGGCTCGCACAGCGTGCGGAAGCGCTCGGTTACCGCCGCTACTGGATCGCCGAGCATCATGGCGCGCCGGGGCTTGCCAGTTCGGCGCCGGAGATCGTCGTGTCGCATCTGCTCGCGCATACGTCGCGCATTCGCGTCGGCTCCGGTGGAGTGATGCTCCAGCATTACAGTCCTTTCAAGGTCGCGGAGACGTTCCGGGTGCTGGCGTCCCTGGCGCCGGGCCGCGTCGACCTTGGCGTCGGCAAGGCGCCTGGCGGCTTGCCGCTTACGACGCGCGCATTGCAGTGGTTTCACGACAAGGCGAAGAAGCCCGACTTTGCCAACCAGCTTGCCGAACTTGACGCGTTCCTTAAGGCAGGTGTCGCGGAAGATCATCCACTGGCAGGGGCGGTAGCGCTGCCCACGCCGCCTGAGGCTCCGCAGGGCATCCTGCTGGGCGGTAGCCCTGAGAGCGCGGCGCTCGCCGCGAAACATGGCTGGCAATTCTGCTATGCCGGCCACTTTAACGGCGATAACGACAGCATCGAGCGTTCGATTGATGTGTACCGCAATGCGACAGGACGTACACCCTTGCTCGCGCTCTACGCGTTTGCAGCGGACTCGAAGGCTGAGGCCCAGCGTCACGTCGGTCCACTGCGTATTTTCAAGCTGCGGCTCGCGACGGGACAGAGTGTGAATCTCCCGAGTCCCGAGGCTGCGGCGGAGTTCGCGCGGCAGACCGGCGTGACCGACTACCAGCTCGACGAACTCCATCCGCACGTCATTACTGGCACTCCGGACGACGTGCGCCAGGAACTCGACGCATTGCACGAACGCTTCGGCATCGAGGAGTTCGTGATCGACACCCCTGTCGCCGACTACGCGCTGCGCCTTGCTTCGGTCGAGGCGTTGGCCGGTGCGGAACAGGCCGCGCGCGTCTGACCTTTTCGCCCCTCATTCTCGTTTATCGGATCACACCATGACCCAGCGAAACCTCACTTTCGGCATCATGCTGCATGGCGCGGGTGGCCACATGAATTCCTGGAAACATCCTGCCGGCCCTGCCGATGCCAGCGTCAACCTCGATTTCATCACGGGCATCGCGCAGAAGGCGGAGGCCAACGGTGTGGCCTTCGCGTTCGTAGCCGACGGCCTCTATATCAACGAGAAGTCGATTCCCCACTTCCTGAACCGTTTCGAGCCGATCTCGATCCTGTCCGCGCTGGCGACCGCGACCTCGAAGATCGGTCTTGCCGGCACGCTTTCTACTTCGTATAGCCATCCGTTTACGGTGGCACGGCAGTTCGCGTCGCTCGACCTCATTAGCGGCGGGCGAGCGGGATGGAACGTCGTGACGTCACCGCTCGAGGGTTCCGCGAAGAACTACGGCGGTGAGCATCCGGATCACGAACTGCGCTACGAGATCGCCGACGAATACCTGGAGGTAGTGCAGGGGCTGTGGGACAGCTGGGACGACGGCGCCTTCGTGCGCGATCGTGAGAGCGGACGTTTCTTCGATCGCGACAAGCTGCATACGCTTAATCACAAGGGCAAGTTCTTCGAGGTGGCCGGGCCGATCAATATCCAGCGCTCGCCGCAAGGGCAGCCGGTGATTTTCCAGGCCGGCGCTTCGGAGTCCGGAATCGCGCTTGCTGGCAAGTATGCGGATGCGGTGTTCACGCATTCGCCGTCGCTCGAAGAAACGCGGGCGTTCTCGGAGAGCGTGCGGCAGAGCGCGGTCGAGCACGGGCGCGCAGCGACAGATGTGAAGATCTTCCCGGGCATCGGGCCAGTCGTCGGGGCGACTGCGGAGGAGGCCGAAGCGAAGTATCGCGCGATCCGCGACTTGCTGACCGTCGACGAGGCGCTCGCGTATCTGGGGCGCTTCTTCGAACACCACGACTTTACGCAATACCCGCTCGACGAGCCATTTCCTGACCTTGGCGATCTCGGCAAGAACAGTTTCCGTTCGACCACGGATCGCATCAAGGCCGAAGCGAAGAAGAATGGCTCAACCCTGCGCGAGGTCGCACTGGAAGTGGCGACACCGAAGCCACAGTTCATCGGCACGGGCGAACAGATTGCGGACGAGCTGATTCGCTGGTTCGACGCCGGCGCGGCCGATGGCTTCATCCTCGGGTTCCCGGTGCAGGCCGAGGGGTTTGACGATTTTGTCCGCTACGTGATCCCGGCGCTGGAGACGCGTGGCCGCTATAGCCGCACGCTGGCCGGCGCGACGCTGCGCGATCACCTCGGGCTGCCGCGACGCGAGAGCCGCCACGCGACCGCAGAAACGGCATGACGGATAGCTCGCAACGCAGGAGGGCAGGATTATGAGCGACACCACCCAGCGGTTTCCCGGCCCGGCCCACACGGGCCAGGTAAGCGACGAGGCAGCAGGTCCCGAATACGCGCACTACCGGATCGTGCCGGCAAAACATCATGCGCGCACGGCAGGCACCGTGCTGGCGATCTTGCTCATCGGGATCGTGCTGAATTCGATACTCGGGAATCCGCGCTGGGGCTGGGGCGTCTTCATACAATGGTTTTTTGCCGGGCCGGTGCTCGAGGGCCTCGGGCGTACGCTCGTGCTCACGGGACTCGGCGCGCTGTTCGGCTTCGCGCTGGCCACGCCGTTAGCACTGGCGCGCGTATCGCGTTCGCCGCTACTGGCCTGTTGTGCCTGGGCGTTCATCTGGCTGTTCCGTTCGATTCCGCCCATCGTGTTGCTGCTTCTGCTGAACAACCTCGGCTATCTGTACGAGACGATCTGGATTGGTGTGCCGTTTACGCATATCGCACTACTCAATGAATCGACCACTGACCTGATCAGTCCGTTCTTCGCGGCGGTGCTCGGTCTGACGCTGAACCACGCGGCGTTTTCGGCCGAGGCTATCCGCGGCGGGATTCTCTCCGTCGACCACGGGCAGCGCGAAGCCGCCGCTGCGCTGGGTTTGCCGGGCGCCCGTCAGGTGCGCCGCATCGTGCTGCCGCAGGCGATGCGCGCGATCCTGCCGACCGCGTTCAACGACATCATCGGCCTTGCGAAAGGCACGTCGGTGGTCTACATTCTCGCGATGCCGGATCTGTTCTACACCGTGCAGATCATCTATCACCGCAACCTGGAGGTCATTCCGCTGCTGATGGTCGCGACGGTCTGGTATCTGATCATCCTCACGGGTTTGTCAGCGATCCAGGTGCACATCGAACGGTACTACGCACGCGGCGCGACGCGCGAGCAGGTGGCGGCGTCGCCGTTGAGCGCGCTGTTTGGGCGCTGGCGTAGCGTGCGCGCTGCACGGGGCGAAAGCTCCGTGCAGGCTCCGGGGCAATCTGGCGTAGCAGCTGAAGCGCGCACTGAAGCGGCCACCGACGCGGGCACTGAAGCGATCACCACAGGCGGCTGGGCGCAGCGGCGCATCGGCGGCAAGGTGGGCATCCATAACGTGTCGAAGAGCTTCGGCGCGCTGAAGGTTCTCGACAACATTTCATTGGCGTTTCCGTCGGGCAGCGTCACGGTAATCCTTGGCCAGTCCGGCTCGGGCAAGTCGACGCTGCTGCGCTCGATCAACCACCTGGAACGCGTAGACGACGGCTTCATCGACATCGACGCTGAACTGGTCGGGTATCGCCGGGACGGACGCACGCTCTACGAACTGAAGGAGAAGGACATCCTGCAGCGGCGCCGCGCCGACGTCGGGATGGTGTTCCAGAGCTTTAACCTGTTCCCTCATCTGAGCGTGCTCGCCAACGTCATCGAGGCGCCGTTGGCGTCAGGCGTACCGCGCGCGCAGGCTCAGGCCGAAGCGCGCACGCTGCTCGCGCGCGTGGGACTCGCCGATAAGGCCGATGCCTGGCCGCGTCAGTTGTCGGGTGGCCAGCAGCAGCGTGTGGCGATTGCGCGTGCGCTGGCGCTGAAGCCGAAGGTCCTGCTGTTTGATGAACCCACCTCCGCACTGGATCCGGAGCTTGTCAACGAGGTGCTCGACGTGATCCGCCAGCTTGCGCGTTCAGGTACGACGCTGATCATTGTTACGCACGAGATCGGCTTCGCGCGCGAGGTTGCCGATACGATCGTGTTCATGGACGGTGGACGCGTCGTCGAATCCGGTCCGCCGGTGAACGTGCTCGGTAATCCCACTCAGCCTCGTACCCGTGAATTTCTTTCGAAGGTGCTGTGACCGTATGCGACGTGTAAAACGCCACGACTTAGGATTGCTGATAACTGGCCGACGGGCATTCCTGACCAGGATGGCCGCAATTGCCGCGATGCCGCTGGGATGGTCTGTCGGGCTAGCACGGGCTGCAACGCAGTCGTTCGACTTTAGCCCGGAGCAAAAAGAGCGTGTCCATGCGCCGAAGGATCCCGACGCACTGCGCCTGCTGACAGGGTATCGCTTCGTCACCCCCGGGGTGTTGACGGTGGCGATAGCGCCATTCGCTCCGCCCATCGCAACGTACGCGACCGACGCCCGCAGCGTCGTGGGCTCGGATCCCGATTACGCGCAGCTTGTCGCCGATGCACTCGGTCTGCGCTTGCAACTGGTGCCAGTCGCGTGGCCAGACTGGCCGCTCGGTCTTGCCTCGGGCAGATACGACGCAGTGATCTCGAACGTCGGTGTCACAGAGAAGCGCAAGCAGAAGTTCGATTTCACGACCTACCGGCTCGGCTTGCACGGGTTCTACGTACGGGCTGACAGCGCGATCAAGTCGATCCGCGAACCGCAGGATATCGCGGGGCTGCGCATCGTCACCGGCTCTGGGACGATCCAGGAGCACATCCTGCTCGAATGGAATCAGCGGAACGCAGCGCACGGTCTGAAGGAGGCCACGCTGCAGTCCTACGATGATGGAGCGTCGGAACGGCTAGCGCTGCTGTCGGGGCGCGCGGATGCGATCTTCAACCCGGATGCGCCGCTTGCCTATGAGGCCGCGACACAAGGACATATCCGTCAGGTGGGCACGGTCAACGCGGGCTGGCCATTCAAGGCGGACGTCGCAATCGCGACACGCAAGGGGAGCGGTCTCGCGCCGGCGCTGACGGCCGCCACCAACGGGCTCATCCGCGGCGGGCAGTATCGCACCGCGCTCGCGCGCTGGGGCCTGCAGACGGAAGCCGTCGATCGCTCGGAAACCAATCCTCCCGGCTTTCCGGATGCTTGATCGAAGGCGTTTGCCGGCGGGAACCGCGACAACGAGGAGCGGTACCGTCAATCGGGTGTCGACGCATCGCCAGAAGAACCATGGAGGTAACGTATGTGTGCTGTGCGCATTGATCATCTTGCTTTCCTGACACCGGGCAATTACCCGGAAGAGGCGCCGCTCGCCGGCTTCGAACGGACGCTTGAGCTCTTTAGCGTCGGCGAGGCACTCGGTTACGACAGCGCGTGGGTTCGCCAGCGTCATCTGGAGCGCGCGGTGTCGTCGTCGGCGACCTTCCTCGCTGCTGCGAGCCAGCGTACGACGCGCATCGGACTCGGCGCGGCGGTGATCCAGATGGGCTACGAGAACCCGTTTCGCCTCGCCGAGGATCTCGCAACGGTCGATGTGCTGTCTCACGGCCGCCTCAATATCGGGCTGAGCGCAGGTGCCCCCGCGCACGGCATCCTGCTCGGCGACCGTCTGTTCGATGCGAATCCCGAACTGATCGACTTCTCGCACGCTCGCATCGAGCGTCTGCGCCGCAATCTCGCGGGCGAATGGCTCGGCGACGAGGACACCTTCATCGAATCGGCAGCAGGCCGCGTGCGGCCGCGCGTGACGCCTTACGCGGTGGGTCTGACCGACCGGCTCTGGTATGGCGGAGGTTCGCGGCGCTCGATCGACTGGGCCGGCCACAATGGTTTTAATCTGCTGATCGGCAACATCACGTCCGGCGAGGGAACGGACGATTACCGCGACGCGCAGCTAGGCCAGCTCGAGCTGTTCCGTTCGCACTGGAAGGAAGCGCGTGCGCCGCGTATCGCGCTGGGCCGGGTGATCGTGCCGATCGACGGTGCTGATGCGCGGACGCGGCAGCGCTATCGCGAGTTCGCCGAGGGGCGCCGCGCGCGCACGCTGACCCCGCACGGCGAACGGCGCACGCTGTTTGTGCCCGATCTCGTCGGGACGGCTGATGAGATCGTCGGCGGGTTGCTCGCCGACCCGGTCCTGGGACAGGTCCGCGAACTGCGCCTCGAACTGCCGTATGATTTGCCTTTTGAAAATTATCAGCAGATTCTCGAGGACTTCATCACGCGCATTGCGCCTGAGCTGGGCTGGCAGCCCGAGGCCGCACGCCAGCCCGTCGCAGCTTAGGTGCAGTGCGCCTATCGCCCGATCGATTGATTACCTTATGACACACGCCACATCCACTTCCGCAACCGTTGCCTTACGATCGATTCAAACCGTGCCCGACGATCGCTTCGTTTACGTGTCAGCTCACGACCCGCTAGCCCGCCCTTTGCTGGACGAATTGGCCTACGAATACAGCAGCCGCTATGCCGGGCTGATCGATACGGACGAGATCGTCGAGGAGATGCAGCGCTATCCGGTCGAGGCGTTCGCGCCGCCGGATGGCGCCTTCGTACTGTTGCTGCGCGACGGGCAGGCAATCGCGGGCGGCGCGTTCATGCGCCATCCAGACCCCGGCACGACCGAATTCAAGCGCATCTGGGCCAGTCGCGATCATCGCCGTCAGGGTCTCGCGCGTCGTGTTCTGGCCGAACTGGAGGCGCAGGCGGTCCGCCAAGGTTATACGCGCGTGTATCTCGGCACCGGTCCTCGTCAGCCTGAGGCCGTAGCGCTATACCAGACGAGTGGCTATACCTTGCTGTCCGCGCATGATTTCGGTGAGGATGAGCCGCCTGGCGTCCTGTTCGAGAAATACCTGCCCACGTCGCGCGAAGGTTAGGCAACCGTCAAACCGCAAGGAGCGTTCGGCTGCACGCAGGTTAGCGTGTCAACCCGTTGCAGCGTTCCTGAGGCCGGATTTTGCAATGATTGGACGATGACGCGGGGAAGGTGGGCTGTGATCCGCGTCGGGTTCGTCCGGCGGGATGTTCAGTACACGCATCGAATCGCTCGCGATCTTCGAGAATACCGGTCCGGACACGTCGCCGCCGTAGTGCCTGGCCCCACGTGGCTGGTCCACCGAAACCGCGATGATCAAACGGGGATTACGAATCGGCACAATGCCGACAAAAGACGCCCGGTATTCGGAACGGTCATAACCTTGACGGGTCGCGGTATAGGCTGTGCCCGTCTTGCCGCCGGCACTGTAACCAGGCACTTGAGCCTGGGGTGCGGTACCGCCCGGTGCGACCACTTTTTCCAGCATTCCCTTCACTTCTTCCGCTGTCTCCGGGGTAAAGACTTGCACGCTTTGAATGGGAGCGCCGGACCGCTTATAGAGAGTCAACGGCACTAGCTGGCCATTGTTGGCAAAGACCGTATACGCATGCGCCAGCTGCACCAGAGATACGGATAGTCCATAGCCATATGACATGGTGGCCTGCTCGATCCTCCGCCATTTTCGCCATGGACGGACGATACCCACTCCCATGCCAGGAAAGTCGAGATCAGGCGCGCGGCCGAAACCGAGTGCCGTGTACATGTTCCACATTTCTTCGGGTTTCATGAGCATCGCAATCTTGCTTGCGCCGATATTGCTCGACTTCTGAAGAACCCCACCAATGGTTAGCGTTCCGAAGTTAGCGTCGTCGGTAATCGTCGCGCCGTCGAGCAAAAACCGGCCGTTTGTCTCAACCGTGGTGTCGGGATCGATGCGATGCAGATCAAGGCCAAGCGATATCGTGAACGGCTTCATGATCGAACCGGGCTCGAAGACATCCGTCATCGCCCGGTTGCGTAACTGCTCACCTGTCAGTACCGCGCGATCGTTTGGGTCGTAGGTCGGATAGTTCGCAAGAGCGAGAACTTCACCGGTATGCGCGTCCACGACGACCGCTGCGCCCGCTTTGGCCTGACTGTTGACAACGGCCTGCTCAAGCGCAGAAAACACGCTGTACTGGATGCTACTGTCAATCGAGAGCTGGATCTGCTTGCCGTTTCGCGCTGGGGAAAGTTCATCGACGCTTTGCACGACGTGTCCCATCCGGTCACGAATAACTAGTTGGCTGCCGTCCTGCGCCTGAAGGTTTCGCTCATCGGCCAGCTCGATCCCGTCTTGTCCATGGTCGCCGATATTGGTGAACCCCACGAGCTGTGCTGTGATGTCGCCTTCGGGGTAGAAACGCTTGAAATCGCCGGACTCGTAGACGCCAGGAATGTCCAACTGTTTGAGCTGATCAGCAACGGCAACGGGTACTTGCCGTTTGATATACACGAAGGTCTTATCATCGCTCAACTGCGCGCGTAGCTTCGGCTCGGGGATGTCAAGCAGTTGCGACATTGCGGCGAGCTTGCCAGGGTCGATCTCGTCGGATATATCACGAGCGTCGGCCCAGATCGTACGTACCGGTAAGCTGGTTGCGAGGATGAGCCCATTCCGGTCGGTAATTTGGCCTCGCATAGCTGGCAACGTCAGGGTGTGCTCAAGGCGGACGTCCCCTTGCCTGAGATAAAACGGGTTGCCTAGAACCTGAATCCAGAAGGCGCGGAGCGCGAGCGCGCAAAAAGCAACGAAGATCAGAAACATGACCAGTTGCGAGCGGCGCGTCGACAGACGGGCGGTCAGAATGGGCGTGGATGAAAACGCGATGTCAGTGTTTCGCCGCGGAGAGGTGGCCACCGGTGCTCCAGAGATTGCTTACTTCGGTCCAGCCCATTGAAACTGGACCCGTAACCATTGGCGCCCGAATATACGTCCGCTTCGATCTGTTTTCGTTGGCCTGTTTGTACAAATCAGTTTTCGATTTACGGGGTAAACCGGCTCGAGCGGTGCGTAAGCCCAACTCCTGCTGGGGGCTCGGTCCTGGGCTGCAAACACGCAGTGGGAAGACACGTTTTCCTGTGTCGTTTTGACGCGTGTGGAGCGAGCTAATTCTTCATTCTCGTGTGCGAAAAAGTTAAGGAAAGTTCGCAAAATTCCTGCGCAGCATATTCATGCGCCAAATGCCTGGTTGCCGAAGCGGCGCCCAACCGCTTAACCGTAGACCATCGTCGGTGAGTTGCACCATACCGGTGGTGAGCCCGGCGCGCGGACGGGCGCGCAGGGGGCCGTGACCGCGGCGAGCAAAGTCAGCTGAACATTGAACGCACGATGTGCAGGCCGCGGCCGTCGTGCGTGTTTAGCTTCGGGCCGGTTCGGGAGCGTCCCGTTCGCGTTACCTGATGGACTCAGTAGCGTGGCCGTGTTGGTCCCGATTGACAATGTGGCCAACGAAACGCCGTGGCCGGGCAATGCCGTCCGGTGTATCTGCAGCGGTTCGCCGAGCAGTGCGCGGTACCGGCCGATACTGGCTTCGAGATCGCGCACGGCAATGTTGATGCCCGACACATCGTGCACGCCATTGCGATGGGTGCGAACCTCGCCTTCGGCCACGCGCAGATGGCGTGGCGTAGCGTCTCCGCAGAGAAACGGCAGATCGGACGTCGCCGGCCTGCCCAGTTGCCACGCGAGACGTGCGCCGTCCGGTCGCACGCGCCCGCCGTCGATCGGGCCCGCGTAGTTGAGTCCGCGCTGTCGTGCGGCATCCACGACCGTCTTCACCGATTCGGGCAGCAGCGCAAAATCGACGAGTCCGTCGCCGGCCTGATCGGCCACGTCCCACCAGCGATGCTCGGGCGCGTCGCGCAGAAAGGCAATCAACTCGAAGTAGCTGCCGTCCTCGAAACCGATCAGCGCATTGTGCGTCGCGCCATCGGCGTGCGTGCCCCCGCGCTGGACGGTGAAGCCGAGTTCGCTGTAATCGGCGATGGTCTGCTCAAGGTCGCGCACGCGGATGACGACGTGGTCAAGTGAAAGAGTCATGGCTGATGGCGGCAACTATTTCACCCGGCGGTCAGAGCACGCACGCGCGGAATCACTTCTTCGGCAAAGGTCCGCATGTCGGCTTCGAACGGCTGGAACTGAAGCATGAACAGTTCGATGCCTGCCCGCTGAAAGGCGACGATGCGCCGGGCCACCGTGTCATAGCTGCCGACCAGACCCGCAGCCGTTCCGCCGTTCGAACCGACACGAGGCGTTTGCGCGAAAGTCTGGAACATCACCGCTTTCGGGTCGATGTTGGCTTTTTGTTGCGCACGCAACGGTGCGTCTTTGGCTGCCAGCTCGAAAAGGTGGGCGAGGTGGGAATTGGCTGCTTCATCGGATTCACGGGCGATTGCGAAGGCCGACAAGCCGAATCGCAAGGCATCGTGCCCTGCCGGGCGGCCTCGTGCGGAAACGTCAGCGATCAACTGCTCTACGTCTTCGAGCGGCTGACCGTTGATGAACCAGACGTCGCCCTTGTCGGCCACCAGCTCACGGGCCGGCTCCGATTCGCCGCCGACGTAGACGCGCGGCCGCGCGCGAAACGGATCGGCAGGCCGCAGCAGATAGTCGTCGATATGGAAATGGTCTCCATTAAAACTCGTACGTTCGCCGCGCAGCAGCGATTCGACGACTGTGATCCATTCGCGGCCATAAGCGTAGCGCGCGTCGTGCTCCGCAAAGCCGATGCCCGCACGCTCCAGTTCGGGCCGGTTCCATGCATTGACGAGATTGATCGCGAAGCGCCCCTGGCTGATGTGCTCGATTTGCTGCGCCATCTTGGCGAGCACCACAGGGTGATACAGGTAAGGCTTGATTGCCGCGATGATCTCAATGCGTTCGGTCAGCGCTGCGAGCGCGGCTGACGCGGTCCATGCCTCAAGCTGGTCGAGATTGGAATCGTGCGGATTGATGGTGTGCTGTGCGACGAGCACCGAGTCGTAGCCGAGGCGCTCCGCCTCGAGCACGAGTGCCTTGTTGCGAACCCAGGATGCGTCGTAGGGTTCGTCGGGATCTTGAAGGGCGGCACGGCTGCCATGGACGAGCGCCCAGACGCCGAAGCGGGCCGATGGTGTCGACATAAAGCGAAAATCTCCGGGAGAAAAAAGTGTTTGGCGCAGCCGGGTTGTCTGGTTCGACCGCCATTGGCCAACCGTTGAAGCCGGGCCGCGCCGCTGGCAGGTATTAAACCAGTATTTGCGGATACACGTAGCTGGCGACGTCAACGCGTTTCTTGACGAGGCCGAGCTTGAAGAAGGTATCGATGATGTCCTGCTGCTCCTTCACGATATCCGGTGTGACGGCCACCGTCGTATAGTGTCGGCGCTCAGT
>Ga0116109_1000040_pt1 | contig 35949 bp, 30 predicted proteins | sample June2015DPH_8_10_2_FD_89718 | JGI IMG/M metagenome (GOLD analysis project Ga0116109, IMG submission 89718) | Peatland microbial communities from SPRUCE experiment site at the Marcell Experimental Forest, Minnesota, USA - June2015DPH_8_10 | ecosystem: Environmental > Terrestrial > Soil > Wetlands... | reverse complement strand
TTGCCGGCCTTCAGCGCCAGGAACAGCAGCGCTACGAAACCCAGCACCACAAACAGGCCGACCCAGAAGTCGAGAGCAGTCTTTTTCATCGTCATCCCAAAGAGAATCCGTCGCGCCGGCCACACCTTCCGCGCGGCGCGGGCAAGCCAGTGCCCGCGGCGGAAAGCGCGTCGCGCGGTTTTTTTAGCCGAACATCAATGCGGTCAGCAGGAAATCGAGGCCGAGCACGGCCAGCGAGCCGTACACAACCGTCTTGGTCGTCGCCCGTGAAACACCTTCCGGAGTCGGTTTGGCTTCGTAGCCCTGGAAGAGCGCGATGAACGTCACCGCAAAGCCGAACACGATACTCTTGATCACGCCGTTGCCGACGTCAGCCCAGACGTCGACGCCGCCTTGCATCTGCGACCAGAACGAGCCCGCATCCACACCGATCATCAGCACGCCCACCACGTAGCCGCCGCCAATCCCGACCGCGCTGAAGATGGCAGCGAGGATCGGCATGGAGATAATGCCCGCCCACAGGCGTGGCGCAACCACGATCTTGATCGGATCGACCGCCATCATTTCCATCGCCGTCAGTTGCTCACCGGCTTTCATCAGACCAATTTCCGCCGTGAGCGATGTGCCGGCACGGCCCGCGAACAGCAGCGCCGTAACGACCGGACCGAGCTCGCGCACCAGCGACAGCGCCACCAGCAACCCGAGCGCCTGCTCCGAACCGTAGCGGTTGAGCGTGTTATAGCCCTGCAGCCCCAGCACGAACCCGACGAACAGCCCCGACACCGCGATGATCACGAGCGAATAATTACCCACGAAGTGGATCTGCTTTGTGACAAGACGCGGGCGGCGCAGCAACGGGAAGAATTCCAGCACCAGGCGGAAGAAAAGCCGCGTGGCGTAGCCGGCGGTCTCAAGGCCGCCGATTACTGAACGTCCGATCGTACTGATCATGCCTGTCCCCCGCCGATGCCGAAATCTGCCGCAAGCGGCGTGTTGCTGGGATAGTGGAACCTGAACGGACCGTCCGGCGCGCCATCGATGAACTGGCGCACGGTGGCATCGGTCGAGGCCCGCAATTGCTCCGGCGTGCCTTCGGCGTGCACACCGCCGTTGGCCAGGAAATACACGTAGTCGGCGATCGCGAACGACTCCGGTACGTCGTGCGTCACCAGAATCGAAGTGGCGCCCAGCGCCTGATTCAGGGCGCGAATCAGATTCGCCGTGATGCCGAGTGAAATAGGGTCGAGACCGGCGAACGGCTCGTCGTACATCATCAGTTCGGGGTCGAGCGCGATGGCCCGGGCGAGCGCCACACGCCGCGCCATGCCGCCGGAAATCTCCGCCGGGGACAGGTCACGCGCGCCACGCAGGCCCACCGCGTTGAGCTTCATCAACACCAGGTCGCGGATCAACTCTTCGGGTAGATCGGTGTGCTCACGCAGCGTGAAAGCCACGTTTTCGAACACCGACATGTCGGTAAACAAGGCGCCGAACTGAAACAGCATGCCCATTTTGCGGCGCAGAGCGTACAGGCCATCGCGCGTCTGCGACCCGATGTCCTGGTCCTGGAACAGGACCTGCCCGCGCTGGGCGTTCACGAGGCCACCGATCAGCCGCAGCACGGTGGTCTTGCCGCACCCCGACCCGCCCATGACCGCGACGACCTGGCCGCGCTTGAAGCGCAGGTTCAGGTTCGACAGGACGAGCCGGTCGCCGTAACCGAAGTCGACGTCGCGAAGCTCGAGAAGGGTCTCGGAGGAGGAAGGCACGAAGCTGACGATCCTTTTACACAGAAGGCCGAATTATAGGGCCATCGTGCAAAAGCTGCCGTGACGCGCCCTGTCCCGAAAAGGCAGGGACTAGGCGATTATGGCGTAAACCCTCGCTGCATCGCAGATACGGCGGCAGCAGGATCGGCCGCCTCCGTCACAGCACGCACAACGGCGGCGCAGCCGACACCCGTCGCCAACACCTGCGGCAGCACCTGCTGGTCGATCCCGCCAATCGCCACCAGCGGCACCACGCCGTCGAGCAGGCGCACGTAGTGGGCGAGGCGAGCGAGTCCTTGCGGCGCCGTGGGCATCACCTTGGTGGTCGTCGCGAACACCGCGCCGAGCGCAACATAGCTGGGCCGGAAGTGCAGCGCCGTGAGGATTTCGTAGTAGCCGTGGGTCGACAGGCCGAGACGCACGCCCGCAGCAGCGAGCGCGGCGAGGTCAGCCTTGTGCAGGTCTTCCTGACCAAGGTGAACGCCATACGCGCCGGCTTCGAGCGCAAGCTGCCAGTGATCGTTGATGAACACCTGGGCGTGGTGCGCGCGACCCGCCGCGACGCAGCGGGCGATTTCCTGCGCCAGTTCGCCCGGTTCGGCCGTCTTGCGGCGTAGCTGCACCGTCTTCCCCCCAAAACCGACCACCCGCTCGACCCACTCGGCCGTCGGCAGCACCGGGTACAGGCCAAGACGTTCCGGGCAACGCGCGAACGGCTGCTGCGGCGCAGCCGGCAAGCCCGTCACACGCGGGAAACGGGACAGATCCGTGGGCCAGGCATCGGCGGCGGTCGTTTCGTCGCCGTCGCGCCAGGCGAGCGCCAGCACCAGCGCGTCGTGCGGCGCAAAGCCACAATCGAGAAAAGCGGCCATCGCGGGAATCCAGTCTTCCGCCAGATGACCTTCCAGCGGATAACGCTCGCCACCCAGATGCAGGGTGGCACGGCCCGCAGCCGCTTCGATCACCCCTGCGCCCTGCACCTGCCAGCGCGCCACCTGCTCGCCGTGCTGCTGGGCGTCGGCGACGATAATCAGGTCGCCGCCGTTGGTGTCGTCCGGCGCGGTCAGGCAAATACGCCAGGGCGCGTGGGTAGGCGGCCAAACGCCTAGCCGCGCGCGGATGCGCTCGGCGGCTTCGGTCAGTTCGTCAGCGGGCGGCCAGAACAGCTCGCGGCCGCCGAGCGGCGAAGTCTGCGTCGATGTCTGGTTCATGCTGCGCTCCCGTCCTGGTGCCAGAACGGCATGCCGACCACCGGCGTGCTCGCATGGGCCGTTTCACGTTCGGCCATCGGTCCCGCGAGATAGGCCTGGCGGCCCGCTTCGACGCCCAGCGCGAAGGCGCGGGCCATCGCGTCGGGATGGGTCGCCTGCGATACGGCCGTATTCAGCAGCACGCCGTCGAAACCCCATTCCATTACCTGCGCAGCATGCGACGGCACGCCGAGCCCCGCGTCGACGATCAGCGGTACATCGGGCAGTCGCTCGCGCAGTACCCGCAAGCCGTACGGATTGATCACGCCCTTGCCGGTGCCGATCGGCGCGCCCCACGGCATCAGCGCTTCGCAGCCGGCATCGAGCAGACGGCGGCCGATCACCAGGTCTTCGGTGCAGTACGGCAGCACCTTGAAGCCGTCCTTCACCAGCCGTGCAGCCGCTTCGATCAGGCCGACCGGGTCGGGTTGCAGCGTGTAGTCGTCGCCGATCAGTTCCAGCTTGATCCAGTCGGTCTCGAACACTTCGCGCGCCATATGGGCGGTCGTGACCGCTTCGCCAACGCTCTGGCAACCGGCCGTGTTCGGCAAGAGCGGCACGCCGTGGCGTTTGAGCAGGTCGAAGAAACCGGCTTCGGCGCCGCCTTCGTTCATCTGCCGGCGCAGCGCGACCGTGATCATGCCGGGCTTCGCGGCATCGATCGAGTCGGACAGCGACTGTAGCGACGGATAGCGCGACGTGCCTAGCAGCACGCGGCTCGCGAAAGTTTCGCCGTACAGGGTGAGCGAGTCGGCGGGAGTGGAAGAAGTCATCTGAAAATCCTTGTCTCTGACAATGCGCGGCCGCTTGGCCGCAGGCGACCACCGTTCAGCCGCCGGCGACGGGTTGCACGACGTCGAGCTTGTCACCCGCCTGCAGCGCGCGCGCGGCATGCTGGGTGCGGGCAACAAAATCACCGTTCAGCGCAACGGCGAACGGCGGGCGCGCGCCGAAGGCAGCAAGCGCGTCGGCGACGGTCGCCCCGTCGGGGAGCGACAACGGCTTCTGGTTGATATGAATGTTCATGGTGTTCAGATACGGTTCAATCGATAACGCAGACGGAGGGCGTGATAACCAATCAGACAGGCAATGCCCGCAACGCTCATGCCGGCTCCTGCGAGCAATCTTGTGGGTCCAGCCGGGCGAGTTGAAACAGCTCGCTCCAGCGGGCATCGCGCCGCCAGCCCGCGAATGCGTCGGCGTCGCCGATGCGTCCCCCAAGCAGCGCCGCGGCGAAGCGGGTGGCTTCGTCCGCGACTTCCGGCACGATCATGTAGCCGTGCCGGTACAGGCCGTTCACGCGCAAGGTCTGCGCGCCATCCCACACCAGCGCCGGGCGGTGGTCCGGCAGGGTCGGGCGGCACTGCGAGTTCAATTCGAGTATGCGCGCCTCGCCGAAGCCGGGATGGACCGAAAACGCCGCGCTGAGCAGTTCCAGCGCTGAACGCACGCTGACGGGCGACATGTCCTCGCCTTCCACTTCGGTGGCGCCGATCACGTAGAGATCGTTCTGCTTCGGCGCGATATACAGCGGGTAGCGCGGATGCAGCAGGCGCACCGGGCGCGTGAGGCCGATACCGGGCGCATGCACGCGGGCAACTTCACCGCGGATGCCGCGCAAGGTGGGCAACACCGCCTTGGCACCGAGCCCGCGGCAATCGATCGTCACGCGTGCCGGCGGCAGGGCGTGATCGGCGACTGGCGTGTTCCAGTGCGTCTCGACACCGCGCTCGGCGAGACCCGCGGCCAAAGCGCTGAGCACCTGGCGATTGTCGAGTTGTCCTTCGTGTGGCAACAGCCAGCCTTGTGTGAAGCGGCCGGCGAGCGCGGGCTCCGTCGCGCCGATTTGCGTGCCCGACAGCGTGACAAAGCCGCCACGCAGCAGATCGGCGGGCGCGTTTGAGCGTACGCGGCGTTCGAACAGCGGCGCTTCGGTACGGTCGGCGTGATGCCAGACGACCAGCGTGCCATTGCGTTGAAAGAACACCGGTTCAGGCAGTTCGGCCAGCACCTTCGGCCAGGTATCGAGCGAGGTCGCGCCGAGGCGTGTGATCAGCAACTCGGCGCTGGCCGCTTCGGCGAGCGGGGCGAGCATGGCAGCCGCCACCCATGCCGCGGCCTGCGAGCCGGCGGCATTGCCGCGCTCGTACAGCGCGACGCGATGCCCCGCGCCGGCGAGCCGCCAGGCGACCAGCCGGCCGCACAGGCCACCGCCGATCACAGCGAAATCCGGTTGAGCGAGCGTGTTCATCGCGGTCCCGCCGACACGCGCAGAGCGGCATGGGCCGTGGGGCGGCGAACGAAGCAATAAACTGAAGAATGAGCGGTCATCGTATCCTTTCCGTACGGCAACAGGCGCACGTACCCAAGGACGAAACCGGCGGGCGAGGCCGGCCGGGCAAAAAGCGCATCCAGTGACGGACGCTGCCCGGCGGGAGAATGGAAGAAAAGCTGACTTCCGGAAACTTCCCGCGCCGGTATTACCCGGATCGGGTGCAAAGGGTCTCTCTCAGCCTCACCGCGGCGTGTGGCCCGCGCGCAAAGCACCCCTGTTTCGTCAAGAGTCATTAGACCATAAAAGGCGCGGAGGCCGCAAACCGGGGCGGCGCGGGAGCCGTAGCCGCCGATTGATGCAGCCGCGCACGGCCGTCTGGCACAATGCAACGATCGGACGCTTGCGCCATTGGCGCGGCTTCTTGCCCCACGCCCGATACCGCCTGGGTCTGCCGCGATTAATTTTGGCTTAAGGAGTTCGCGCCAGAATCGGGCAGTCGCGCGAAGGGGTCGAGACCCGGGCCGCAATCGCAATTCCGCTGTGGCGCCGACTCGCTATGACTGAGCCAACTGGTCCAGTCGTAGTGGGCCAGCCCAAGATGAGCCAGCATTTCTTCAGGATGGTCATGACACCCAATATTTCCCCCGCCCACCCGCTAGAGCCGGACGATAAAGTCTCTGCCTGGAGTCTGATCAGGCCCTACTGGGTTTCTGAAGAATGGAAGATCGCCTGGGGACTCCTGGTCACGATCATTGCGATCAACCTCGCGAACGTCTGGCTGAGCGTGAAGTTCAACACCTGGAACGGCGACTTCTATAACGCCTTGCAGGCCAAGAACGTTCACGACTTCCCGCACCTGATGGTGGTTTTCTCGGTCATCGTGTTCGCGATGATTATTCTGTTCGTGTACGGCCGATACCTGCGTCAGATGCTCGGGTTCCGGTGGCGACAGTGGCTCACTCACCGCTATCTTGAAGAGTGGCTCGGCGACAGTGCGTTCTACCGGATCGAGCGCGACCGCCTCGCCGACAACCCCGACCAGCGTATTAGCGACGACCTTCAGTCGTTTGCGACCAATACGCTCACGCTGACGCTCGATCTGCTGTCGACGGTTGTCACGCTCATTACGTTCGTCACCATCCTCTGGGGACTGGCCGGCTCGTTGAGCGTCACGCTCGGCGGCGTCCCGCTCGTCATTCCCGGCTACATGGTGTGGGTCGCCGCGCTCTATGCGTTAGGTGGCTCGTACATGATCTACAAACTCGGCCACCCGCTCGTTTCGATCACCTACCAGCAACAGAAGGTTGAGGCAGATTTCCGTTTCGGTCTGATCCGGGTGCGCGAGAACGCCGAACAGATCGCGTTTTACGATGGGGAAGCAACCGAACGGGCCACCGCGGGGAATGTCTTCCAGCGCATTCGCGATAACTGGTGGCGAGTGATGAAGTACACCAAGCGCCTGAGCTTCGTGCTGAGCTTCTACGGCCAGATCGCGATTATTTTTCCGATCGCGGTCGCCGCACCGCGGTACTTCGCCGGCGCATTCACGTTCGGTGTCCTGATGCAGATCCAGAACTCGTTTGGCACAGTGAGCGACTCGTTCTCCTGGTTCATCAACAGTTACGGCAGCCTCGTCGATTGGCGCGCTACGGTAAATCGTCTGCGCGAATTCAGACGCGTCATCCATGCGTCGCATCTGAAAGAAACCACCTCGCCGGCCACCGCCCATGGCGGCATCAATCTGCACTACGTCGACGAGGACAAGCTCACCACCGAAGGTTTGTCGCTCTCCCTGCCGAACGGCACGGCACTCTCGCAGATCCGCAATATCACGATCCAGCCCGGTTCGCGCTGGCTGGTACGCGGTCCGTCCGGATCGGGCAAGAGCACCTTGATGCGGGCGCTCGCCGGACTCTGGCCGTTCGGCGACGGCGCGATCGACGCGCCGGTCAATGCACGCATGATGTTCATTCCGCAGCAGAGCTATATGCCGATAGGCACGTTGAAAGGCGCGCTCTCCTACCCGTCCTCCGCCGATACCTACACCGACGACGAATGCCGCGAAGCGCTGCGCGTGTGCCACCTCGAAGCGTATGCGGACCGCCTGGCCGAATCGGGACACTGGGCACGCGTCCTGTCACCCGGCGAGCAGCAGCGCCTCGCCGCTGCCCGCGTACTGCTACACAAGCCCGATTACCTGTTCCTCGATGAAGCCACCAGCGCGCTCGATGCGGCAAATGAGGCGCGCCTCTATCACCTCTTCACTGAGCGTCTGCCCAAGGCCGCGATCGTCAGCGTGGCGCACCGCGAATCGCTTGCGGCGTTCCACGAAGAGACGCTCGATGTCGAACGCTCGGGCGAACCCGTCGCCGCATGATCAGTGGGGCGTCTGAGCGGGTCGCGCTCGACGCCTTCGCCTTTACCTTCAGCGAAACCTTCGCCGCAATGCCGGGCGCCTGCGGTTGGCCGGGAAAGGTTTAGAAAGCATTGCGCGCCAGGAGCGCTCCGGCGTATCTCCTAAGATTGCCGGAATGAACCATTCCATTCTCGTCGTCGACGACGATCCCGTCGTACGCGACCTCGTACGCGAATACCTGAACGGACGTGGCTTCTCGGTAACAGTGCTCGATCACGGTATGGCGTTGCAGCGCGTGCTGCAACGCGTGCGCCCCGCGCTGGTGGTGCTCGACATCATGATGCCGGAGTTGGACGGCATCAGTGCGCTGCGCGCGTTGCGTCTCGCCGGTGACGACATTCCAGTGATCCTGCTGACAGCGCGCGCCGACGTGATCGACCGGGTGATCGGCCTCGAACTTGGCGCAGACGACTAGCTCGGCAAACCATTCGAACCGAGTGAGCTGCTCGCTCGCATCCGCACTGTGTTGCGCCGGCGCGGCGCGATTGCGCCTGGCGCGCCAGAGAATCGCGCGCCGTATCGCTTCGGCCGTTTCGAGGTGAATTTTCCTGCGCGCGAATTACGCCGCGACGGCGAACGCATTCCGCTGCGCTCGAGCGAATTTGCCATGCTCAAGGTGTTCATCACCCACGCGATGACGGTGCTCACCCGCACGCAACTGCTTGAGAAGCTGCATGGCAATAGTGAGGTGCACCGCAACCGAAGCCTCGACGTTTCGATCTGGCGTCTGCGGCGTCTGATTGAAGTCGCCCCGTCTGAGCCGCGATATGTGCAAACGGTTTGGGGCCGCGGCTACGTGTTCGTGCCGGACGGAGAAATCGGCGCGGCCGAGGGGGTCGCGCCTCCGTTCGCCGACGCCTAGGCCCGGTTGGGGACTCTCAAAACGTCAGCACGCTCAGGCACATCCGCTGCAGCCGCCCTACTGTCGTCGAATCGCTCACGATGATCAGGGTGCTTACCAGCGATTTCGATTGGGCGCCAATCCTTTCCTCAAAGTAATTCCGGTAAGCGAATGCAGTGTTATACCTCCCTCCATGTGTAATTTATATTGCCAACTTTAGCACCGGAAATTGGCCGGTTGGCCTTGCGCAGCAAGGCCTCCAGAGGCGGACCGGGGCGCCGCGGCCCGGCCAGGCGGCAACAGGTAAGTGTTGGTAAGAAAACAGTGGGCCGTTAGCCGCGTACGCCAGTCTAGAATTTCCAAATGAATCCACAGGTCCTTATCGTCGACGACGACCCGGTCGTACGCGATCTGCTTTGCCGCTTCCTGCAATCGAACGGGTTCGACGCTTCCGTGCTTCACGACGGCACGCACTTGCAACGCCGCCTCGAAAGAGAGCGACCTTCTGTCGTCGTGCTCGACATCATGATGCCGAACACCGACGGTCTGCGCGCGCTCACCGCGCTGCGCGCCGCCGGCGACGACATTCCGGTGATCTTCGTGACGGCACGTGGCACTGTGGCCGATCGCATCGTCGGCCTGTCGCTCGGCGCCGACGACTATCTGACGAAACCGTTCGATCCGCGCGAGTTGCTCGCCCGCATTCAGACGGTGCTGCGCCGGCGCGGGCCGTCGACCACCAGCGCGCCCGAAGCACGCAAGCCGTATCATTTCGGGCCGTTCGAACTCGACTTCGCGACGCGCACCTTGTCGCGCGACCACGCACGGCTCGCGCTACGCGACAGCGAATTCGCGCTGCTGAAGATCTTCGTCAATAATCCGTACAAGGTGCTCTCGCGCGTGTTGATTCACGACCTGGTCCACCGCGACAACCTCGCCTTTCGCGACCGCAGCCTCGATGTGCCGATCTGGCGGCTACGCCGCGTCATCGAAGACGACCCGTCGAGCCCATGCTATGTCCAGACCGTGCGCGGCAAGGGTTACGTGTTCGTGCCGGATGCCGACGGCGCGCACATCTCGATCGAGGTCGCAGCAGACTCATGAGGAACCCGTTGAACACGCTATTCGGCAGAATGGCGTTGCTCTCGACGGCACTATTGTTGGCAATTCAGGCCGGCTGGTTCGTACTGATCGTGATGCAACCGCCGCACCACGAGTTGGAGGGGTTCGCGCGCGGCGTTCTGCTGATGCTGCAGGCAGCCAGTGGCGAACCGGTGCAAGGCGCCGATGTCGCGCCCGCGAAGCGCGTGCATCTGGTGCCGACCTGGAACATGCCCTCCACGATCCATTTGCACCCGCCGACCGAACGGCCGTTCGTCGAACTCAGCCAGCATTTGCGCGGTCGCTTGCCGCCGGGCACGCAGATCGAAGTCGACGACGCGAGGCCGCCGCGCCTGTGGATTCGCTATCCGGGCAAGTCGACGTGGGTGGTGGTGCCGGTCGACATTCCCCCGCGTCCGCACTTTATCGTCGAAACCGTCTCGATGCTGGTGGCGGCCCTGATCCTGTCGCTCGTTGCGGTATGGCAGATGCAGCGGCCGCTGTCGCGCGTGGCGCACGCTGCGCGCGCCTTCGGCGCGGGCGGGCGGCCCGAGCCAGTGAACGTGCAGGGGCCACGCGAGTTGCGCGACCTGATCGGTTCGTTCAACGACATGATGCGGCGCCTGAACGAAGCCGGTGACGACCAGGCGGTCATGCTGGCCGGGGTGGCACACGATCTGAAGGCGCCGCTCACGCGGCTCAAGCTACGTGCCAGCGTGCTGGTTGCGGAAAGCGAACGGGCCGGCCTGATTCGCGATGTCGACTCGCTCACCAATATCGTCCAGCAGTTTCTCGAATTCGCCGGCCAGTCCGCCGATGCCGGGCCGCCGGTCGCGGTCGACGCATTTCTGCGCGAACAGTTTTCCGACACGGATACCACTGCGTTCGCCGACCACGTGGACACCGCTAACGCAGTCCCCGCCGAAGCCCCGCTCTTTAGCCTCGACCTGCGCGCGGGTCCTCAGCTTGCCCTGCCACGCACCCTGCTCGACCGGCTCGTGACAAATCTCGTCGACAACGCGCTCGAGCACGGCGCGCCGCCCGTCGAAATCGCGACGGCGCGCGATGACCGGCATTGGGTCGTCAGCGTCCGCGATCATGGTCCAGGGATTCCGGATGAAAGGATTGCCGCCGCGATGAAACCGTTCGTGCGGCTCGACGCCGCGCGCGGCGGCGAAGGCCATTGCGGCCTCGGACTCGCGATCGTCGCGCGCCTCGCGCACGATCGAGGCGGACGGTGTGAGGTCAGCAACCATCCGGACGGTGGCCTGTGCGTACGCATCGCCCTGCTGATCGGACAGCACGACGCGTGACGCCGCGGCACTTACACGACCTTACCGGGCGGCCTGATCGGACAGCCGGGCACGTATAGTCTGCGCGGGCTTCCCTCGATAGCCCCCTGTTCGGTCCGCCCTGCTGTTGCCCGGGTGGGCCGCTTTTTCTGCCGTTCACCGCTTCGCTGCGTGCCCTGCCGCTTTTGCCCCACCCGCGCTTATTGGCATCGCTTACCCATGTCTTGCGGCACCGCACCAGGTCAATCGAGCGAGCGTTCAGACGACCAGACGGTCGTGCAGCGTATCGATAGCCGATTGCGATAAGCCCAGCCCGGAGGTCAGGTAGCTGGACATCGTGCCGTAGCTCGCCTGCACCTGATCGAAGCCGGCCTGTAGAAAGCTGTCCTGCACGCTGAAAAACGGCGCATCCAGCGTAGCCGCAGCCGAGCCGCATTCTGCCTGGATCGCGGTGAGCTGCGTGTTGATCGACGCAGCCGAGTAGGTGTTCGTCAGAAGATAGTCCTGCATGATCACGTCGAGCGGGACATTCGCGATACTAAGCAGAATGGCCGCGACCCAGCCGGTGCGGTCTTTGCCTGCGGTGGAATGGATCAATTGCGGGCCCGGCGTGTTCCCCAGTTGCGAGAGCAGCGCCCCATAACCCGCCCGCTGAGCCGCGCCGGTCACGTACTCGCGTTCGGCGCTTTCCATCAACGCGATGGCGCCTCCCGTTATATCGGCCGGCGGCACGATCTGGTCTGGCTCACCCGTGATATTGATGCTTCGATACGCCGCGCCGTTGGGCATCACGTCCGCTACGCGGGCAATTTCGCCGGGGGTGCGCAGATCGTAGACGGTCGCGACGTTGAGTGTGTCGATCACGGCCTTGTCCGCAGCACTCAAGGTCAAGACATTCGAGCGGTAGAACATGCCGCGCCGCACCTGATGGCCATCCACGGTCTGATAGCCGCCGCTCGCGCCACCGATATCGCGGAAGTTGTCTACCGATGCGAGCCGCGGCGTGTCCGGCAGATCGGACGACGACAACCCACCGCCGCCACACGCCGATAGCAGCGCGCTGCCGAACCCGGACATCAGCATCACACTGGCCGAGCCCTGCAGGAAAGCACGGCGCGATGAAAGCTCACCATTTGGTACCACCTGGCGCGACCGGGCGCTGCCGGAACGGGTCGTAGGTAAGTGAACTTTCGCAGTGAAATCCATTGAGTGTATTGGTAAGGCGCGCTTTTCCTGGAGGACGGATGGATGGCTCAAAACAAACTGCGCTGCGGCAAAGTGTACTGGCCAAAAATACCGGGCAGGTTACACAGTAGTGACCTGTAAGGATCTGAAATTCACTTCCGGACGCGAGAACGCCGGCACGGACAGACCATGAGCCGCGGTAGCGGCTTTTTGTCCAGACTGGCCCACTCTCCTTTCCGAACCGTAAAATACGGGCGCACCGGGCGTGCATTGTGAACCGCGCATAACGAGGATCAGAGGCTCAGGAGACGGGGATGGGGTCATTTCAGTGGTTCACGGAGTTGACCACGCGCGAGCGCCGCACGCTCTACGCGGGCTTCGGCGGTTACGCAGTCGATGCATTCGACTTCATGATCTACTCGTTCCTGATCCCGACGCTGATTGCCACGTGGGGCATGACCAAAAGTGAAGCGGGGCTGATTGCAACCAGTTCGCTGATTTCCTCGGCCATCGGCGGTTGGCTCGCCGGCATTCTGGCCGATCGCTACGGGCGGGTGCGCGTGCTGCAATGGACCATCGCCACCTTCGCACTCTTCACCTGTCTGTCGGGCTTCACCCATTCGTTCTGGCAACTCCTGACCACCCGCACACTGCAGGGCATCGGCTTCGGCGGGGAATGGTCGGTGGTGACGGTCATGATGGCCGAGACGATCCGCTCGCCGCAGCATCGCGCCAAGGCAGTCGGCACCGTGCAGAGCAGTTGGTCGTTTGGTTGGGCGGCGGCAGCGATTATTTATTGGGCCTCATTCGCGCTATTGCCAGAGCAGATCGCGTGGCGCGCCTGTTTCTGGGTCGGCATCCTGCCGGCCTTGTGGATCGTTTATGTGCGCCGCAACGTCAGCGACCCGGAGATTTTTCTTGCCACGCGCCGGGCGCGTGAAAGCGGCTTCGATACTTCGCACTTCTTAAATATCTTCGCCTTTCCTCACCTCAAAACGACACTGCTTGGCAGCGCGCTATGCACCGGCATGTTAGGCGGCTACTACGCGATCACTACGTGGCTGCCGACCTATCTGAAGACGGTTCGGCATCTGTCCGTGTTCAACACCAGCGGCTATCTGATCGTGCTGATCGTCGGCTCGTTCACCGGTTACATCGTGGGCGCGATCCTGTGCGACAAGATCGGCCGACGCGCGTCGTGCATTCTGTTTGCGATTGGCTCGTTCGTACTCGGCATGGTCTACACCATGTTGCCCATCACCAACAACACGATGCTGCTGCTCGGCTTTCCGCTCGGCGTGGTCGTGCAGGGTATTTTCGCGGGGGTCGGCGCGTATCTGTCCGAACTGTATCCGAACGAAATCCGCGGCTCGGGCCAAGGGTTCTGCTACAACCTCGGGCGCGGCCTCGGCTCGTTCTTCCCGATTCTCGTCGGGACGCTTTCGCAATCGATGACGCTCGTCAATGCGATGGGTCTCGTCGCCGGTTCAGGTTATCTGCTCGTCATCGCCGCGGCGCTGTGCCTGCCCGAAACGAGGGGCAAGGCACTCGGGGCTGCGAGCCCGGCGTCCTGAGGTGCATTGACAAATCAGTCATTCATCCCGCCCACACACTACATGCGCGACGGTTCGGTTCACCCTGTGGCAGCCAGCACATGGTCCGCCTGGACGCACAGAACCAACTGCTCACGGCAATGACGTGATTGCCAACGCTCGATAGCGCGCGCCGTGCCTGGCCGGCGTGCTCGAGTAAAGGATCAGCGACTCGAAACGCGCCAACAGATTCGGAGGCGACAGGGTTGCGTGGTCAACCGGACCCGCCTCGCGGCCGAAGCGTGCCAGCGTGACGTGTGGCCGGAATGCCCGGGCATCGACCGGCAGCCCCTGTTCGATCATCAGCGATCGCACACGCCAGTCGAGCTTCACGAACTCGTCCGTCATCGCCAACGTCGCCACCGTCAGACGCGGATGACCGGCACTCGGCCAATGTTCGATGTGCGTTACCGGCGTGGGGGTGAGCGGAATGGCATGTTCGGTCAGGGCCTTGGCCAGTGCGTCACCCTGCTCGAAGGTCAGCGCGCCAATGAACGTCACCGTCAGATGCAACTGTTCGTAGGGCACCCGCCGCGCGGTCGCTGAAACCTGAATAGCGCTGAGCGCTTCGCGCGTCGTGACATCCGGCGCCAATGCAATGAAACAGCGCTGCCATCCCTCAATCGCTGGTGAGTCAGTTGCCTGCATCGTTTGTCACCGTCCCTGGTTGAAACGTCCGCTCGCCTCACATCATCTCAGGTACCCGCACTCTGCATACCGTCTCGCGGTCGGCAAAGGAGCATTCGACCCGTGCCTGCGGGGTTCCCTCGCTCCTGCTCCTGCTCCTGCTCCTGCTCCTGCTCCTGCTCCTGCTAGTGTTAGCGTTAGCGTTAGCGCGCGCGTGCGCGCGGCCACACCGGCAAGTGCGCTCCTGCGGGTGCATCTGCACCACCGCCTGCAGCCACGCAACCGCCCGACACCACATTATCCGCGCCCCTGTCCGCACTCACCCACCAATTGAAAAGCCGGGTCACCCTCACGGGTGCCCGGCTTTGGGTACTGCCTCGTCGTCTCCACCTCGCCCTGCAAACGGTTGCTGTCCCTCGGCGTGCGACGCGGGACAGCCGAAGACTTAGCGCGGCAGTTCCGATTGCCCCATCAGGAACGCGTCGACCGAGCGTGCGCACTGGCGTCCTTCGCGAATTGCCCACACCACCAGCGACTGGCCGCGGCGCATGTCGCCCGCGGTGAACACCTTGTCCACCGACGTGTAGTACGCCTTGTCGCCTTCGGTCGAGGCACGCACGTTGCCGCGCGCGTCCTTGTCGACGCCGAACGCTTCAAGTACCGGCGAGACCGGCTGCGTGAAGCCCATCGCCAGCAGCACCAGATCGGCCTTCATTTCGAATTCGGAACCCGGCACTTCCTGCATTCTGCCGTCCTTCCATTCGACACGCACCGCAATCAGCTTCTCAACCTTGCCGTTCTTGCCTTCGAGACGCTTGGTTGCCACTGCCCAATCGCGCTCACAGCCTTCCTCATGCGAGGACGACGTGCGCAGCTTGATCGGCCAGTAAGGCCACACGAGCGGCTTGTTCTCTTCTTCCGGCGGTTGCGGCAGCAATTCGAACTGCGTCACGCTCTTTGCGCCGTGACGGTTCGACGTGCCCACGCAATCCGAACCCGTGTCGCCACCGCCAATCACGATCACATGCTTGCCCTTGGCCAGCAGTTGAGCGGTGAGCTTGTCGCCGGCGTTGACTTTGTTCTGCTGCGGCAGGAATTCCATCGCGTAGTGGATGCCTTCCAGTTCGCGGCCCGGTACCGGCAAGTCACGCGGCGTTTCCGAACCGCCCGTCAGCACCACTGCGTCGAACTGCTCTTTAAGCTCGGCCGGCGTGATGGTTTCTTTCGCCGTATTGCCGATGTGCCCAGGCAGCGGATCCTTGCCGATGAACACGTTGGCGCGGAACGTCACGCCTTCGGCTTCCATCTGACGCATGCGGCGATCGATCAGCCACTTTTCCAGCTTGAAATCGGGAATGCCATAACGCAGCAGGCCGCCAATGCGATCGTTCTTTTCGAACACGGTCACATCGTGCCCCGCACGCGCCAATTGTTGCGCGACCGCCAGGCCGGCGGGGCCTGATCCGACCACGGCGACCTTCTTGCCGGTCTTGTGCTTCGCCGGCAGCGGCGCGACCCAGCCTTCGGTCCACGCCTTGTCGATAATCGCGTGCTCGATCGACTTGATGCCGACCGGGTCGTCATTGATGCCGAGCGTACACGCCGCTTCGCACGGCGCCGGGCAGATGCGGCCCGTGAACTCCGGGAAGTTGTTCGTGGAGTGCAGCACTTCGATCGCGTTCTTCCAGTCCTGACGGAACACCAGGTCGTTGAAGTCCGGGATGATGTTGTTCACCGGGCAGCCGCTGTTGCAGAACGGAATGCCGCAGTCCATGCAACGTGCGCCTTGAATCTTCGCTTCGTCATCGGACAGTGCCGCAACGAATTCCTTGTAGTGCTTCACACGCGTGAGCGGAGCTTCGTACGTCTCGTGGCGACGTTCGAACTCGAGAAAACCGGTTGCCTTGCCCATGTGGTTCTCTTATCTATCTGTACAGGTGGGGTAATCGGTGCCCGCCGCACACGAGGGCGGCGGGCACAACTAATGGGTATCTAACGTCTTGAGCTACGGATTACGCGGCGAGGACTTCCTTGTTCGCCTTCTTCGCAGCCATCTCGCCCAGTGCGCGCTTGTATTCCGTCGGGAACACCTTCACGAACTGACGGCGCGACGCATCCCAGTTTTCGAGCAGCGCCTTCGCACGCGGCGAACCGGTGAACTGGAAGTGACGTTCGATCAGCCCCTTCAGCAGCACTTCGTCGGTTTCGTTCACGTGCCACAAGCCCTTGTCGACCGTGCGTTCCTGCTCGGCCTGTTGCAGCACCGGATCGAGCGCGACCATCGACTTGTTGCACTTACCCGCGAACATGCTGTCCGGATCGAACACATAAGCGATACCGCCCGACATGCCGGCCGCAAAGTTACGACCCGTTTCGCCGAGCACGACCACCGTGCCGCCCGTCATGTATTCGCAACCGTGGTCGCCCGTGCCTTCGACGACCGCCGTCGCGCCCGAGTTACGCACGCAGAAACGCTCGCCTGCCACGCCGCGGAAGAACGCTTCGCCTTCGATCGCGCCGTACATCACCGTGTTGCCGCAGATGATGTTCTCTTCCGACTTGCCGCGGAAATCGTTGGTCGGACGAATGATGATGCGTCCGCCTGACAGACCCTTGCCGACGTAGTCATTGCCGTCGCCGACCAGATCCAGCGTGACGCCCCTGGCGAGGAACGCGCCGAAGCTCTGGCCTGCGGTGCCCTTCAACTGGATGTGAACCGTGTCGTCGGGCAGGCCATCGTGGCCGTACTTCTTCGCGATTGTGCCGGACAGCATCGCGCCGACCGTACGGTTCACGTTGCGTACCGGCTGGATAAACGAGACGTGCTCGCCCTTCTCGATCGCCGCCTTCGCCTTCTCGATCAGCACATGATCCAGCGCCTTTTCGAGACCGTGGTCCTGCACGTCGACGTGCTTGCGCGCCACTTCCGCCGGCACTTGCGGCAGGTAGAACACGCGCGAGAAGTCGAGACCCTTCGCCTTCCAGTGCTCGATGCCCTTCTTCGTATCCAGCAATTCGGCGTGGCCGATCAGGTCGTCGAACTTGCGGATGCCCAGTTGCGCCATGATTTCGCGCGCTTCTTCCGCAACGAAGAAGAAGAAGTTGACGACGTGTTCCGGCTGGCCCTTGAACTTCGCACGCAGCACCGGATCTTGCGTTGCAACGCCGACCGGGCAAGTGTTCAGATGACACTTGCGCATCATGATGCAGCCTTCGACGACGAGCGGTGCCGTCGCAAAGCCGAATTCATCTGCGCCGAGCAGCGCGCCGATCACCACGTCGCGGCCGGTCTTCATCTGGCCGTCAGCCTGCACGCGGATACGGCCGCGCAGCTGGTTCAACACGAGCGTTTGCTGCGTTTCCGCGAGACCCAGTTCCCACGGCGTGCCGGCGTGCTTGAGCGACGACAGGGGCGAGGCGCCCGTACCGCCGTCATGACCCGCGATCACGACGTGATCGGCCTTCGCCTTGGCCACACCCGCTGCCGCCGTACCAACGCCCGATTCAGACACGAGCTTCACCGAGATGCTGGCGGCCGAGTTCGCGTTCTTCAGGTCGTGGATCAGTTGCGCCAGATCTTCGATCGAGTAGATGTCATGGTGCGGCGGCGGCGAGATCAGGCCGACACCGGGCACCGAATAACGCAGCTTGCCGATGTAGTCGGACACTTTGTGACCCGGCAACTGGCCGCCTTCGCCCGGCTTCGCGCCCTGCGCCATCTTGATCTGGATCTGATCGGCCGACGACAGATACTCCGCCGTCACGCCGAAGCGGCCCGACGCCACCTGCTTGATTTTCGAGCGTAGCGAATCGCCATCCTTCAGCGGAATGTCGACGATGACTTCGTCGCCGATCACCGACTTCATCGTGTCGCCGTTCTTGATCGGAATGCCGCGCAGTTCGTTGCGATAGCGGTTGGCGTCCTCACCACCCTCACCGGTGTTCGACTTGCCGCCGATGCGGTTCATCGCCACAGCCAGCGTGGCATGCGCTTCGGTCGAGATCGATCCGAGCGACATCGCGCCCGTTGCAAAGCGCTTGACGATTTCCTTCGCCGACTCCACTTCGTCTAGCGGAATGGCCTTGGTCGGATCGAACTTGAACTCGAACAGGCCACGGAACGTCATGTGACGCCGGGTCTGATCGTTGATCAGATGCGCGTATTCCTTGTACGTCTGGTACGAATTGCTGCGCGCCGAGTGTTGCAGCTTGGCGATCGCATCCGGCGTCCACATGTGTTCTTCGCCACGCACGCGGTAGGCGTACTCGCCACCCGCGTCGAGCATGGTGGCCAGCACCGGGTTGTCGCCGAACGCTTCGCGATGCAGACGAATCGCTTCCTCGGCCACGTCGAACAGACCAATGCCGCCCACCTTCGACGACGTGCCCTTGAAATACTTCGTCACCAGGTCTTCAGCGAGACCGACCGCTTCGAAGATCTGCGCGCCGGTGTACGACATGTAGGTCGAAATGCCCATCTTCGACATGACCTTCTGCAAGCCCTTGCCGACTGCCTTGGTGAAGTTGTAGACCGCCTTTTCCGCCGACAGGTCGCCCTTCAGGCCGGCAGCCATCTGCGCAAGCGTTTCCATCGCGAGGTACGGGTGCACGGCTTCCGCGCCGTAGCCCGCGAGCAACGCGAAGTGGTGCGTCTCGCGCGCCGAGCCGGTTTCAACCACCAGACCCGCGCTCGTGCGCAGACCGTGCTGCACGAGATGCGTGTGGATTGCTGCCGTGGCGAGCAGCGCCGGGATCGCGACATTGTCGCGGTCGGTCTTGCGGTCCGACACGATCAGCATGTTGTAGCCGGACTTCACTGCATCGACGGCTTCTGCACACAGCGACGCCAGACGCGCTTCGATGCCTTCCTTGCCCCAGGCCACCGGGTAGCAGATGTTCAGCTCATACGAGCTGAACTTGCCGCCCGTGAACTGATCGATCGCGCGGATCTTGGCGATGTCCTTGAAGTCGAGCACCGGCTGCGACACTTCGAGACGCATCGGCGGGTTGATGTTGTTCGTATCCAGCAGGTTCGGCTTCGGACCGACAAACGACACCAGCGACATCACCATGTTTTCACGGATCGGGTCGATCGGCGGGTTCGTCACCTGTGCGAACAGCTGCTTGAAGTAGTGATAGAGCGTCTTGTTCTTGTTGGACATGACCGCCAGCGGCGAGTCGTTGCCCATCGAACCGACCGCTTCTTCACCGGCTTGCGCCATCGGCGCCATCAGGAACTTGAGGTCTTCCTGCGTGTAGCCGAAGGCCTGCTGGCGGTCCAGCAGGGCGGCCGCTTCGCGGCGCTCGGTCACGACGTCTTCAGCCTTTGGCTCGATTTCGTCGAGCTTGATCCGCACCGCGTCGATCCAGCTCTTGTACGGCTTGGCGTTGGCGAGGTTGTCCTTGAGTTCCTTGTCGTCAATGATGCGGCCGTGTTCCATGTCGATCAGGAACATCTTGCCCGGCTGCAGACGCCACTTCTTGACGATCTTCGATTCCGGAATCAGCAACGTGCCCGCTTCCGACGCCATGATGACGAGGTCATCGTCGGTGACGATGTAGCGCGCCGGACGCAGGCCGTTACGGTCGAGCGTGGCGCCGATCTGACGGCCGTCGGTAAAGGCGATTGCAGCGGGGCCGTCCCACGGCTCCATCATCGCGGCGTGGTATTCGTAGAACGCGCGGCGGTTGTCGTCCATCAGCGTGTGCTGTTCCCAGGCTTCCGGGATCATCATCATCATCGCGTGGACGAGCGGGTAGCCGGCCATCACCAACAGTTCGAGACAGTTATCGAACGAGGCGGTGTCCGATTGGCCCGGGTAGATCAGCGGCCACAGCTTCGGCAGGTCGTCGCCGAGCACGTGCGACGCGATTGCGCCGGTACGGGCGTTCAGCCAGTTGACGTTGCCCTTCACCGTGTTGATTTCGCCGTTGTGGGCGATCATGCGGTACGGGTGAGCCAGTTCCCACGCCGGGAACGTGTTCGTGGAGAAGCGCTGGTGTACCAATGCCAGCGCCGAAACGGTGCGGTCGTCCTGCAAGTCGCGGTAGTACACGCCAACCTGGCCGGCCAGCAGCAGGCCCTTATAGACCACCGTGCGCGCCGAGCATGACGGCACGAAGTATTCTTTGCCGTGCTTGAGCTTGAGCGCCTGAATGCGGTGGCTCGCGGTCTTGCGGATCACATACAGCTTCCGCTCCAGCGCGTCGGTCACCATGATGTCCTTGCCGCGGCCGATGAAGATCTGGCGGATCAGCGGCTCGCTTGCCTTGACGGTGGGCGAAATGGGCATGGAGTGGTCGACCGGCACGTCGCGCCAGCCCAGCACCACCTGCCCCTCGGCCTTCACCGTACGTTCGAGTTCCTGTTCGCAGGCGAGACGCGACGCGTGCTCCTTCGGCAGGAAGATCATGCCGACGCCGTATTCGCCGCTCGGCGGCAGTGTCACACCCTGCTTGGCCATTTCCTCGCGATAAAAACCGTCCGGAACCTGGATGAGGATGCCCGCGCCGTCGCCCATCAGCGGATCAGCACCGACAGCGCCCCGGTGATCGAGGTTCTCGAGGATCTTCAGGCCCTGCTGGATGATCTCGTGACTTTTCTTGCCCTTGATGTGGGCGACGAAGCCGACGCCACAGGCGTCATGCTCGTTTTGCGGGTCATAGAGACCTTGCGCGGCGGGAACCGAGGAGACCGGTTGCTCGTGATCGTTCATGGGGACACCGTCTGTAAGGGGGCCGGGGAAGGCCGTTGAACCGTTTTTTGTTGCTCGCAGTCGCGCTGCAACCGCGCAGGCAGCTTCATAGCGAAACTGCCGGAATTCGGAATATACGCGACGAATCAATGGAATAGCAAATAAAACATGATGGTATGACCCCTATTATCAGATTGGTGCATCGCACTTTAATTTTATTGGTGCCATATCAAAATCGGTGCAAAAGAAAGCGGCATGCAAAGCTGTCGCTTTCCTCCAGGCCCTTGAAGCAAAAAGCTTTATTGGGTCTGCGGCGTTTCCCGGATCTTGCGTGGCCGCCCACGAGGCAGCGGCGACACCCGGCGATTCGCCGCCCGCGCCGCCCACTCGCGGTACGAATCGCTGCCGAGTACCCATCCTTTTAGCGTGGCCTGCTGCAACTGGCTGGCTTCGCGTTCGTCCAGCGGCTGTTCGCAGAGCTCACGATAAGCGCGCTGCCGTTCAAACGGCGTGTTGCCGAGTGACCAGTACAACGGATGGTCGGTGATCAGGCTATCGAGCGTCAGTCCAATATGGTGCCGGTAGCTCGACCAGCGGTAGTCTTCAGGCGCGCTAACCAGTTGCCCGCGCACCGGGCACATCTCGACCACCCTGCTTGCCAGCAGGAAATAGCGCTCGCCCTCGATCACCGTCGCCCGGTAGCGCCCCTCCCACAAGGTGCCGCGCCGCGAGTAGCGCCGGTTGAAGTGGGCGACGTAGCGGCGACCGACCGCCTGCATCGCCTTCGGCAAGCTTGACTCCTCGGTCGGCGTGACGAGCAGTTGCACCGCGCCTGGCATCAACGCGTAGGCGTGGATAGACAGGTGATGGTCGCGGGAAGCCGCCTTCAGACAATCGATGAAGAGCTCGTAATCCTGATCGTCGACAAATGCGGGCTGCTGATCGAGCCCGCGCAGGATGACGTGCTGCGGCTGGTCGGGGACATAGAGACGTGCGAGCCGTGCCATGCTGGAGTATCCAATAGTCGCGTTGGTATATACCCGAAGGTCCAAAAAGCCGAACGCCCGTACGATTCGGTGCGAAGCGGCTGAGCCGAAAACCGCGCGGAGCTTAGGGAGAAAGCTCTAACCGCCGCGTATGGTTTGTTTCAAACGTTGTGGTCATAATGAGCGGGCCTTTTCTGGAGGAGCATACAAATGAAATTAAAACAGGCCATGACGGGGATCGCGGCGCTCGCCTGTATGACGGCAGCCCACGCTCAATCGGCTGGAAGCTTTTACGTCACGAGCGGCTGGTTGCATCTTGCACCTCAGTCCAGTAGCGATCCGTTGAAGGAGACAAGCGTTGGCGGTTCACCCGTCAATGCCACACTGCCCAATACAGGCGCCAGCCTCGATAGCGCCGACACACTCGGCCTCACTGCTGGCTACTTCGTCACCGATCACATCGCAACCGAATTCGTGATTGGCATCCCGCCGAAGTTCAATCTGGACGGTTCCGGTTCATTCTCGCAATACGGCAAGCTCGGTGACGCCAAGCAGTGGAGCCCCACGCTGCTATTCAAGTACTACTTCATGGGTCCGCAATCGCGGTTCCGTCCTTACCTGGGCGTGGGTGTCACCTATGTCAAGTTCACTGACGAAGAGATCACCAACAGCGTGTTCGAACAGCAGGTACTGCATGGTCCGACCACCGTATCCACGGATAGTTCGTGGGAGCCGGTGTTTAATGGGGGCTTCACCTTCGCATTCGACCAGCACTGGTTCGCCGGTTTCTCGCTCTCGTACATCCCGCTTAGCACCACCGCAAAGCTGAGCACCGAGGCGACCACGCCAGTTGGCGTACTCAACGTGCAGTCGCAGACGAAGATCAAGCTCAACCCGATCGTCAGCTACATCAGCATCGGTTATCGCTTCTGACACTAAGACTAAGGGTAGACGAGTTTTGGGGGCTTGAACAATGCCGTCATGCATTCATGGCGGCATTTTCGTTTGTATGGCGTCGAAAGCTCATCAGGCGAGGCGCCGCTACCTGTTGCTTTGTAAATCTGACCAGCGCGGACGCGCCTGCAGTGCAAATTGTGCCAGCGCAGAGGTATGCTAATTGGCCCTCAAGGCCGTCCGGCGCGTGGCACCGAAGTTGCGTGGCACGGGGTTTCCCGCCCGATTCAAGCGGGATCCCTTTGACTCTTCAACGACGGAGCGACCATGACTGCACTACCGAACACGCGAGACGCCCTCGGCGAATCCTGGACGACGACTAGCCGCCGTGCGCGCCGTATCGCGCGCCACAGCCGTCACGCGGCCGAAGACATTGCCACAGAACTGCGCTCATTGATGTCGGAACTCGAAGACACGCTGGCCGACGGCACGCAAGCCGACGCTTCGGCGCTGCGCGCCCAGTTGAGCAAACGCCTTGAGGTGGCACGATCACGCCTGAACGATACCCGTGACGCGGTGCGTCAACGCGCCGAAGTCGCGCTCGCAGACGCCGATGACTACGTGCACGAAAACCCCTGGCAGACCGTTGCTATCGTGGGCGGCATCGCCCTGATTGTCGGCGCGTTATTCGCGCGGGCTCGCTGAGCCTGACGGGCGAGGGGCCTCTCGGTTGAGGGGCCTTTGACGGCACCGCTGTAAAAGATTCTGTCTGGCGCACCTAGCCGTGCGGTTGCTGCGGTCGCACTTCCGCAAGCTTGCGCGGATGCTGGCCGCAGCGGCCCGCGGCTAATTATCTGCGATCACGAACATCCGCTGATATTCCTTGAGCGCGTAGCGATCGGTCATGCCGGCGATGTAGTGGGCAATCCGGCGCGGCTGGATCGCGGCATCCGGTGACTGATAGGCGGGCGGCAGCAGCCGCGGATCATCGCTGAACGCATCGAACAGGCCGATCACCACCCGGCGCGCCTTATTGGCCATGCGCATCACGCGATAGTGGCGATACAGGTTCTTGAACAGAAATCGCTTGAGGGCCGCAGCCTGCGCGGCCACGGCCTCGCTATGGGCGACCAGCGGCGGCGCGGCGCGCACGGCGTCGAGCGAAACCGGAGCGTGCTCGATCAGGTTGCGGGTGGTCGTGTCGATAAGATCGACGATCAGCGTGTTGATGATCCGGCGCACCGTCTCGTGAATCAGCCTGCGTCCCTCGATATGCGGATAATCGCGCCGCGCCGCCTCGTAGTGCGACTGCCACAATTCGACCTCAGCCAGTTGCGCAACCGTGAGCAGGCCCGAGCGTAGGCCGTCGTCGACGTCGTGATTGTTGTACGCGATCTCATCCGCGACATTCGCGATCTGCGCCTCGATGGACGGTTGCCGTCCTTCGAGGAAGCGTTCGCCGAGCGCGCCGAGCTGCCGCGCGTTTTCCCGCGAACAATGCTTGAGAATGCCTTCACGCGTTTCGAAACACAGGTTGAGACCGTTGAATGCGCCGTAGTGCTCCTCGAGATCGTCGACCACGGCGAGGCTCTGGAGGTTGTGCTCGAAGCCACCATGTTCCCGCATGCACTCATTGAGCGCGTCCTGACCGGCATGACCAAACGGCGTATGTCCCAGGTCGTGGGCGAGTGAAATGGCTTCGACCAGATCCTCGTTGACCCGCAGATTACGAGCTACCGAACGCGCGATCTGCGCGACTTCCAGGCTGTGCGTAAGACGGGTACGAAACAGATCGCCCTCGTGGTTCACGAACACTTGGGTCTTGTATTCGAGGCGTCGGAACGCCGTCGAATGAACGATGCGGTCGCGATCACGCTGGAACTCAGTGCGCGCGCTGGGCGGCGCTTCGGCATGGCGACGTCCGCGTGATTGCGACGCATGCGCTGCATAAGGCGCGAGATGGGCTTCGAGCGCAGCGAGGTTGGGTGTCAGTGGAAGCTCCGGTGTCGTGCTCGCGGTCGACGCGGCGCCAGGGGCGGCATTCAAGCTTTCACTAGGCGTTTCACTCATCGGCTTCTCCGAATCAAGGACCACACCCGGTACGCATAGCAGCGGCGGGCGCTCCCGAGAAAGCGCCGGGCCACCCCAAGCTTTCTCATCCCCCGGGTAGTCCGGAGCGAAGCGCCTGGTTTGGAGGCCCTCTTCAAAACGCCGGGCCGTCCCAGGTTTTCCGCCCCGCAGGAAGTCTCCTCGGGAGACTTGCCCCTTCGGGGGCTTGGCACGAAGCGACAGGTTTTGGGGGCTCTCAGACGGCGGCCGCTAGCGTGGCATGCACGGCGGCGTCGGGTGCCGGGCCGATCAGCGTCTCCCCAAAACGCTTCAGCAGGATGAATTTAATCTCGCCCGCTTCGGCTTTCTTGTCGACCCGCATCAGGTCGACATAGCGGGATTCGCCAAGCGCGGGCGCGCGGGTAGGCAAATGCGCGGCCTTGATCACGTCGACGAGACGCCGGCGCGCCGCTTCGTCGAGATGGCCGAGGCGCACGGACAGGTCAGCCGCCATCACCATCCCGCAGCCGACTGCCTCGCCATGCAGCCATTCGCCGTAGCCGAGCCCGGCTTCGATCGCATGGCCGAACGTGTGGCCAAAGTTGAGAATCGCACGCAGACCGCCTTCGCGTTCATCTGCGGCCACCACCGAAGCCTTGATCTCGCACGAGCGCTTGACCGCTTCTGCGAGCGCTTGGGGCTCGCAGCGATTCAAGGCGTCGACATTCGCCTCGATCCAGTCGAAGAAGGCGGCGTCAGCAATGGCGCCGGTCTTGATAACTTCAGCGATGCCGGCTGCCAGCTCACGCGCCGGCAGCGTACGCAACGCGCCGATGTCCGCAATGACGGCTTGCGGCTGGTAAAACGCGCCGATCATGTTCTTGCCGAGCGGATGGTTGATACCGGTCTTCCCGCCCACCGACGAATCGACCTGCGACAGCAGCGTAGTCGGCACCTGGATGAACGGCACGCCGCGCATATAGGAGGCGGCAGCAAACCCGGTCATGTCCCCGATCACCCCGCCACCCAGTGCGATCAGCGTCGTCTTGCGATCGGCCCGTGAACCCAGCAGCGCGTCGAAGATCAGATTGAGCGTTTCCAGGTTCTTGTAGGCTTCGCCATCGGGCAGCACGACCGTGGACACCTGCTTGCCGAGTGGCGCGAGAGCCTCACGCAGCGTGTCGCCGTAGAGCGGGTCGACGGTGGTATTGGTGACGATCGTGACGGACGAACCGGCGATATGCGGCGCAAACAGCGCAGTCTGGCCGATCAGGTCGGCACCAATATGGATGGGATAGGCGCGGTCGCCCAGTTCGACTTTGACAGTAATCATGCTTGCATTATGACGCAGGACGTTTGGCGACGCCCGCCATCTCGAGCTGCATCAGGACCATGTTGACGAGGCCGTTGACCGACGGCCGGCCGGTTTCGATGACGAAATGCGCACACTCGCGATAAAGCGGATCGCGCACCTCGTAGAGTTCTTCCAGGCGCGCTTTGGGGTCTTCGGTCTGCAGCAGCGGGCGGTTCTTGTCGCGCCGCGTGCGCAGCCACAGATCGTGCGGATTGGCGCGCAAATAGACGACAAGTCCGTTCTTTTGCAGCGCGAGGCGGTTTTCCGGCCGCAATACGGCGCCGCCCCCCGTGGCCAGCACGATATTCTGCTGGAGGGTCAGGTCGGTGATTACATGCGATTCGCGGTCGCGAAAGCCCGCTTCGCCCTCGAGTTCGAAGATGACGGGGATGCGCGCACCCGTACGTGCCTCGATTTCGTGATCGGAATCGAAGAACGGACGATCCAGCCGGCGCGCCACCGCGCGGCCCACGGTGGTCTTGCCTGCCCCCATGAGCCCTACAAAAAATACATTGGCGTGTGCGTCCCGCGCTTGCAACGGTGTCCTCTGGCTAATCCGGTATGGTTCGTGCCGCAGCTTACTGGCAAAGCGACTGCCTTGTCGAGCCTGCGGGCCGCGGCCGCGGCAGGCGCTCAATTCGTCTGCACAACGCGCGGCGTAATAAAAACGACCAGTTCGCTGCGCTGGTCACGGTGTGCCCGATGACGGAAAAACGCACCCAAAAGCGGTATTTTGCCCAGGAGTGGCACCCGAGTCACATCATCCCTGTCATCCGTGGCATAGATTCCGCCAATTGCTACCGTTCCGCCGTCCTCCACCTCGACGCGCGTCTGCACGTGCTTGGTGTTAATGGCCGGCCCCGCGGCCGTCTGCTCGCCCACGCTGTCCTTGGCGATATCGAGATCCAGCACCACCCGGCCGTCGGGCGTTATCTGCGGCTCAACCTCCAGTTTCAGGCTCGCGCGGCGAAACTGCACGCCGGAGACGCCTTGACCCACTTTTGCCTGATACGGCAGCTCGGTGCCCTGCTCGACGATCGCCTTCATCCGGTCAGCGGTCACCACGCGCGGGCTTGAGACAGTTTCACCGTGCCCCTCCGCTTCCAGCGCGCTCAATTCTGTATTGAGCAGGCGCGTGGCCTGGGCGGCGAACAGCGTGAGGCCCGCCGTGGCTGCATCGAACCCGGATAGGGGCCCCGCCGACAGATCGTAGACCGTGCCGTCCTTGCCGCCAGTCAGCCCCCTTGATGTGCCGCCATCCGCGCCCGCCGCAGCGAGCGAAAGCCGCACGCCCAGGTTACGCGAAAAGCCCTGCTCCCCTTCGACGATACGCGCTTCAATCAGCACCTGGCGCGACGGCCGGTCGATCGACGCCAGCAGTTCGGCAATTTGCGTGATGCGCGCGTCCAGATCCGTGACGAACAGCAGGTTGGTGCGCACATCGGCCATCGCTGCCCCGCGTTTTGACAGCACGCGCTGGCTCCCCGAGCCGGTCAAGAGGCGCCGCACGTCTTCGGCATGCGCGTAATGCAGCTCAAACGTTCGGCTGGCGAGGGGCTCCAGATCCGCGACCCGCGCATGAGCCTCGAAGCGCTGCCGCTCGCGCGCCGCCAGATCCGCCAGCGGCGTGACCCAGATGACGTTGCCATGCCGCTCCATTGCAAGGCCGTTGACGTCGAGCAAGGTATCGAATGCCGTACGCCACGACACCTTGTCGAGCCGCAGCGACACCGTGCCGCGAATCCTGTCGCTCGCGACGATATTCAGGCCCGTGAACTGCGCGAACGCGTTCAGCACCGCACCCAGTTCCGCACGCTGGAAATTCAGCGAGATGGGCTTGTCGGGCGCAAGACCGTCGTCGACCGTACGGCTCGATGCGTCGCCCAGGCGCTGCGCGGGGGCGAGCGGCACAGGTGAGCCTTCGAGCGCTTCGGGGGATGCTTCGGCGCGCGCGGCTACCGCACGCGAGGCTGGGAGCGGCGTACCCCCAAGCGGAGCGCCCTCAAGCGGCGTGCCATCGACCCCGTCGCTTGCCGCGCTTGCAGGAGTCCCGGAGGGCGGGGCTTCGTCGGCCGATTCGGAGCGCAGAAAGGGGTTGGGCACGTCGACGGCCAGATTGCGCGGCAACGGCGGCGCGTCGTAGGGCGCAACCGCATCGTCGGCCGGCATTACAGTGGGAAGCGGCGGCAATGCCGCGTGCGCCGCGCCCCCAACGAAAAAGGCACACGCAACTGCACGCCGCATTCGCTCGGATCCCGTCATCATGACGCCTCCGTCAGCGCAAGCGTACGGGTACCGACCGGATTCGTCAGCGTAATGCTGAGCGCATCCATGCCTGTAACGCGGTCGTTACCCACACGCTGCCCCCGTTCGACGGTGACGGCGCCATCAGCCGTTTCGAGCAGCGCGAGGCCGCGCGTCCGGTCGTGCAACAAACCAGCGAGACGCAACAAGCCCGCGTCTGTTGCATCACCGTACGCTTGCGACTCCCGCGAGAAGGGGTCGTAGAACACCGCGTCTTCGTCGTCCGCGTCCATGTCTTCGTCAACGAAGAGTTCGGGGCTGGCCGCAGCAGGACTCAGGTCGGCAAACACGTGCAGGGTAGCGCCGATCAGCAGTCCCCCGGCGTTGCGCTTCACGGTGACGTCTTCGGGCACGACGAGTACCGGCATGTCGGACAGGCCGCGCAGAAACACCATCAGGTGCAGGAAATCGGCCTGTACGGTGAGATGCGTCGAGCGCACGGCGTCCGAAGCGCCGTTTCCCGCACCTGGCGCCAGCGTGAGCAGCGTCACGCCGCTGCGGAGCGCGAGCAGCGACATCAAGCGCACGTCGTCGGCAGGAGCCCACGCGGCCGGCGCCTGCCCGTTAGAGGTGGCCGCGGCCCGCCGACGCAACACGGGCAACTGGGTGAGCGCCTGCTGCGCCCGCGCAACCCTGTGCTGTGCGTCGGAGAGCGCCACACGGCTCGCATCCAAACCGGCCAGGTCTGTGGAAATCCAGGCATTCGCGCCGACAGCGAACACGATCGCTGCGATCAGACATCCGACCAGCAACCGGCTTCGCCCGCTCCACGCCTCGAGCGGCAAACGCACGCGGCTCAGCCAGTGAAAGACTTGCGCGGTCTGCGGCACCGTCCCGCCGCGCGGGGCAAACAACGTACTCATCGTGCACCTCGCGGCTTGTCGGCATGGCGTGAGTGGGCGCCCGCAGATGCGGCCGCCTGTCCCACGTCTTTCACAGGCTCGTCCCAGTGCAGCCTGGCGGCAAACTCGATCGGACCGCTGCCCGCGGCCGAAGGCTCGCGTCCTGAACGTGCCAAAGGACGCAGATCTGCAACCTCGGAACTCTTCACACCGCGTATCGTGCTCAATTGCTTGAGCCAGTTCGCAGACGCCACGGGGTCCGTGGAGGTCGCTAGCAACTCGGTCTCGTGCGCATGCTGTCTTAGCTGCTGCAGGACAACGCCGTCTGCGGGCACACGGCTCAACGTATCGAGCAGGTCGAGCAGGCGTGTCAAGGGTTCGGACAACACGACCGCACGCGCGGCCCGCTTGCCCTGTTCTTCAGCATCGTGCCGCAGTCTCGCCTCCTCCGCGAGCGGCGCAGCCAGGTGCGCCAACTCGCGCTCGCTCGACACACGCTGTGCATCGAGCCGCCCCCGCTCGAATGCCTGCCAGCCCGCTACCGCCAGCATGGCGGCACAGCCTGCCAACGCCGCGCCCAACCATTCGAGCAGACAGCGCCGCCGGGCGCGCCGCGCGTCACGTTGCCGGTAGGGCAGCAGGTTGAAGCCGCCGATCCAGATTGGTTGTCCGGCCGCGCCCATGCGCGAATTCATCCACGTCATTCCATCACCCCGCGCAATGCGAGGCCAAACGCTACCGCGCAAGTCGGCTCACGCAGCAGGTCAGCGGACAACGGTCGCGCGCAGTCGCCCAAAGACACGCACTCGAACGGCAGCACGGTACAACCCAGAACGTCGCCGAGATCCGCGACAGAAAATCCCACGCCATCGAGCAACTCGAGTTCGCCTCCGAGTAACGCGCAGCCAAGCTGACCACCGTCGGCAAGGTCGCGCAACGCGTCGGCAAGATCGGAGTGTTCAGGTGCCGGATAGTGCATCTCGCCGGCGACCGCTTCATCGGCGATGCGCCAGCCGTACACGCCATCCGCGCCAATCCAGATTGCGGCATAGGTTTCGTGCGGCTCCAATTCGAGCATCGCTGCGTGACGCAGCGCGCGTAGCGCAGCATGCGGCTCACCGTCGATCGCCGTCAGGGTCACGCCGGCGGCCGCCGCGCATTCGATGCGCGCCTCCAGATGCTGGCGCCCAGCGGCCGCGATTGTCACCGACGCGGTGCGGCGTGGTGCGCCGTCAATAAACCAGTCGACAGCCAATGCATGACGCTCGATTCCGGCAAGCCGCTCTGCTTCGGCAAGCACCGCCGACTCCAGCCCAACAAGCGTCGGGCCACCCGCTACCGCGAGCTCGCCCACGGCGCCAAACCGCGCTAGCGGCAAGCTCGACATCAGCGTCGCCGAACCGGGCAGCGCCATCGCGCAACGCAACGTATGGGCCGCACACGCACGCGGCAGGTCCGCAAACACTTCGCGCATGGCGCGGGTCACGGCAACGCGGTCCACGATCTCAACCCCTGCCATCGCGCCTGCAGCTAACGGTACAGCCGCGAGGTACTCGACGCGCATCTGCTCACCCATGCGCAAGCGCTGGCTCAACACGACGAGCCTGACCGCCTCGCGACTCACGTCGATTCCCGCAGCAAAACGCCGCACCTTCACGAGCAACGAACTTCTGATCGCCATCCTGCCTCCCTTCAGCTACACGCAAACCTGTGACACACGCGACGAATCATTCGTACGCGAGGACTAAACGCACACCCAGACGCGGCGTTACAACGGACGCCCCCAAACCTGGCGCTTCGCACCAGGCCGCCCAAAGGAGGCCAGGAAAACTTGGGACTGCCCTGCGTTTTCTTGTGAAGACAATTGTGCGCAGCCGCGACTGCAGGCGATATTCGGCCGAATGGCTAACGTGACGCTCGCGGCTCCCGATGCGACATCAAAGCGTCTACAGTAAGGTCATCCCCCGCGCGGCGCGACGGCCATCCGTAAGCATGCCGAAAGCTGATGGGCCAGACAGCTATAATCGCGGGACTGCTTTTTGGTGTTCATATGCAATCCTCGTCCCCTACGTCCCCGCCGCCCGCGCCGCAGAAGCGCAAACGTCCGTTGTGGCTAAAGCTCGTTCTGGCGCTGGCAGGTCTGATGTTTGCCGGCATCGCGTGTGCCGGACTCGTGCTCGGCTATGCGCTGGTGGTCGCCACGCCGAACCTGCCGTCGCTTGACGCGCTTACCGACTACCGTCCGAAGGTGCCGCTGCGCATCTACACGGCCGACCACGTACTGATCGGCGAATTCGGTGAAGAGCGACGTGACGTTGTCCACATCCAGGATGTGCCCGACAGTCTGAAGAAGGCTGTGCTCGCTATTGAAGATGCACGCTTCTACGACCACGGCGGCGTCGACCTGACGGGGATCGCGCGCGCCGGCTTTGTCGCGCTGACCAATGGCCACGCCACCCAGGGCGCCAGCACAATCACGATGCAGGTGGCGCGTAATTTCTTTCTGTCGAGCGAAAAAACCTACACACGTAAGATCTACGAGATGTTGCTCGCGTACAAAATCGAGTCGAAGCTGACGAAAGATCAGATTCTTGAGGTGTACATGAATCAGATTTATCTGGGCCAGCGCGCCTATGGCTTCGCGAGCGCGGCGCGAGTGTATTTCGGCAAGGATATGAAGGACCTCACGCTTGCCGAATCCGCGATGCTGGCCGGTCTGCCCAAGGCCCCCTCCGCCTATAACCCGGTTGTCAACCCGAAGCGCGCGAAGGTTCGTCAGGAGTACATCCTGACGCGCATGCTCGAATTGCACTACATCACGCAAGAACAGTACGACGCGGCAAGTAGGCAGCCGCTCGCCGTCAAGGGCGCCGGCAAGGAATTCAGCGTGCACGCCGAGTACGTCGCGGAAATGGTGCGTCAGATGATGTACGCGCAGTTTCGCGAAGAGGCCTACACGCGTGGGCTCAATGTCGTGACGACGATCGACTCCGCGGACCAGGATGTCGCCTATCGTTCGCTGCGCAAGGGTCTGATGGACTACGAACGGCGTCACGGTTATCGCGGTCCGGAAGCGTTCATCGATTTACCGGCGGACGCAGACGAGCGAGAACAGGCCATCGACGACGCTTTGCTCGAACATCCGGACAACGGCGAGATCATCGCGGCGGTGGTGACCACCGCGAGTCCGAAGCAGGTGCAGGCAATCCTCGCCGATGGCAACGTCGCGACGTTGCAAGGCGATGGGCTGCGGTTCGCCTCATCCGCACTCGGCCCGCGTGCGCAACCGAATCAGCGCATCCGTCCGGGCGCAATCATCCGCGTCGTCAGGGGCGACGACGGTGGCTGGTCGATCACGCAGTTGCCGCAGGTGGAAGGCGCCTTCGTCTCGGTCGTGCCGCAAGACGGCGCGATCCGCGCGCTGGTGGGTGGCTTCGACTTCAACAAGAACAAGTTCAACCACGTCATCCAGGCATGGCGGCAGCCCGGTTCCAGCTTCAAGCCGTTCATCTATTCGGCGTCGCTGGAAAAGGGCCTGGGACCGGCCACAGTGATCAACGATGCCCCGCTCTTTTTCACCGCCGCCGAAACCGGCGGCCAGGCTTGGGAGCCGAAAAACTACGGCGGCGGCTTCGACGGTCCGATGACGATGCGCACCGCGCTGCAAAAATCGAAGAACCTCGTGTCGATCCGCATCCTGAATCAAATCGGCCCGAAGTACGCGCAGGGATACATCACGCGTTTCGGCTTCGATGCGGATCGTCATCCGGCCTATCTGCCAATGGCGCTCGGTGCAGGACTCGTCACGCCACTGCAGATGGCGGGTGGCTTTTCGGTGTTCGCCAATGGCGGCTATCGGATCAATCCGTATCTGATCGCGGAGGTAACCGATCAGCGGGGCATGGTCGTTGCGCAGGCCAAACCACTCGTCGCCGGACAAAGCGCACCGCACGCGATCGACGCACGCAATGCCTACGTGATGAACAGCCTGCTACAAAGCGTCGCGCAGCGTGGCACCGGCGCGAAAACCAATATCCTGAAGCGCACCGATCTCGCCGGCAAAACCGGCACGACCAACGACTCGCGTGACGCGTGGTTTGCGGGCTACCAGCACACGCTCACCGCGATCGCATGGATCGGCTATGACAATCCGCGCAGTCTCGGCGACAAGGAAACCGGCGGCGGCCTCGCATTGCCGGTGTGGATCGACTATATGGCCAAGGCATTGAAGGGCGTACCGGAATACAAGATGCCAATGCCCGATGGCGTCGTCACGCTCGGCGACGAACTGTATTTCGACAACTTCACGCCGGGCAACGGTTTCGTTGCTACGGTCGGCGTGAGTCAGGCCGATCTCGACGCAAACTCGAGCGATGCGGCGTCCGGTGCGGCGGATGCGCCGGCACCGGAACAGGTCGGAGAGCAGGAAAAGCAGGACATCATGAACCTGTTCCGCGGCCATTAGCCCGCAGCGTCGTCACGCGCCTTAACCGCGAGGCGCAGTGACATCAGGGACGCCAGGGGTCTGGCGTCAAGCCGGCCGCTTAAGCTTCGAAGCGAACCGGCTCGCCAGCCTGCTGCGTCGCATAGTCGGACAGTGCGGAGAAAAACTCCGTGCCGTTGCGGGTATCGCGCCACGCGTCGTCGGTGAAACGGAAATGAAAACCGCCTGCCTTGGCGGCAATCCAGATTTCGCGCATCGGCGGCTGCAGATTGACAATGATCTTTGAGCCGTTCTCGAATTCGAGCGTCAGAACATTGCCGCTGCGCTCGAATTCGACATCGGCTTGGATATCGTCGAGCGTGCGTTCGATGGCTGCAAGCGCAGCCTCGGCGCGGGTCAGGTATTCACTATCGGACATGCTAAACTCCAACGATCATTTTTTCAGGGACAGTCATGCGAGTTGTTTCTCGGATGCGCGCAGCGGCGCCCCGCGCGATTGTAGCCGCATTGGTCATTGTCGCAGGTTGCGTGCTTGGCGGCTGCGGGCAGCGCGGCGGGCTCTACGAGCCGATCGTGCCGCCGCTGCCGGCCAAACCCACCGACGAGACGCAGGCGCCGTCGCCTGACGCAGTGAAGCCCGATTCCGACGCGGCATCCGGCACTGTACCTGACACGTCCGGCACGCCATTGTCGCTGTCGCCGGAAACCGAACTCCGTACCGTACCCGACTCCGCTGCTTCAGAACCGCAACAGCCGGCCTCCGGCAGCACCCCCGTTCAATAAGACTTTCGCATGACTCGATCCGCATTTGCCTATGTCGACGGCGTATTGCACGTTGAAGACGTGTCCGCCGTTTCCCTCGCCGAGCAGTTCGGCACGCCGCTGTACGTCTATTCGCGTGCTGCATTGACCGGCGCATGGCAAGCCTATGCCGGAGCATGCGCAGGCCGCCGCGCCACCGTCCACGTCGCCGTCAAGGCGAATAGCAATCTGGCTGTGCTGAACGTGTTCGCGCGGCTCGGCGCAGGCTTCGACATCGTCTCAGGCGGTGAACTGGCGCGCGTGCTAGCCGCCGGTGGCAAGGCCGAAAACGTCGTGTTTTCGGGCGTTGGCAAGAGTGCCGCGGAAATGCGCGAAGCGCTCAACGCAGGCGTCAAGTGCTTCAACGTCGAATCGATTCCCGAGCTCGATCGTCTGAATGCGGTCGCCGCTTCGGTGGGCAAGAAAGCACCGGTGTCGCTGCGCGTGAATCCCGACGTCGACGCGAAAACGCATCCGTATATTTCCACCGGCCTGAAGTCGAACAAGTTCGGCGTCGCGTTCGACGAGGCGCGCGGCACCTATCGCGCGGCCGCGTCCATGACGCATCTCGACGTGGTGGGGATCGACTGCCATATCGGCTCGCAGATTACCGAAGTCGCGCCGTATCTCGACGCGGTGGACAAACTGCTCGAACTGGTCGAACAGATCGAAGCGGATGGCTCGACGATCCGTCACATCGACGTAGGCGGCGGCCTCGGCATCACCTATGACGACGAAACCCCGCCGGACATCGGCGAGTTCGTGCGCACGGTGCTCGATCGCATCGAAACACGCGGCCATGGGCATCGCGAAGTGTATTTCGAGCCGGGGCGTTCGCTGGTCGGCAATGCCGGCGTTCTGCTTACGCGTGTCGAATTTCTGAAGCCCGGCGCGGAAAAGAACTTTGCCATCGTCGACGCCGCGATGAACGATCTTGCGCGCCCGGCCATGTATGAGGCATATCACAGCATCGAACCGGTCGTGAAGCGCGAGGTGCCGGCGCACGTCTACGACGTGGTTGGCCCGGTCTGCGAAAGCGGCGACTGGCTCGGCCGCGAGCGGCTGCTGGCGATCGAACCGGGCGATCTGATCGCGTTGCGTTCGGCTGGCGCATACGGTTTCGTGATGAGCTCCAACTACAACACGCGTCCGCGTGCGGCCGAGGTGATGGTCGATGGTACACAGGCACACGTGGTTCGCGCACGTGAAGAGGTTCAGCAGCTGTTTGCGGG
>Ga0116109_1000039_pt1 | contig 36571 bp, 38 predicted proteins | sample June2015DPH_8_10_2_FD_89718 | JGI IMG/M metagenome (GOLD analysis project Ga0116109, IMG submission 89718) | Peatland microbial communities from SPRUCE experiment site at the Marcell Experimental Forest, Minnesota, USA - June2015DPH_8_10 | ecosystem: Environmental > Terrestrial > Soil > Wetlands... | reverse complement strand
TTTGCCATCGTGGCGGCCAAGGGCAATATCTACTCGGGACTGTGGTATCCGATTGTGATCGCGCTCATCTGCTTCGTGATCGGCGTCCTGTTCGTCAAGGAAACCAAGGACTCGGATATTTACGCGAAGGATTGATGCTTGCCTTTGCCCCTGGGCTCACCCGGGCCCAGACGGGGAGGTGAAAATGTTCGGCGGTGGGGGTTGACAGCTCCCGTCGCCATCTTCATAATCTCGCTTCTTCTTTAGGCGAATTAGCTCAGCCGGTTAGAGCGACGGAATCATAATCCGCAGGTCCGGGGTTCGAATCCCTGATTCGCCACCAGTTTCAAGAGAAAGCCGCTGATCCGTAAGGGTCAGCGGCTTTTTATTTTGTACAGCGGCGGCGGTGCAACATTAGTCGCGCCAAAGACCTGTTCGGCGATCACTCCGCCGCTGATCCGCGTCAAACGAACCTCTGACTCGCTAATGTCAGCGGTTTGAACTTCACACCCGCCAGACCGCTCACTTCTTGCCCTCAATCGAAAACTCGAATGGACTCTCTGGGCGAGTGAATCGGAGCCGAATTTCGTCGAGGGTTGGGGCGAAGCGCCGGTCCTCAAACGTGTAATAGGACACGAGCAATCCGACGCGAGACTCTTGCGCATCATCGAACATATAGCTATTCATCGGCAAGATGGACTCGCCATCTTTTGTCGCCAATACAGCCCTGCACGACGAAAACAGGCTGGGCAAATGCAGAAACGTCGCATGGTCTGTGGGTGCCAATGGGTTGATCAGCAGGTAGATCTGCTTGTGGCGATCGGCTTCGCCCGACCCGTTGCTGTCGCCTTGCACGCAAAGGACGGCGCGGTGGGCGTTTGTCCGCGCAGCGAGGAACACGTCGGCACTCTGCGGGGGGAAGTCAGCGGGATGTTCTCCTGGAAGGGTCGCCGCGCTCGCATATCGATAGGTCTTGCCGTTGACCGTTATGCGATCGTCCGCTAGGGCAACGCGCACAGCCTTCGCTCCTAGCGTAGTTCGCAGTTCCGTTTGAACGCCCTGCCCATCGGCGCCGGAATAGACGACGCCGGCGTCAAACTTGACCGGATCGCCGAATACGGTACCCGGCTGTGCGGCATAAAAAGCGTCATAACTCTCGTAAGTCCCACCGGCACAAGCGCTTCCCGCAAAAACAGCCAGGGCCCCCGCCAACATCAGCGCAGATTTCATCGGTAAGCCTTTCCTCCCGTGGCTTCCACGTAGTCCGGATTGTGCAACCAAAATATAGTGCTGCCTTGGGCCGCGGTCGAAAGCCAGACCGAATCGTAGCGGCCGCGTTCACCACCATCGACGACTTTTCCAGTCTTCTTGTTGCGGATTTTCCATCGCACAATGATCTCCCGTCGTTTTTCCGGCACGCTGAAAATGTTGTCAGATGAGTTGCCCCACTTGAACCCGTCGCGAACCTTTGGGTGGTTCGCGTAATTGGTCTTGAAATCGAGTCCGTCCCACCAAAACGCGCCGTTGGACGGGTCCATCGCGTTGTTGTCCAAAGCCTTTTGCGCCCATTCGACAGCCAACTTCATCCCAGGATCAAACTCAATCTCACTGTCGGGCGTGCGCATCAGTTTGTTAAATCTGGCGTTGGAGCCGTCCCATGCGTAGGAATAGTTTGGGTCTGCGGCGCGCAATTCAGACACTGTCTTTCCATCCCATGCTCGGCAACGATGAGAGGTGCATATGCGGGATCGAGCAAGCCGGGAATCGGTGGCTCGCCTTCGTGCTCGCTGAGAGTGAAGCTGTCGTTGGGGCTTTCCGTAATAACATCGCCGTTGCTCAGATCGCCGCCGACGATTGCTAAACACCTGCCGCCTTCGACAAATGCGGATCCGGAACCGGACGTTATGTAGGCTACAGAGCCGCCCGAGTAGACCACTTCGTCCCCAACACGTCCTGCGGCGAGGTCGTCAACCGCAAGCTTGGACGAACCCGCTCTCAAAACACCGCCGTCGCGCGTTCGCGCGCCCGTTGTGGCGACCGGATAGCTCGCCTTGACGGCAGGCACCTTGCGGCTCTCATATGAGGCGAGTTTTTGGGCAATTTCAGAGCTCAGCGGTGGCATCGTACGTCCTCGTGGAGGTTGGGTGAACGCCGGGACAAGTTCTCGCCCCGTTCACCTTCCACGCTAGCAGTGCCGCATCATCGGATTGCAAACATTTGTCGCAAGAATGCATGCACCCCGATCCGCCACAAATCGACGCTACACACGGACCAAGGGCGAGCGACGGCCCGGCAAAGTGAACCTTCGGCCCGCTCCATGTGTCGACAAGGAACATAGATTCCGAGTAAAAACCACAGATGAAGAACATCGCAGTCTCTGCCCTCCTCTCCCTCGCCACCCTGTCAGCTCACGCGGCGCCGGACCTGCAATGGAAAGATGCGTCGACCACGTTCGCGACCTTGATCCAAAGCGGTTACAAACTTGCCGCAGTGGATCATGCCTCCTCTCCAGGCAGCCCCGGCCTGCTGACGACCGTCTACTACCTGCAAAAGGAGGCAAGCGTGTTCGCGTGTAATGAGGCCCATCGCGCCCCGGACGCAAAAACGGGTTCGGCAACCGGCGAGTTCACGTGCTCGGAACTGGTTCAGCCTTACGACTCGATGGCACCCGCCCAACAGTGAACGCACGGGCTTGCCGCGGTGAAACCCCCGGAACAACAATCACGCTTGCATAAAGAAACTCACCGTGAACAAACATTCATCGCCTGAACCAGCGCATCCTGCTCCGCCGGGTTCTTAAAGAACGCCTCCAGGCTCGCATGCTCCTCGTTCGCAACCTGCTGCAGGCAGCGCATGTTATTCGACCTCACGCTCGACGGCGCCTTTGCGACAGCCGTTACGAACAACCCGAGTATCAATAGCATGTTCGCGATGCCAACCACCCATTGCAGCGCCGCTCCCGAAACAAACCCTCTCCACCCTGATGCATCCCCACTCAATAACTGCTTCTGCATACCTGAATCCATTTCGCACTCCTATACACCATGTTGTAATCAGTCCAACCAGCAAGCGTCTATAGATCCCTACCGAGCCACCGGCGACAAAATATCGAAAGCGCGTTCCAGCCAGCGCAAAGGCCATCGATCAAACATTCGTCGTCGCTCGACGTAGTCGCTCGTTAAAGTCACTTCTGCCGGACACTCGCCGTCAGCAGACAACCAGATGCGCTCGCCGCGCGCGACCCGGATCACATCCCCAGCGTGCAGCCAGTAGTCGTATGGCGAAAACATGCGTGTCAACCACACACGCTCACCATGAGCGCGGACTTCGCAGTCGGCAACCATGTGCCACGACACGGTCTGCCGCGACACCAGGCTTAGGTGAATCTCCATCTTCGACGAATACTTTTCGCCTGCGGACTGGTCATGAGGTAAGAACGAACAACCGGACTTCTGGCTAGCGTCGTGCATGGTCATCTCCGTCGATTAAGCCGGCAGACGGAGAAGCCACCAAAAGAAAAAGGCCTCATCCGTTTCCGGCGAGGCCTTGTGATTTGCGCTACTGCGAATTTCTAACGCACACACGCCCCCGATGATTCGTCCCAACGTACGATCATTCGGTGATTAATCGCGATGGCGATAAGGGCAGGCGTTTTCATGTCATGAAGTTTCTATTGCACGCTATGGCTTGTCAATAAAAAAATCGCTGACCGTGCAGGCAGATGCGACAAGCATCAACGAAACAGTCCTATCCCACCGCCGCAAGCTCGAGCGGAAAGCGGATCTCAAACGTCGTCCCACTGCCTTCCCGCGACTCAAAGTGGACTTGCCCATGCAGTACCCGACAAAGCTCCTTGACGATCGCGAGGCCAAGTCCAGTTCCCGGTATATCGTCACCGGCGGCGCGTTCGAACTCATCGAACACGCGGTCGGCATCTGAAGGCGCAATCCCGATGCCCGTATCGGAGACGCGGATAGACCAGTGACCTTCTCCCGCGCCGCCCATGGCCAGTTCGATTTCGCCAGTGGCTGTGTACTTGGTCGCATTCGACAACAGGTTAAGCGCAACCTGCTTCACCTTGAGACGATTCGAAGTCACAGACACCAGGCTAGCGTCAAAAGCCGTTTTCAGACGCAAACCCTTCGCTTCGATGGCCGGTCTGCACGAAGTGACCATTTCATCGAACAACGCCCTTGGGTCAAACGGCTCCGCCGCAAGCGGATTGCTATCGCCCAGCACGACTGAATACTCCACCATCTGATCGACCAGTTGCTTCATATCCGCCGCCTGGCGATTGGCGAGCGTCAACGCGGTTTCCGCCTTTGCCGGTGCACGCGCGATCAGCGCCAAGGCCACCGAGAACGCATTCAGGAAATTGCGCAGGTCGTGTACCACGCTGCGGGTGATCTGCATCCGCGATTCGTGAAGATCGCTGACGAGGCGTTGATTCAACTTCAATTCGTGATTCGCGCGCTCGAGCTTGCCGGTGTATTCGTCGATTTTCCGGTCGCGCTCGCTCACCACCTCGCGTACCGACGTCAAGGTCACGAAACTCAGCGCCTCGGCAATCAGACGCCGGGCCCGTTTCTCGTGGCGGCGCGTAAAGCCGCTCTGCTTATCGGTAAATCCGTCGAGGGCATCGGTCAATGTCTGATGAAACAAATCGAGTTCGCGCACCAGTTCCTCGATCCGGTATCCCTGGCGCCAGCGCACGAGGCCGTGCATTCGAGCGTCGCGCTCGATTGCCGGCTCCACCTTCTCGAGATCCTCCGCGTCGAGCGCCACACAGAGCCCGTCGAGAATCTCCGGGACATGATCTGCAAGCTGTTCGTAGGTCAGTTTGTCGGCCTCGATCAGGTCTTCGTCACCGAAGACCTGTTTCATCCATTGCTGGGTCAAGCGAACCCGCTCGCTGCGGAGAAAATCAGCGAACTGGCGCAGGGGCCCCTTGGTTGTGTCGGTCATAACAGCCACTCGGTGAGTAACGTTTCTACAACAGGAATCGACATCTACCATATCGAACGCAGCGCGCGCCGTGCCGACGCCACTCATCCGGCCAGTGTCCGCCTGGCAATCCGGCATACCGCCGTCCTCGTGCAACCCTTTGCAGCGTGGGCCCGGACGGAATCCGCAAACCCCGCGGCCAACGAAAGCAAAGTCATTATGGGCCCAACCGCTCGCAATGGAACGGCTTTTGCATACCCCTAACCGCTCAAACTCGCTCACGAACTGGCCATTGCAAATGCACTCGATTTTGCTTGTGGATGACGACCCGGAAATCCTCGCGGCCTGGAAGGCCATTCTGCTCGACGAAGGCTATACGGTATGTTGTGCACGCAACGGTTTCGAAGCGCTCGAGCGCCTAAGGGAAAGCGTCCCGGATCTCGTGATCACGGACTGGATGATGCCCTTGATGGGCGGCGCCGAATTATGCCGTCAATTAAAGGCGCATCCTGACCTCGCCCATGTGCCCGTCGTCGTCCACTCGGCCGCGCCGCCGTGTGCCGAAGAGGTGCAAACGTGGAATGCCTGTTTGCAAAAGCCCGCGCCAATGAAAATTTTTCTGACTACGATCGAGCGACTCTGCAAAGATGACCGATCGCCAATTTAAGCGCTCAAGATGCCCTGTGAACAGACTGGGTAGGCTATGCGATGCCCCGCGCGGAAGTAGCAAGGCATCCAGCCTCACTGAAGTGCTTATGCTTCGCCGCGCCGTGGTGGCATGGGCCTTGCTGCTCGCAAGAACACCGTATTAAAAGGCGTTCGAGAAATTGCCCCAAGCCCCGTCCCTCTGTCAAACCTGGAGTGCTCGCAAGATTCGCGTGCTGAACGCACATCCGCGAGTGCTGGTGGTCGACGACAACGCTGAAGCTGCCGAAGCGCTCGCCACCTATCTTTCTTACGAAGGCGTTGAAACACGCACCGCCATCGGCTGCGGCGAAGCGTTGCGTTGTGTCCGGGACTGGGTTCCGGATGTGGTCGTGCTCGACATCATGATGCCGGAGCGCGACGGCTTTGAAACCGCGCAGGCATTGCGCACCTATTTACCCACGACGAATCTTGGGATCGTGGCCTTTACATCGCTCGACGACGACCGCGTCCGCGAAACAGGGACCGCGCGGCACAACTTCGACGGTTACTGCCGCAAAGGCACGCCGCCGGTCGCGTTACTCGCGCTGATGCAAAACCTTTGGCGCTAGCCGCACTCACCCAACCCCATTACACCTACGGAATGACGCAAACGAAAAAAATCCTTCTCGTCGACGACCAGGCCGACGCCATCGACGCCCTCTCCATGTTGCTGGAGATGGACGGGCACGCGGTCCGCACCGCGTGCAGCGGCGCGGATGCATTGGCCATGGTTGAAAACTTTATCCCTGATTTGGCCTTGATCGACGTCTCCATGCCGGATATGAGCGGCATGCAACTCGCGCGGATACTGCGGAACAATGCGGCTCTCGCGAACACCAGACTGATCGCGCTCACCGGCTACGCTGGCGAGGCCGACAAGCAGGCGGCCACGGAGGCCGGCTTCGACGCGCACGTGACCAAACCGGTTTCGGCAGATCAGTTGGCACGCCTTATCGCGGAGACTGACTGACGGCCAGCGGGTGGCGACCTCGTACGCCGCCTGGAGGCATGGTTGTTGCGGAAAAGCGGGTAGGCACCCGAGGTCGCAACTATGTCTACCATCCTGCTCGTCGATGATGAGGTCGATTCGCTCTGGCTATTCAAGCTCGTCCTGGAGGAACGCGGCCACCATGTGATCGTCGCGGAAGACGGCAACGCGGCATTGGCGAAAGCGAGCCGATGGCTCCCCGATTTGATCGTCACAGACTGGAACATGCCGGGCACGGACGGGGTGGAGTTGTGCCAGCGCCTGAAATGCTATCCGGCGCTCGCGCAGATTCCCGTTGTGATGGCGTCGGGCCAGACTCCGCCCGCGCAAAAGTCGACGCTATGGAATGTGTTTATTAGCAAGCCGGTCGAGTTCGATACGCTCGAGTCCGTCATCGATTCGTTACTGATGAAGCGCCTCGCAGGCCCTCGACCTGGCACGCACGTGCCGGCACCGCCGGCTTCGCGGTGGCTGCCGATTCCCCGGAAACTCTGGGCTTAGCAGGCCCGCTCCGTTCCTGCTGTTGATTCGTCCGGCACGAAAGGCGCCTGACGCGTCGGTCGCACACGCGGCGATGGACTAGCGGGCAAGCGGTGGCGCGCTGCACCTTCAGCCTTCGATCCGTCGTCGCGTCACCCCGAGCAAGCCCGCCATCGCCTGCTGCGCACCTGTCGCGTCGCGTACGCGGATCGCTTCGAACACCGCCGTATGCTCGCCGAGCGACGCGTTGTAGACCTCCGCACGTTTCGCGTTCACGCGCAACTGGGCCTCGAGCGTCCGCTCGATCAGCGTGCCCAGGGGGATCAGCAGTTCGTTGCTGCACGCCGTCAGCACGCTCAGATGAAAACGCAGATCGGCCCTGACCCACTCCTCGACATTGCGCGCGGTCACCATCGCCGCATGCGCCGCGTCGAGCTCAGCGAACGTCTGCGCGGTATGGGAGGCCGCCGCCAGCCCCGCCGCGTACGGCTCGATCATCTCGCGCATTTCCTGCAACTTGAGCGCGAACGCCATCGGCTCGGCCACGCGCGAATACCAGTCGAGCACGTCCACATCGAGCAGGTTCCACGCCTCGCGCGGCCGCACGCGCGTGCCGACCCGCGGACGCGATTCGATCAGCCCTTTGGATGTCAGGGTGCGCAGCGCCTCCCTAAGCACCGTGCGGCTGACGCCGAACGTCTCCATCAGTTCGGCTTCGCGCGGCAAGATGGTCTCGGGCGCGTAGTCGCCGCGCAGAATGGCTGTGGCCAGCAGATGGGCAACGCGCCCGTGCAGATCGTGCTGAATAAGTGCTCTCCCCGCCGTCTTCCGGCGCTCTTCATTGTCGAAACGACCGCGATTATCCGGCATCCCGGGCACAACACCTACCGCGAGCGGACGCTAGATGTGCCGTCCAATAGTACTATTAATAGTATTAAAAGGCGATTGTGTTGTAGCATGTGACTCCTCAGATATCGCACCGGTGGTCGCGTCCGCGTCCACCGGCATCCGCCACTCAAGGATTGGCCTCGCAGGCTCAAGGAGACACGCACCATGAAAATCACCAAGCTCGAAACCTTCATCGTTCCGCCGCGCTGGTGCTTCCTCAAGATCGAAACCGACGCGGGCATCGTCGGTTGGGGCGAGCCGGTCATCGAAGGCCGCGCGCATACCGTCGCGGCGGCGGTCGAAGAGCTGTCAGACTATCTGATCGGCAAGGATCCGCTGCTGATCGAAGACCATTGGCAGGTGATGTACCGCGCCGGATTCTACCGAGGCGGCCCGATCACGATGAGCGCGATTGCCGGCGTCGACCAGGCGCTGTGGGACATCAAGGGCAAGCACCACGGCGTCCCCGTGCATGCGCTGCTGGGCGGCCAGGTGCGCGACAGGATCAAGGTGTACTCGTGGATCGGCGGCGACCGTCCAAGCGACGTCGCCAACAACGCGCGCGCCGTGGTCGAGCGCGGCTTCAAGGCGGTGAAGATGAACGGCTCGGAAGAGTTGCAGATCATCGATACCTTCGACAAGGTGCAGGGCGTCATCGACAACGTGGCGGCCGTGCGTGAGGCGGTGGGGCCGAACATCGGCATCGGCGTGGACTTCCACGGCCGCGTGCACAAGCCGATGGCCAAGGTGCTCGCCAAGGAACTCGACCCGTACAAGCTGCTCTTCATCGAAGAGCCCGTGCTGTCGGAGAACGCCGAGGCGCTGCGCGACATCGTCAATCAGACCAATACGCCGATCGCCCTGGGCGAGCGGCTCTACTCGCGCTGGGACTTCAAGCACATCCTCGCGGGCGGCTACGTCGACATCATCCAGCCGGACGCCTCGCACGCGGGCGGCATAACCGAGTGCCGCAAGATCGCGTCGATGGCGGAAGCCTATGACGTGGCGTTGGCGTTGCACTGCCCGCTTGGACCAATCGCTTTGGCAACCTGCCTGCAGATCGACGCGGTCAGCTACAACGCGTTCATCCAGGAGCAGAGCCTGGGCATCCACTACAACCAGGGCAACGATCTGCTCGACTACATCAAGAACCCCGAGGTCTTCAAATACGAAGACGGCTTCGTGTCGATCCCGCAAGGCCCGGGGCTCGGCATTGAGGTTAACGAAGAGAAGGTCCGCGAAATGGCCAAGGTCGGTCATCGCTGGCGCAATCCGGTGTGGCGCCATACGGACGGCAGCGTCGCCGAGTGGTAAGTCTGTGATGAAACGCCGCCTGCGGGCGGCGTTTTTGCGTCACTCAAGGCCTCTCATGCAAGTGCATGCAGGTCCATGCAAGTCATAACGCAAGCAAATAAAAAGAAGGAGTATTGAGTGGAGACAACCACACTCGAATCGCAAACAACGACCGGCAAGCGCCACCGTCTGCTGGCCATGCTGTTCATCACCGTCGTCATCACCTATCTGGACCGCAGCAACCTGTCGATTGCGGCCACCGCCATCGCGCAGGACCTGCAACTTGATCCGGCGCACATGGGCCTGGTATTCTCGGCCTTCGGCTGGTCATACGCCTTGCTGCAGATTCCGGGCGGCATGCTGGTGGACCGTGCACGGCCCCGGCTTATGATGGCGCTGATCATCGGGCTCTGGTCACTCGCCACCATCCTGCAGGGTTTCGCCAGCGCGTTCGTGCTGCTGCTGTCCTTGCGCGTGCTGCTCGGCGTGCTCGAAGCGCCGGCCTATCCGACGCTCAACCGTATCGTCACCACCTGGTTTCCCGACAGCGAGCGGGCCCGCGCCATTGCGGTCTATACGTCGGGCCAATACGTCGGCCTCGCTTTCCTGACGCCTGCGCTCGTTCTCACCCAGCAACACTTCGGCTGGCACGGCGTGTTCATCCTCACGGGGCTCATCGGCGTGGTATGGGCGCTGGTCTGGTACGCGCTGTATCGTGAACCACCCGAGGCCGCCGGAATCAACCAGGCGGAACTCGACACGATCCGCCGCGGCGGCGGCCTCGTCGAACTTGGCAGCGCCCGCGCGCCCCGTGCGCGCTACGACGCCGCCGACTGGCGCGCCGTGCTCGGCAACCGCAAGCTCTGGGGCATCTACATCGGCCAGATCGCCGTGACCTCAACCCTGTGGTTCTTCCTGACGTGGTTTCCCACCTACCTCGTCAAATACCGCCACATGGATTTCCTGAAGGCGGGCTTCATGGCTGCCGTGCCGTTTCTCGCCGCCTTCGTGGGCATTCTGGCCTCGGGGCTGATCTCCGACGCGTTGATCCGCCGCGGCGTCTCAGCCACGGTCGCGCGCAAGGTGCCGATCGTCACGGGGCTGTTGCTGTCCACGGCCATCGTCGGCGCGAACTTCGTCGACAGTCCGTCGATGGTGATCCTGTTCATGGCGATCGCGTTCTTCGGCAGCGGTTTTTCGTCGATCACCTGGGTGCTTGTTTCATCAATGGCGAAAAAAGAACTACTCGGACTCACCAGTGGCATGTTCAATCTGATGGGCAACCTGTCGTCGATCTGCGTGCCGATCGTGATTGGCCTGCTCGTCAAGGGTAACGATTTCGCGCCAGCCCTCGTATTCATGAGCGCAGTCGGCTTGGTGGGCGCGTTGTCCTACTTGTTTGTGGTCGGCCGGATCGAACGGATCCGCTAAGCGGCCGGGGTCTGTCCGGGGACATTAGGTGCCCGCGCGGCGACGGTGTCTCAATTACGTAACATCCCGGGCGGAATCCGTCTGAAAAACCGCCGTCCGGGCACCCTTCACCATCCCTCTCGCCACGCCTGAAGCCTTACCGCACAAGGCCTTCAGGCCGACACTCGGGCACTCGCCACACACTTGGCTCATTCCTTGCTACAACGCATACCAAAGATTATGCGAGAGGCAATCATGGGCGAATTTCTTCCTGACTACCTGATCCGCGAACAAGCGGCCGTCAGCGCGCTCGTGGTGTTCGGCGTACTGCGCGTGATCGGTGCGGTGCTGGCGTTTCAACGCGGCTGGCGCATCTCGACGGTAGAAAAGTGTTTCCTCGCCGCCGCCGTGATCTATTGCGCGCCGCAGCTGTTCAACCTGCTGACCCAGCTCTACGGCGCACACGCCGCGAGCGCCGAACTCGAAGGCAAGGCGACCGGTTGCGCGATCGCGCTGTTCTGCGCGCCGATCCTCGGTCACAAGCTGGGGTTCGAATAAGCCGCGTGTATCTGGCGGCCTGAACAGGACTGGGCGGCCGAACCGGGCGCCTGCACCGATCAGGTCAGCCAGGTAAACCAAGTGAGTGCGTGAGTGAACGGATGAAAATGATGTTTCTGGCAAAACGAACCATGTACCGCGGCGGCGATGTGCTGACGCTCAAATCGGGTGGCCGTCCGATAACGGCCACATGGGTCGGCCCGGTAGTGTTCGCACCCGGCACGTGGCTGATCTGCCAATGGTTCGACAACGACGGCGAACTACGTCAGGTAATGTTTCCTGAAACGATGCTGGAGCGGGTGCCAAAAGCGGACGCCGCCCGCTCGCTCAGCCGACCGCGACGAACGCCGGCACGCTGTGCGACAGTACGGCGGCCGCAATGAACACGCCGATCATCGCCAGCGCCTCGAGGTAGAGCACGTTGGTGAAGGTGTGCGCGTCCATCGTCGACGCGGTACGGCGCAAGCGAGGCAGCGCGGAGAAGCGGTTCAGCCCGCCGAACACCAGCGCCAGTGCGACCAACGCAAGCTTGAGGATCAGGACATGTCCCCACGTGCTGATCTCGATGGCCTCAATCGACCCGCCCGATCCCCGCACAGTGTTGAAGATCCCCGTCAGCAGCACGAACACCACTGCGACCAGCGACACGTTCGAGACCTGCATGGCCGTACGGATCAGGATGCCGCGCGCGGTCGACGTGCCCAGCGCCGGCAGCACCGTCAGGCCGGCCGCAACCACAAGGCCGCCCCACACGGTGGTGGCAAGCACATGCAGGGTGTGCACGCCGATCGCCGCGGACGCCGGGCCGGCATCGGCCGCATGCCCGAGCGACGCCTTACCTGCGCCGATCGCGATCACCGCCAGCCACAGCAGCGCATTACGCAAGGTGCTGGCGTGCGAGGACATCGCGGTCAGCAGCAACACCACCGCACCGGCAAAGGCGACGCTCCACGCATAGCCAACGTGCGTCTGAGACAACACGGTAGGGATGACGCCGAACGCCTGCGGTAGCGCACTGCCGCTCATCGCCGCGGCCTGATACAGCAGCCAGCCGAGATCGGCGAGCACCAGCACGACGGTCGCCGTCAGCATCGAGCGTTGTGCACGCAACCACGCGGGACGCGCCGGCGCGACCTTGGCCTGGGCATCTTTCGCGAGCCACGCGCCAAGCAGCGCCGAACCGACGGCAAACGCAAACGCGACATTCATGAGCGCGGCCATAGCGACCTGCCCGATCCACAATCCATCGACTCTCATTTGACAGTGAACGCGTAAGTGCTCTGGGTACGATGGACCGCGGTCCACTTGAAGGTATAGCGTCCGGCAGCGAGTGGCTGCAGCGCTGAGGATGAGAAATTGGATAACTTCATGAAAGGCGGATTGCTCGTCGAAAAACAGGGAGGAGGGTTGCGCGCAGCGCAGCAAGACACCGGCGCCCCGGGAGTGTACGCTTCGATGGTCCGGGTGCGTGTGGGTTCAACTTAGTTGTACTTCAGCACCATTCAAGACCGACCCAAAACGCATGCGGGAGATGGCCAATACACACTGTGCCAATCTGTCAAATCGGCGTTTACGAGGGGAATTATGCAGCCTGCGACAAATAGTCACCATCACCAGGCGATGATAGAATGCTGCGTCGCCGCAGCGTCAGTTGCCCTCAAACCGAGCCGCTCGAAGTTTGGTCGGGTCCCCGAATTTGATGGAGTTACGCGTGTCTTCTAGACGCATTTTCCGCCCGCTGCTTGCCCTGCTGCTGGTTTCGGCCGCAGGCGTCTTTAGCACTGCGAAAGCGCAGACTCAACCCAAAACTCCGGACACGATGGAAGCGCGCGTGCAGGCCTGCGCGGCCTGCCATGGCACGCACGGTCAGGGGACGGACAACGACTACTTCCCACGCCTCGCGGGCAAACCGGCTGACTATCTGTTCAACCAGCTCCAGAACTTCCGCGACGGGCGCCGCAAGTACCCGCCCATGAACTACCTCGTCACGTATCTATCGGACGACTACCTTCATCAGATCGCGACGTACTTCTCGCAGCAGCGTCCACCGTACCCGCCGCCTGCCAAGCCAACGGTGTCGCCGGATACGCTGGCGCGCGGCCAGGACATCGTGCTGCATGGTGACGCATCGAAACAGATCCCGGCTTGCGCCGCTTGCCACGGCAAGGCGCTGACCGGCATGGAACCGGCTATTCCGGGGCTGGTCGGCCTGCATGCTGATTACATCAGCGCGCAGCTCGGCGGCTGGCGTGCGGGCTCGCGCCACGCTATTGCGCCTGACTGCATGCACACCATCGCCACCCGCTTGACCGATGACGACGTGAATGCCGTCGCTTCGTGGTTGTCCACCCAGACGGCTCCGCAGAATCCGGTGCCGGCTCCGGCCGGTTCGATGAAGACTCCGCTAGCCTGCGGCAGCGAACCGCAATAAGGCACCGGGAGAGATGACCAAATGAAACGCAAGTCTGTGTTCGCCCTTTCGGCAGTCGTCGTAGCTGCGGCCGCTGCCCTCGTTCCCGTCCTGTGGTCGGGCGGCGACAACCTGCATAACGGCAGCGCCATGGCGGCCACCCCCGCCGACCAGGCTGCCCTGATCAAGAAGGGCGAGTATCTCGCCCGGGCCGGCGACTGTATCGCCTGCCACACGGTGCGCGGCGGCAAGGAATTCGCCGGTGGTCTGCCCATGCTCACGCCGTTCGGCACGATGTTCACGCCGAACATCACGCCTGACGACCAGTACGGCATCGGCAAGTGGACCCAGGACGACTTCTACCGCGCCATGCACACGGGCCGCTCCAAGGACGGCAGCCTGCTATACCCGGGCTTCCCGTTCACGAGCTACACGAAGGTCACACGTGCCGATGCGGACGCGATCTACGCGTTCCTGCGCTCAGTCGCGCCGGTCAACGTGCCGAGCCGGCCACACGAACTGAAATTCCCGTTCAACAACCGCAACCTGCTGATAGGCTGGCGCACGCTGTTCTTCCGTGAAGGCGAGTACAAGGCGGATCCGACCAAGTCGGTAGAATGGAACCGCGGCGCGTACCTGATCGAAGGCCTCGGCCACTGCGGCATGTGCCATACCTCGATCAACGCCATGGGCGGTCCGGTAAACTCGGCAGCGTTCGCGGGTGGCCTGATTCCGCTGCAAAACTGGTACGCTCCGTCACTCACGTCGAACAAGGAAGCGGGTCTCGGCGACTGGGACATCAAGGACATCCAGGATCTGTTGAAGACCGGCGTGTCGCAGCGCGGCGCGGTGTTCGGTCCGATGGCTGAAGTGGTTCACAACAGCATGCAGTACATGTCGGACGACGACATCCAGGCAATGGCGACGTATCTGAAGACCATTCCGCAGAAGAGCGAAGCGCCGGAAAACCTGCAGCTCGAAACCTCGGCGCAGTTCGGCACGCAACTACTGCAGCAAGGTCAGAAGATCTATACGGACAATTGCGCGAAGTGCCACGAGGCGAACGGTCTCGGCCAACCGCCGAACTTCCCGCCGCTGGCCAACAACCAGTCTATCCAGATGCCGTCGGCGGTGAACCCGATCCGCATGGTGTTGAATGGGGGTTTCCCGCCGAGCACGGATGGCAATCCGAAGCCGTATGGCATGCCACCGTTCGCACAATCGCTGTCGAATCAGGAAGTGGCTGCCGTGGTGACCTATATCCGTATGTCGTGGGGTAACCACGGTACGGCCGTGTCGCCGCAACAGGTGGCCGATCTGCGCTCGGCGCCGCTCGACTAAGCGACGCAAGAGGTAAGGAGGGCGCGGCCTGCGGGAAATCGCGGCCGCGCCCTTCGTTTTTTTAGGACCAGGGCGGGACATGGTCGTGCACAATGGCACCCATGGACCGTGTAGGAGAGGATGTCGTGCATATCGGTGAGCGTTTTAACAGCATTACCCACCTCGTCGGCGCGGTGCTGTCGGTGGCGGGGCTGGCTACGCTCGTGACGATGGGCGCGCTGCAAGGCGATGCGTACAAGGTCGTCAGTTTCGCCGTTTACGGCGCGATGCTGCTCGTGCTGTATGCTATCTCCACCCTGTACCATAGCGTCCGTAGCCCGCGCGCGAAGGCGGTCCTGCAGAAATGCGATCATTCGGCGATCTACCTGCTGATCGCCGGCAGCTACACGCCGTTCACGCTGGTCACCTTGCGTGGACCGTGGGGCTGGTCCCTATTCGGGGTAAGCTGGGGGCTTGCGGCACTTGGCATCGTGCAGGAACTGACGCTCGGGCGCCGCACCCGTAGCGTATCGATGGTGCTGTATGTCTTGATGGGATGGCTCGCGCTCGTTGCCATTCGTCCGCTGGTCGAAACTTTACCGGCTGCGGGCACCGCATGGCTCGTGGCCGGCGGGGTCATCTACAGCGTCGGCATCTACTTCTTCATCAACGACGAGCGCATCCGGCACGGACATGGTATCTGGCACCTGTTCGTACTGGCGGGCAGTCTGTGTCAATTCGTCAGTGTTGCGCGCTACGTCGCGTAACACACCACGACGGCGAAGTGCAACTTAAAGCCAGTCAACGTGTCTTGATAGCGCGTTGAAGCATCCGGCACACGCTGGCGTGTGCCGCCGATTTCCCTGCGACCGGTCCTGGGCTTTGGCCTCGAAGCGCGCCTTTTTGCCGCGCATTCGCCGTTCGCGATACTGCATTGCAAAGAGTTTTTATGTCTTTTGATTCCCTCGGCTTGTCCGAACCGCTGGTCCGCGCTGTACACGAACTCGGCTACACCTCCCCTACGCCGATCCAGTTGCAGGCAATCCCGGCCGTGCTGAACGGCGGTGACCTGCTCGCCGGCGCGCAGACCGGCACCGGCAAGACGGCCGGCTTCACGCTGCCGATCCTGCAACGCCTGAACACCATGCCGCCGGTGACGACTGCCGGAGGCAAGCGCGTAGTCCGTGCGCTGATTCTCACGCCCACGCGCGAACTCGCCGCGCAGGTCGAGGAAAGCGTGCGCGCGTACGGCAAGTACCTGAAACTGAAGTCCACGGTGATGTTCGGCGGCGTCGGCATCAATCCGCAGATCGATGCGCTGCGGCGCGGGATCGATATTGTGGTGGCCACGCCCGGCCGCCTGCTCGATCACATGCAGCAGAAGACCATCGACCTGTCGCATCTCGAGATCCTCGTGCTCGACGAAGCCGACCGCATGCTCGACATGGGCTTCATCCACGACATCAAGCGCGTGCTCGCCAAGCTGCCGCCGAAGCGCCAGAACCTGCTGTTCTCCGCGACCTTCTCCGACGAAATCAAGACGCTCGCCGACAACCTGCTCGATTCGCCGGCGCTGATTGAAGTCGCCCGTCGCAACACGACGGCGGAGTTGGTGGCGCAGAAGATTCACCCGGTGGACCGCGACAAGAAGCGCGAGCTCCTGACGCACCTGATCAAGGAACACAACTGGTTCCAGGTGCTGGTGTTCACGCGCACCAAGCACGGTGCGAACCGCCTCGCCGAGCAACTGACCAAGGACGGCATCAGCGCACTCGCGATCCACGGTAACAAGAGCCAGTCGGCTCGCACACGCGCGCTGGCCGAGTTCAAGACCAACACGCTGCAGGTGCTGGTGGCGACCGATATCGCCGCGCGCGGCATCGACATCGACCAGTTGCCGCACGTGGTCAACTACGATCTGCCGAACGTGCCGGAAGACTATGTGCACCGCATCGGCCGTACCGGCCGCGCGGGAGCGTCGGGCGAAGCGGTGTCGCTGGTGTGCGTCGATGAGCTGCAGTTGTTGAAGGACATCGAGAAGCTGATCAAGCGCGCCGTGCCACAGGAAGTGATCGCCGGGTTTGAACCGGATCCGAATGCGAAGCCCGAGCCGATCCTGCGCCGTGGCCAGGGTGGTGGCGGCGGCGGCCGTCAGCCGCGTCAGGGTCAAGGTGCGCCCAAGGGTGACGGCGGCCGGCGTGACGGCGGCGCCGCCAAGCCGGGGCAGCGCTCGGGACAGCGCCCGGCGGGCGCTCAGCAGCAGGCGAAGCCGCAAAGCGCCAAACCGCAAGGCGCCAAGCCGACCGGCTCGCCCACGCAACCGCAGGTGCGCAAGGACAATCCGCGCCACGAGACTACGCGCCATCATGGCAAGCCGGGGCCTGCTACTCATGACGGCGCCGGTGCGACCCATGCGCCTCGCAAACCGCAGGGTCAGGCCAAGCCGCAGGGCGGCAATCCGGGCGCCTTGCTGAGCGGCGCCAAGCCGCGCGGCGATGCCCCGCGCAGCTCGCAACCGCCGCGCAACGGCGGACAACGCGGGCGGTGAGGTTGGGCTGCTGGGCTCCCGCTGCCAACCTCAGTTGGGGGCTTCGGCGGCTCAGCTGTCTCAGCTGTAGTTGCTAAGCTCAAGCTACCGGCCTATGACCGCTTACCTTTGCCCTTAGGTGTCAGCCAGCGGTCGGGGCTGCGGCCATCGTGCCGAGCCGCCAGTCTGACCATTCGCCTCACCGTCGGGCCGCCGCAGCGGCCTGCTTCAGGTGCTCGATCTGCTGTTCCCACCGATCGAGTACCGCCGCTCCCCCCTCCTCCAGTTCGAACGTAATGCCGCCCGTCAGGCGCGCATAGGGCACGCGCTGCGCTTCACCACTATCGATCGCGCCAATGAAGTGGGCGAGCCCGCTGCTGGCGCCGGGCGCCGGCGCCAGCAGCTCGAACTGCAACTGCACCTGATAGAACGCCTCCTCACAGACAAACGTCAGCGCCGCACGGCCGCTGCGCGCAAGCACGCCAGCCACTCGCGATTGCGGCCACAGCGCGACGCACAGCGTACGCGAGTCGGGCGCGTAAAGCTCGCCGACTCCCAGCAGTGAAGTCCGCACATGGCCATTGCTGGCATCGGTCGTCAGAACAGACGCCGTAAAACCCATCTTGCTCGCGAGGGCGGTGCCATCGAACAATGCGCGCGGCGCAGCCGGCCATTCGTCGAACACAAGCCGTTCGAGCGGGCGTCGGGATACAGAATCGCTCATTGTCTGACTCCGGTTCATCAATCGTCTTGAATCGACCTGCGCTAAGACAAATGGCCCGCACGGGCGGGCCATTCGTTCAAACCATTCCCAAAGCCAGCGGGCCCAGGAGGCTCTCAAGAGGCTGCTGCCAGCGAGCCGCGAGCCCTCAGCCTCGATTCTTAACGGAAGAATACATGCTGGGTGATCTTGGCGAGCGGGTAATGCACACCCGGTTGAATCCGTGCAGGCAGATCGAGCGGCTTGAGCAGCATCTTCACACACATGTCCGCCGACAGATTGCGACGCACCAGCGTGTTGATGCGCGCCGCACGTTCGCGGTTGTAGGCCGAATCGTGGACCCGCTCCGGATAACGGATCGCAAACACATGCCGTAACGCGATCTCCGAATCCTCGTTCTTGATTTCCAGCACGCGGCGCATCAGCGCGCCCAACACCGCGAGGCGGCCGTTGCCCTCGATCTTGTTGTACTTCTTGAAGTACCTGAAAAAGTGCTTGTAGTGACGGACTTCGTCGGTGCGAATGTTGTCGGTGATCTGTTTGAGCACCGGTTCGTTCGAGCACTCGCCGATCGCACGATACAAGGTCGCCGTGCCCGTTTCCACTACGCAGCGTGCGACCATTTCAAGCGCACGCGTCTTTTCAAAATCCTCGACGGAACAGGTCTTCGAATACTCCTCGAAGAAATTGCGGAATGCCGTGTCCCAGTCGAATTCCGGCCACACATACGCGATGTAGGTCTTCAGGGCCCGGCCGTGCTGCATTTCTTCCGGTTCCCACTCGTTGTTGAGCCAGGCCGACACTTCCGGGTCGCCGTTGAAGAAGGTACTCAGGTTGCTGGTGTAGAGATCCGTACCGCTTTCAATAAACGAAGCGGCGCACAGCAGAAGCAGCAGATCTTCGTTGGCCACGGCCCGTTGCCGGTCAATCCGGCTGAGGTCGATGTCCTCGATCCGCCAAGGCATCACATGGTTACGCTCAGTGTGCATTTGTTCCTTGCTCCGAAAGCTGTATCGACTCCTGGAGCGTGCCCAGAACCACCTGCGTTCGCCCGTCTGCGTTCGCGTCGATACAGTGCCTTGAATTAGAGTTAACCCCTTGTATCTTGCATCTTAGCTGGTGTTCTGCAACTCTGCAGGTAACACAGCACAGACCGTACCCAGACGCGGCAGTTCCGGCGGCAAGATAGTTGGAATGTTCCAGATCAACACATAGCGGACGCAGCGCACAAAAAAGGCAGCCCTCAAAGGGGCTGCGCGGTCTCGAACACACCGCAACTCATGTCGTGCGAGGCAAGGCGGAGTAAGGCTCAGCGGCCAGAGAACCGCCGCGCGTGTGACGGCCTCAGATTGAATGCGAAAGGGATAGGCCGCGCCGCAAATGCCGTCTGCGCCACGCGACGGTTGCGAGCGACAGGCCGGACAACAGCGCAGCAGTCAGCACATAATAACTTGGCGCAAGCTTGTCGCCGGTCAAATGGATGAAGGTCTCTACAATCGTCGGAGCAAAGCCGCCGAAGACCGTTACGCCGATGCTGTAAGCGATAGAAAGGCCCGTCGAACGCACGTGGGTCGGAAAGATCTCCGACATCAAGGCAGGCATCGGTCCTGAATAAGCGGCCTTGAGGATGCCGGCCGTGCCTTGCAGCAGCAACAGCCAGCCGACGGTCGGATGACTCTGTAGCAGTGCAAACATCGGATAGATCAGCACGGCCATCAGCAACGATGTGCCGAACATGATACGGATGCGGCCGATGCGGTCGGACCATGCGCCCATCACCGGTGAGAGCACGAGCTGCAGTCCGCCGTTGAGCACTACCGCGCCGAACGACACGGCAGCCGGCATATGCAATTGTTTCACGGCATACAACGGCATGTAGAGTTGCAGCACATACACGCCCACCGTCGACTGCGCGACGATGCCGATCGCGAGAAGCAGGTTCACCCAGTGACTGCTGAACGAAGCGGCCGGGTCGCTCAGGTTGCCGCCTGCCTTACTGATTTCCTTGCTGCGCCCCGTCAGGTCGCCGTGCCCACCCTCGTGAGCCAGGCCGTCACGTTCGTGGCGCATCGCCAGAAACTCGGGCGTCTCGTCCAGATGCGAACGGATGTAATAGCCGATCGGCCCAATTAGCACACCGAACAGGAATGGAATGCGCCAGCCCCAGCTACCCAGATGCTCGGGCGACATCCACGCGGTGAGCAGTGACCCGAACGCAGCCGCGAGGATCGCGGCGAGTCCTTGACTGGCGAATTGCCAGCTTGCGAAATAGCCACGCCGCGTGGGGCTGTGTTCGACCATGAAGGCCGTCGCGCTACCGAATTCGCCACCCACCGCAAAACCTTGCACGAGCCGCGCCACCAGGATCAATATCGGCGCGGTGAGGCCGATCGATGCGTACGGCGGCATCACGGCCATCGTCAAGGTGCCGACCATCATCAGTGCAATGGCGAGCGTCAGCGCCGCTTTGCGGCCCTTGCGGTCGCCGTAGATACCGAGCACCACCGCGCCGATCGGCCGCATCAGGAACGAAATGCCGAAGGTGGCAATGGCGAGTAGCGTCGAGAGCCACTCGTCGTGCATCGGAAAGAACTGCCTCGCGATAATGCTGGCGAAGTAGCCATAGACCGAAAAGTCGAACCATTCCAGCGCATTACCGACCGACGACGAGAAGATGATGCGCCGGACCATCGCCTTCGACAGCGGCGCGACGGCGGGGGAAGGAGAAGCCGTCGCGGCGGCGGGCGTTGCGAGGTCGGTCATGGTCCGCTCTATGGAAAACGCCCGGCCGCCCCCCAGGCGTGATGGTCACCCGGAGCCGCCCCGCGCGATACGGCATGCTGAAAGCTGCTTAGAACCCGGCAGCCAGCCCGTCGCGGCGGCTATCGCTGGCCGCTACGTAACCACGTTCCGGATCGTTGCGATCGAGCTTCCAGATGTACTGACCCGAGCCGAAGTCCATATATGGGTCGTCGATCGACTTGATCGTGTGGCCGCGGTTTTCGAGCGCGCGCGCCGTGTTCGCGTCGAGCGTCGCCTCGATGTCGATCGTGAAGTCGTGGTTCACCTTCCAGCGCGGTGCATCGCACGCGGCCTGCGGCTGCTGGCCGTAGTCGAGCATCCGCACGACGGATTGCAGGTGGCCTTGCGGCTGCATGTCACCGCCCATCACGCCGAAGCTCATCACTGCTTCATGCTTGCCGTCGACCTGTTGCGTCAGGAAGGCCGGAATGATCGTATGGAACGGCCGTTTGCCGCCTTCGACGACGTTCGGCGACTTCGGGTCCATCGAGAAGCCACAGCCACGGTTCTGCATCGAAATACCGCTGTCCGGCACGACGATGCCCGAGCCGAAGCCCATATAGTTCGACTGGATGAAGCTCACCATCATGCCGCTTTCGTCGGCCACCGACATGTAAATCGTGCCGCCTGCCTTCGGCATGCCGAAGTCAAACTGCGTCGCGCGCTTCGGATCGATCAACTTGGCCCGCGAGGTCAGGTAGGCGTCGTCGAGCATCTGCTCGGGTGTCACGTCCATCGAACGCGGGTCCGCCACGTAACGGTAGACATCGGCAAAGGCGAGCTTCATCGCTTCGATCTGCAGATGCTGCGATTCGACGCTGTCGACTGCGAGCGAGCCCACATCGAACTTTTCGAGGATGCCGAGCGCGATCAGCGCGGCGATGCCCTGGCCGTTCGGCGGAATCTCGTGCACCGTGTGGCCGCGATAATCCTTGCTGATCGGCTCGACCCAATCCGCGCGGTAATTGCGCAGGTCTTGCGCTGTCATCGCACCGCCGCACTCGCGTGAGAATGCCGCGATCTGCTCGGCGATCTCGCCTTCGTAGTACGCCCGCGGCCCTTGCTCCGCCAGCTTGCGTAGCGTCTTCGCATGGCCGGGCAAGCGCACCAGCTCGCTCACTTCCGGCGCGCGGCCGCGCGGCATGAAGGCCTGGGCGTAGCCCGGCACGTCCTTCAGCTCGGGCACAGCCGCCGCCCACTTATAGGCGACGATGCTCGCCACCGCATGCCCGCGCTCGGCGATTTCGATGGCCGGTTCCATCAGGTCAGCAAACGGCAGTGAACCGAATTTCTGATGCAACGCCTCCCAGCCCGCAATCACGCCTGGCACGGTCACCGCATCCCAGCCCCGCTTGGGCTGCTTCGCGAGACCATTCTCTTCACCATACTTGCCCTTAAAGTAGTCTACGTTCCAGGCAGCCGGCGCCACGCCCGATGCGTTCAGGCCGTGCAGCCTGGCGCCATCCCACACGAGCGCAAACGCGTCGCCACCGAGACCGCACGAGACCGGCTCGACCACCGTAAGGGCCGCTGCCGCCGCGATCGCCGCGTCGACTGCATTGCCGCCCTTCCACAGCATGCGCAAGCCGGCCTGGGCCGCGAGCGGGTGCGAAGTCGAAACGATGTTGCGTGCGAAGACCGGCAGGCGCGGTGTTGGATAAGGGTTTTGCCAGTTGAAGCGGGTCATGTCGGGAACTCTCGGAAAGCGCGGCCCGGCACAATGCATCCGCCGGAACCATTAGAAAACCATCACGGAACGAACCTTCGATTGCAGCGCGAACTGTCCAAAAAAACAAATTCATTTATCAAATGAATAAATGCACAAAATTCCTGAATAGGTCGGTTGGGTTCGGGTGCGGGTCGAAGGCGAGCTTAAGCGCGTTGCGTGCGTCGGCGGACAACCTGCCAGTTGGTCTTACAATAGCTCACCGAAAACATCGCTCGTTCCTGGCGCTGGCCGCCGCACCCGGCGCCGGCGCAATCACTTGACCCGAGACACATGACCCGAGACCCCCGCCTGACCCTCAACGCACGTCAACAGGAACTGCTCGAGTGGGTGCAACGCGACGGCTTCGTGACCGTGGACGACCTGGCTGCTCACTTCGACGTCACGCCGCAAACGATACGCCGCGACGTCAACTGGCTGGCCGACATGAACCTCCTGCGCCGCTACCACGGTGGTGCCAGCCTGCCTACCAGTTCCGAGAACGTCTCGTACACCGCGCGGCAACGCATGTTCCATGATGAAAAGCGGCGCATCGCGACGCTCGTGGCCACGCATATCCCCGATCAGGCGTCGCTTTTCATCAATCTGGGCACCACCACCGAGGAAGTGGCGCGCGCGCTGAACCGCCATCGCGGACTGCGCGTGATCACCAACAACCTGAACGTCGCCAGCATGATGAGCGGTTATCCGGACTGCGAGGTGCTGGTGACGGGCGGCATTGTGCGGCCGTGGGACAAGGGGATCGTCGGCGAACTGGCGATCGATTTCATCCGCCAGTTCAAGGTGGATTTCGCGATCATCGGCACCTCCAGCATCGAAACCGACGGCACGCTGCGCGACTTCGACACCCGTGAGGTGCGGGTCGCCGAGGCGATCATCGAGCACGCGCGCACAGTGTTCCTCGCCGCGGATCATTCGAAGTTCGGCCGGCCGGCACTGGTCCGCCAAGGCCATTTGAACCAGATCGACGCGCTATTCACCGACGCCGCGCCGCCCGCCGACATGGCCGAAACGCTGGCAGCGGCCGATACGCAGGTCTATATCGCGGAATGACGGGGCTGGTTGACCGCAGCGGGGCGCGCGACCTTCGTTACGGCGCCGGCCGCCTGCAATCCTCGGCCACTGATCAGCAACCCGTCGCAGGCCGCCGACCGCCTTCGATCCTCGGTCATTGATCAGCAACCCGTTGCCGCTCGCCGCTGACCGAATCCGCCAGCCGAAAAACGCCACTGCGCGCCACAGCGGCGCACCATGCCTTTGCTGCACTGCACGCAAAACTTCAAGTGAAATCAAGAATTTGCCCGCCGATCCGGACCGCCGCTGCAGGGTCCAATTGTCAAATGGAAAATTTTCTGGGGCCGATTTGGGATTCAGTGTGCGGTTGACTACACTCCAGTTCCCCGACGCCATTTTCACTGCGCGCCGGTCCGAATAGTTGTCACTCCCGCCTGATCCTGTCGCGGATCGCGCTGTGCCTGCCGCCCCGCTGGCCAGCCGCCCACGAGGCAGTCCGCGCAAAGTTTGACATGGAGAGAACGATGCTGAGTCCGCATGAATTCGCCACGCTGTTGCTCGTAAAAGACGCTCCCAATCAGGTCGATATGGATCGAGAGGAGCTGGATTTGCTGTTTGAACGACAGCTGGTTCAACTCGAAAAGCTCGCCTCAGGCCTCAAGCAATGGCGTGTCACGGACATTGGCAATACAGCACTCCGGGCTATCAAGCGTCTTTCCTAGTGCGTCGACATACGTCCGGCGCATGACACCAGCCAAATGATCAACAGCGCGCTTGTCCGCCTGGACGAAGCGCGCCTTCGGCCGGTGCCCGCCGCATCGATCAAACCATCCCGCAGTCCGATTTCATCCCTATTTTGTTGTGGCCGGTTGATTTACGCAGTAAATTGACACGATGGACCTACGCGCCATCCGGCATGCCAAAGACACTCTCTGACGAAGACGTTCAGCAGTTCCGCGAAGCCATGCGCGGCGTCGCCGAGCACGCGTTCGCCACGCGCGGCGCGCAAGGCGTCACGATGCGGGAGTTGGCCAAGGAATTGGGCTGCAGCGCCATGACGCCCTACCGGTATTTTCGCGACAAGGACGAGATCCTGGCGACGGTGCGTGCCGCGGCGTTCAACCGCTTTGCGCAATGTCTCGAAGCGGCCGCGCTCGCGGCTGAATCTGCCAACAAGGGGATGGCGCTGAGCGACGCCTACGTCTCGTTCGCCCTTGATGAACCCCACGCGTACCGTTTGATGTTCGATGTGGCACAACCGGATGACGCCGCGCACCCGCAGCTCGCCGCCGCCTCGCAACGCGCGTGGCGCCTGCTAGGGGCGCACTTCGAGCCGCTCGTCACGGCTGGCCGTCTCGAAGGGGATCCGCGGCTGATTGCCTACGCTTACTGGGCCAGCCTGCATGGTTTTGCCATGTTGGCACTCGCTAACCAATTACCGCTGCCCGAGGGGCAACAGCTCGCGCCGCAAGATGATGCGAATCGGGCGCCGACCCGTGAGGCCGTGTTCGCCCAGCTTCGCTCGATGCTGTGGCGCGGCGCGCTGGCTCAGACGGCGTTGAAGTAACACTCACCTGCTCTTAACCGCTGCGCAAGGTCGGATCAACCGCCGCGCGCCAACTCAGCGCTCTGGCCCGCTGGTCAAGAAAATACGCCGCCCACTGATTCCGCGCCTGCGGATCGCTGCTGGTGCCGAGGGTCGAGTAGTGCTGCGCGATTGAGGTCTGGAACGCACAGTAATCGGCCGTCGAGACCTTGCCGCGCCGGCTGGCAATGTACGCATCGAAGAAGGTCGTATAGACCGACTGCGCCTCATTGCCGTAATCCACCGGCGCCGCGCTGCACATCTGCTGCAATGCTACGAACGACGGCGCGCCCACACTGCCGCTCAGACTCGGCGTGCTCACGCACCCCGCCAGCAGCGCGGCGGCGCCGATTACCCAAAGTCCCCGCATGGTTCACCTCGATATGGCTATTGCTATGAGTATCGTCGGTGACGGCCCGTTGCGCTACAACTTGGAACGTATGCACATACAAGTCGAACTTTACCTTTTCGATTTTGTTCATTAAAGTTCGAAAACGAACAATGACGGTTCAATACGTTTTCTTTACGCGACGCAAGGGACAAAGCAGGTGACGCAAGGCTCGAGATACGATTTGCTCGTCGTGGGCGGCGGGATCAACGGCGCCGGCATCGCACGCGACGCCGCGGGGCGCGGCCTGTCCGTGTTGCTCTGCGAACAGGACGATCTGGCGGCGCATACGTCGTCGGCCAGCACGAAACTGATCCATGGCGGCCTGCGCTACCTCGAGTACCGGGAGTTCGGGCTCGTGCGCAAGGCCCTGCAGGAACGCGAAACGCTGCTGCGGGCGGCGCCGCACATCATGTGGCCGCTGCGCTTCGTGATGCCCCACATGCCGAACCTGCGGCCCGCCTGGTTGATCCGCGCGGGTCTGTTCCTCTACGATCACCTCGCCCGCCGCGAGCTGCTGCCGGCCTCGCGCGGCATCGACATGCGCCGCCATCCGGCAGGCGCACCGCTGATCGAATCGATCAAGCGCGGCTTTGTCTATTCCGATGGCTGGGTCAACGACGCCCGGTTGGTCGTGCTGAATGCGCTCGACGCAGAGGAACACGGCGCGACCGTGCTCACGCGCACCAAGCTGGTCAACGCGGTGCGCGACGGGGGCGAATGGCACGCGCAGTTGCGCCGTGCTGACGGCACGCAACTCGATGTGCGCGCTGGTTCGATTGCGAACGCGGCCGGCCCGTGGGTGGGCGAATTACTGCACGGCGCGCTGGGTCGCGACGCGAACCATAGCGTGCGGCTCGTCAAGGGCAGCCATATCGTCACGCGGCGGCTGTTCGAACACGATCACGCCTACATCTTCCAGAATCCGGACAAGCGGATCATCTTCGCGATCCCGTACGAGCACGACTACACGCTGATCGGCACGACGGACATCGAATACCGCGGCGACCCCGCAAAGGTGGCGATCAATGCTGACGAGACGCAGTATCTGTGCGACTCGATCAACCGCTATTTCAAGCAGCAGATCACGCCGGCCGACGTGCGCTGGACCTATTCGGGCGTGCGTCCGCTGCTCGAGGAAGAAGGCGCGGATAACCCTTCGGCCGTCACGCGCGACTACCGCCTCGAACTCAATGCGCCCGCCGGCGAAGCCCCACTGCTGTCGGTATTCGGCGGTAAGATCACGACCTTTCGCAAGCTTGCCGAAGAAGCCGTCGATGAACTCGGCCGCGCCCTGCACCACCCGGCTCCGGCCTGGACTGCCGGTGCACCGCTGCCCGGTGGCGATATTCCGCAAGCGAATTTCGAACGCTTCCTGACGCAGTTCAAGCAGCAATACCCCTGGCTGCCCGCGGATCTCGCGCACCGCTATGCGCGCGCGTACGGCACGCGTGCGAAGCACGTGATCGGTCAGACGCACTCGCTCGCCGAACTCGGCCGCGCCTTCGCGCCAGGACTTTACGAGGCCGAACTGCGTTACCTGCGCGACACCGAATGGGCTCGCAGCGCGCAAGATGTGTTGTGGCGCCGCTCGAAGCTCGGCCTGCACGTCGAGCCCGGAACGCTTGCGAGCGTCACGCAAGACATCGACGACTGGTTCGCCCGCTCGCCCGTCGAGCGCAATCCGCTCAAGCAAGCCACGGCGAGTCAGCATGCATAAGGATGCGTAAGCACGGTTAAGCACATGAGCATGCATCAGCCTCAGCGAGCATAACCAGGCACTGGTAAGCGCATCGCGTCCAACGCGGCCGTGATCAGCCACTGGCACTGGCACTGGCACTGGCACTGGCACTGGCACTGGCACTGGCACAGATAACATCGCATTCCAGCACACCGCTTAGCAACTGGAATGCACGAAGCGACGGCAGTTGCAGCATCCAAAAACAACAAACCGTTCCCGTTTCCGGATCGTCGATCCGGCGACTCATAAAACATGGAGAAGAGACAATGCAGGATCAGTACATCCTGGCGCTCGACCAAGGCACCACCAGTTCGCGCGCGATGCTTTTCGACCGTCAGGGCAACATCATCTCGACGGCTCAGAAGGAATTCCAGCAGATCTATCCGCGTCCGGGCTGGGTCGAACATGACCCGCAGGAAATCTGGTCGACCCAGGCGGGCGTCGCAGCCGAGGCCGTCACACGTGCCGGGATGAACGGCACGTCGATCGCCGCCATCGGCATTACGAACCAGCGCGAAACCACGATCGTCTGGGACCGCGAAACCGGTCATCCCATCTATAACGCGATCGTCTGGCAGGACCGGCGCACTGCCGACTTCTGCGACGAACTCAAGGCGCAGGGCCTCGAAGAGAAGGTCCGTGCCAAGACCGGTCTGCCGATCGACTCGTATTTCTCGGCCACCAAGATCCGCTGGATTCTCGACAATGTCGAAGGTGCGCGCGAAAAAGCCAAGCAAGGCCGTCTCGCGTTCGGCACCGTCGATAGCTGGCTGGTGTGGAACTTCACCAAGCACGGCCTGCATGTGACCGACGTCACCAACGCGTCGCGCACGATGCTCTTCAACATTCACACGCTGCAGTGGGACGACGAATTGCTCCAGGCGCTCGACATTCCGCGCAGCATGCTGCCCGAAGTGCGTCCGTCGTCGGAAGTCTACGGTCCGACCAAGACCACCGTGTTCGCCTCGAAGATCCCGCTCGCCGGTATTGCAGGCGATCAGCACGCCGCGCTATTCGGCCAGATGTGCACGCGCTCGGGCATGGTGAAGAATACCTACGGCACGGGCTGCTTCCTCGTGATGAACACCGGCGACAAGCCGATCGAATCGAACAACAACCTGGTTACGACCATCGCCTGGCAGATCGGCGACCAGATCAACTACGCGCTCGAAGGCAGCATCTTTATCGCCGGCGCCGTGGTGCAGTGGCTGCGCGATGGTCTGGGCATCATCAAGAGCGCAGCGGAAATCGAAGCGCTCGCGGGTACCGTGCCGCACGGCGACGGCGTGTACCTGGTGCCGGCCTTCGCGGGCCTCGGCGCACCACACTGGAACGCACGCGCACGCGGCACGCTGTTCGGCGTCACGCGCGGCACGACCTCGGCGCATATCGCCCGTGCTGCGCTCGATTCGATCGCCTACCAGTCGCTCGACGTGCTGAGGGCCATGGAAGCCGACTCGGGGATCCGCATCGGCGAACTGCGCGTCGACGGCGGCGCCTGCGCGAACAATCTGCTGATGCAGTTCCAGGCCGACATTCTCGGCGTCGACGCGGTCCGTCCGAAGGTCAGCGAAACAACTGCGCTGGGTGCGGCGTATCTGGCCGGTCTCGCGGTGGGCTACTGGAAGGACGTGGACGAGTTGCAGAGCCAGTGGGCGCTCGATCGCCGCTTCACACCGGATATGGAGCTGAGCGAAGTCAAGAGCAATCTGGCTGGATGGCAACGCGCGATCCGCGCGGCGAAGGCCTGGGCCGATACACCCTGATACCCTTGCGATAGCCCCGATACACGCCGAGTAGCGTGTATCCGTTGACGCAACATTGAGGCCATGAAGCCGCATCCGGGGCGGCTTCTTTAAAAACTATATTTTGGAGTGCATATCATGTCACCTTACATTGCCGAATTCATCGGCACAGCGGTGCTTGTTCTGTTGGGCAACGGGGCGGTCGCCAACGTGTTGCTCGCCCGCACCAAAGGCAAGGGCGCTGATCTGATCGTGATCGTGATGGGCTGGGCGATGGCGGTCTTCATCGCGGTCTTCATGACGGCGTCGTTCAGCGGCGCGCACCTGAATCCGATTGTGACCATCAGCCTCGCGCTGGCCGGCAAATTCGCGTGGAGTAAGGTGGCCGGCTACGTCGCGGCGCAGATGCTCGGTGGCATGGCGGGCGCGGGTCTCGTGTGGATGGCTTACCGCCAGCACTTCGAGAAGGAGCCGGATGCCGACGTCAAGCTGGGCGTGTTCTGCACGGCCCCCGCGATTCGAAGCGCCCCGCATAACTTCCTGACCGAAATGATCTGCACCTTCGTGCTGATTCTCGGCGTGCTCTATCTGGCCTCGCCGCAAGTCGGCCTCGGTGCGCTGGATGCGCTGCCGGTCGGCCTGCTGGTGCTGGGCATCGGCATTTCGCTTGGCGGCCCGACGGGCTATGCGATGAGCCCGGCGCGCGACCTGTCGCCGCGTCTGATGCACGCGCTACTGCCAATCCCCGGCAAGCGCGACAGCGACTGGCGCTATGCCTGGGTTCCCGTAATGGGCCCCCTCGCGGGCGGTGCGGCCGCCGCATGGATCTACCTGCACGTGCATTGACACGGCTCTACCCACCAGGAGCGAAGCGGCCGCGCAGACGCCAACAAAGCACGTATCATGATGCTTTCAAGTTTGCGCGCGGGCCTGACAGCCCACGCGCCCCTCGCTCCCTGTTCCGGCATGATCGACCATCTCATCTGTGACTGCGACGGCGTTCTCGTCGACAGCGAAGTTATCGCTGACCATGTCCTCCTCGAAACGCTTTCGGCAACCTTCCCCGGCCTCGACTTCGCCGGCGCCGTGAAGACGGCGTTCGGTCAGCAGACCTCACGCTTTCTCGAAAGCATCGAGGCGTCGTTCGAGATCAAACTACCAGCGGACTTTCTCGAGACCGTCGAACACAACGTCGAGCTCGCGCTCAGTTCAAGGCTCACTGCGGTGGGCGGCGTGCGCGATGCACTGCAACGCGTGCCGCTGCCGGCCGCAGTCGTATCGAATAGCCGTATGAAGCGTGTACAGGCTTCGGTACGGCGCGCCGGGCTCCAGGAGGTATTCGGCGAACGCGTCTTCAGCGCCGAGCAGGTCGCCCGGCCGAAGCCCTACCCCGACGTGTATCTGTTCGCTGCGCAGCAGTTGGGCGTGGAGCCGGCCAGGTGTCTGGTGGTCGAGGACAGCGTCGCCGGGCTGAACGCCGCGCGCGCGGCCGGCATGAAGACGATCGCGTTCGTCGGCGCGAGTCATATTCCGGACGGTTATGCGGATGCGCTGCGCAAGATGGGCATGACGCGCATCATGGAGCATATGGATGAACTGCCGGCGCTGGTCGAAGCGGGTGTGCACGGCGAGTTCGGGGACGTGCAATCTTAAAAGGCGACTCTGGGTTTGCCCGAGGCGGCGCGAGCCGTCAACGCCAAGCCACTGTATGTTGAGGTTCGGCGGCCCTTTCTTGGTTCAGCTTCCGGGTGCGCGAACCCTACCATCCATAGCACCCGTGGTTGCAGGCAGAACCCGCGCTGATAGCGCGCGAGTCCTGCCCTCTCCATCACACCTCGTCCACGCAGCACTCACGCGCGGCCGCCAGCGCCTGGCGGAATTCCACCAGTTCGGCAATCGTCAGCATCGGCAGATTGTGTCGGGCCGCGAAACGCTCGACGTCCGCGCCGCGCGTCATCGTGCCGTCCGCGTTCATCAGTTCGCATAGCACGCCAGCGGGTTTGAGGCCGGCGAGAATTGCCAGATCGACCGTGCCTTCCGTATGGCCGCGCCGTGCCAGCACGCCGCCGGGCATGGCCCGCAACGGAAACACGTGACCAGGACTGACGATATCCGTCGGCTTGGCCTTCTCGGCAATCGCGGCACGAATCGTCGTCACGCGGTCGGCCGCGGAGACGCCGGTCGTCACGCCTTCACGCGCTTCGATCGACACGGTAAACGCCGTGCCATGGCGGCTCTCGTTGTTGACGACCATCGGCGGCAGTTGGAGCGCGCGGATCTTGTCGTCGAGCAGGCACAGGCAGACGATGCCGCTGCACTCGCGGATCAGCAGCGCCATCGTCTCGTTGGTTAGACGCTCGGCGGAGACGATCAGATCGGCTTCGTTTTCGCGGTCGTGGTCATCCTGCAGGACCACGGCGCGGCCATCGCGCATGGCTTGCAAGGCCGCGGCAATCCGCGGCGGAACGGGTTCGTTGGCGAGCTGGGGGAGATCGGCGAACGCATCTTCAGCGATCGTCGAAGGGACAGGAAAAGTAGCAAAGGACATACGAAACGCTCATCGCAAAAGTGGGGCGAAAAACGTTTCAGGGCATTGCAAACAGGCAGCACTCGACCCGGCGGACGTTCGGTTGGAACGCCCACGCCCTGCTCAGAAATGCGGGCAGCGCAACGGGCACGGACATGACTATCTGCACATCTTCTTCCATCCGGACTATGACCGTCGGCTCTGGCATCGCACCAGATCTGCTGACCCCGCTGCGCCTACAGTCCCATGCAACCTGGTTGCCGTGTTCTGGAGACATTGACGACGCGGGCGCTCGCGGGCTCGCTGGCAGGCAAGATTGCGCTGCCGGCATACCGCCGGTGGGGAATTTCACCCCGCCCTGAAGACGCACTGATTGCCGAAATTTCCGGCAGGTGAAGCATACAACAGCTACGCCCAGTCTGCAGCGCAGCGGACAGATTTGAAAAACGCCTCTCGCGCGAGCACTGGCGCTGGCGCCATCAAAGCGGCGCAGCGTGCCGAGCGGCATCGTGGTGCGGCACGTCCCAGCGCGGCGGTGTTTCCGCGTTCAGCGTGACGCGAAACGCGCGCACCTCGGTGTCGCCGGGATTGCGCAGGCTATGCGGCTGGTCGGCGTCGAAGACGATCGCGTCGCCGGTAGCCAGCAACTGGCGCTGATCGTGAACGCTGACTTCCAGCGTGCCCTCGCTCACCACCAGATTGATCGTCGTGCCGGGCGCACGGCGGATGCCCGGTTCGGTATGCAACGGCGCAATGCGTAGTTCATGGAACTCGGCGGCCGCCGGCTCCGCATCGGGATACAGCGGCCGCGCGGAATAGCGGCCGTTCGAGCTGACGAGGCGAGTCGCCCGGTCAGCGGGCAGATGTTCGAATCCGTTGGTGGCGTGGCGGCGCAGGAACGCGGCGACCGATACCTTCAACGCCGCCGCAACCTTGCACAACACCTTGATCGACGGCACGCTGCGGGCCGACTCGATCTGCGCCAACATCGCGCGCGACACGCCCGAAGCGCGAGCCAGCGCATCGAGCGACAGTTGCCGTTCGGCCCGCAAACGGGCCAGATTGACACCGACCAGATGTTCCAATGCATCGAAGGGTTCCGCGGCCCGCGGCCCTTCGAGAGCGTCAATCGCGGGATCGCGAACCAGCGCAAGCGGGGAATGCATGAGTGCCTCCAGTAGCGCCGCCACATGGCGGGCAAAAGGTTAGTGGAGGCAAGATAGCACTGCGATTCGTTACGCCCAACGAAGTTATCTTCACACTGTTATCACTATTGCGGAGGACGGTTCTGGCAAAGCTTGTGCGGATTTTTCATATCGCCTCGCCGACGGCGCCTTTACGGGCCGGCACATCCATGCGCGCCGCCATCCAGGTCAGCAACAGCGCGGCTATGGACACCACCGCCGCCACCCATGGCAGCTCGTCGAGCCCCATTCCATGGCCGATCGCCAGCCCGCCGAGCCATGCACCCCCAGCATTGCCGAGGTTGAAAGCGCCAATATTCAGCGTCGACGCCAGATTCGGCGCCGCAGTCGCTTTTTCAACCACGCGCATCTGCAACGGCGGCACCGTCGCAAACGCGGCGATCCCCCAGACGAAAATCGTCACCGCCGCGGCCACCTGCGAATGGCTGGTGCGCGTGAAGATCACCATCACCACGGCGAGCGCCAGCAGAATCCCCATCAACGAAGGCATCAGCGCGCGGTCCGCGAGCTTGCCGCCCGCCGTATTGCCGATCGTCAGGCCCACGCCGAACAGCACCAGAATCAGCGTGACGCCGCGCGGCGAGAAGCCGCTCACCTGTTCGAGAATCGGCGCGATATAGGTGAACACGACGAACACGCCACCGAAGCCCACAATCGTCATCGCGAGTGCCATCCACACGTGCGGGTCTTTCAGCACGCGCACTTCGTGAGCGAGACCGGCCGGTGCCGTGTCGTGTTTGTTCGGCACCAGCGCCGCGATGCCCGCAAGCGAGAGCACGCCGAACGCAGCGACGACCCAGAACGCCACGCGCCAGCCGAATTCCTGCCCGATGAAAGTCCCGAACGGCACGCCAAGCACGTTGGCGAGCGTGAGCCCGGTGAACATCAGCGCAATCGCGCTAGCGCGCTTTTCCTGCGGCACCAGCGACGCAGCGACCACCGCGCCGATGCCGAAGAACGAGCCGTGCGCAAACGACGTCACAACACGCGCGATCATCAGCACCGAGTAGTCCGATGCCACCGCGCAAAGCACATTGCCGACGATAAACACGGCCATCAGCAATTGCAGCGCCAGTTTGCGCGGCATCTTGCTCGTCACCACGGCGAGCAGCGGCGCCCCGACCGCAACGCCCAGCGCATAGCCGCTCACCAGCAGACCCGCCGAAGGGATCGACACCGCCAGGTCACGCGCCACCTCGGGCAGCAAGCCCATGATCACGAACTCGGTGGTGCCGATGGCAAAGGCGCTAATGGCTAGCGCAAGAAGTGGAATAGGCATCGCAAAACTCCAGTTTTCAATAATGGACGTGCCGCAGGGCTGTCACGAATTCGACGACGACGCCCGGCGCAAGCGCGACAAACAGTTGCCGTTCCGCGGACAGCGGCACCTCGGCGAGCTGGTAGCCCACGTCGGCCGCCCGCAGCCGATCGAGCAGGGCCTGCCATTCGGCGGCGCTCTCAATCCGGAAGGCGATGTGATCGATGCGGGGCGCCGCGCGGCCGGCATAGGCCGGCACGGTCGCGTCGACCAGATGGACCACGGGCCGCCCCGCTGCATACAACCAGTAACCGCGGACCCCGAACGGTGGCCGGGCGCCGTCCACCAGCCCCACCACGTCCACAAAAAAGCGGTGGGCGGCGTCGAGATCGGCGGTGACAATCGTTGCGTGATCGAGATTCATGGCGGAGCCAACAAACCGGTTTTCAGGCCGGCCGGGAATTTTCAGTAGGCGCATTGTCCCGGCTGCGCGTCAATTTGAGAATGGGCGTAGCATTTGAATCATTTTCAAATTATTTTGAAGAATCGATGGACAACCTGGGCGACATCCGCCTCTTTCGATCTCGCGATCCGCTTCGGCGTGCCGCAGGACAGTTCGCTGATCGCCCGGCCGCTGGCACCCAACCGGCGGGCGCTGTGCGCCTCGCCTGACTACATCGCGCGGCGCGGCGAGCCCAAGGATCCGGTCGATTTGACCCGCTTCGACTGCATCGTGCTCGGCACGGCATCTGGCCCCGTCAATGAAGGGAGCTTCACCCCGGGGCGAGGAGATCCAGCACTACACGGTGCCGCTCGAGACGGCCCGCGAGACCAATGACGGCGCGGTCGCCCGCGAATGGGCGCTACGCGGCTACGGGATCGTGGTGAAGTCCATGTGGGACGTGGAGGCGGATCTGCGCTCGGACGGGCTGAAAGTCCTGTTGCCCGACTGGCGTTATCCGGACGCGCCGCTGCACGCGCTGTACCACCGCAACCGCTTCATGGCGCCGCGCGTACGGGTGCTGCTGGACTTCCTCGCAGACCGTTTCGCCCAGGTGTCCGACGAACTGGAGGGCCTGCTGGGCCTGCCGGCACTGCGGCCGGTGAATAAATCCGCGCGCAGCGAACGGCTATAATGTTGGACTACGCTGCAAACGTGCCGCTAATGTCCTGCCACGGCTGCCACAGTCTCGCGCCATGCCTTGGCCCGCGCACGTTTTCGCCTCTCTTCACTCTTTAATGACGCCCCCAGATTAATCACTGCGACCGGCGAAACTCGATGACCAAGAAAGTTTATGTAAAGACCTACGGCTGCCAGATGAACGAGTACGACTCCGACAAAATGATCGACGTACTCGGCGCGGCTGAAGGCCTCGTCAAAACCGACACCCCGGAAGACGCGGACGTCATTCTCTTCAACACCTGCTCCGTGCGCGAAAAAGCGCAGGAAAAAGTCTTCTCCGAACTCGGCCGCGCGCGCGAGCTGAAGGAAGCGAATCCGAACCTGATCATCGGCGTGGGTGGCTGCGTGGCGAGCCAGGAAGGCGCATCGATCGTCACCCGTGCTCCATATGTGGACCTGGTGTTCGGCCCGCAAACCCTGCACCGTCTGCCGCAGATGATCGACAAGCGCCGTCAAAGCGGCCGCGCCCAGGTCGACATTTCGTTCCCGGAAATCGAGAAGTTCGACCACCTGCCGCCGGCGCGCGTCGACGGTCCGAGCGCGTTCGTGTCGATCATGGAAGGCTGCAGCAAGTACTGCAGCTACTGCGTCGTGCCGTACACGCGCGGTGAAGAAGTGTCGCGTCCGCTAGACGACGTGCTGACCGAAATCGCCGGCCTCGCCGACCAGGGCGTGCGCGAAGTCACGCTGCTCGGCCAGAACGTGAACGCTTATCGTGGCGGCCTCACGCTCGGCTCATCCGAGATTGCCGACTTTGCGACGCTGATCGAATACGTCGCGGATATCCCCGGCATTGAACGCATTCGCTACACCACATCGCATCCGAAGGAATTCACCCAGCGCCTGATCGATACGTACGCCAAGGTGCCGAAGCTCGTCAGCCACCTGCACCTGCCGGTGCAGCACGGCTACGACCGCATCCTGATGGCAATGAAGCGCGGCTATACCGTGCTCGAATACAAGTCGGTGATCCGCAAATTGCGCGCGATCCGCCCGGATCTGTCGCTGTCCACGGACATGATCGTCGGCTTCCCCGGCGAGACCGAGGAAGACTTCGACAAGATGATGACGCTGATCCACGAGATGAAGTACGACACCAGCTTCTCGTTCATCTACAGCCCGCGACCCGGCACGCCGGCCGCGAACCTGCACGACGACACGCCGCGTGAAGTGAAGCTCAAACGTCTGCAAC
>Ga0116109_1000038_pt1 | contig 36801 bp, 28 predicted proteins | sample June2015DPH_8_10_2_FD_89718 | JGI IMG/M metagenome (GOLD analysis project Ga0116109, IMG submission 89718) | Peatland microbial communities from SPRUCE experiment site at the Marcell Experimental Forest, Minnesota, USA - June2015DPH_8_10 | ecosystem: Environmental > Terrestrial > Soil > Wetlands... | reverse complement strand
ACGGCACTGAATCCGCTCTACACGGTCGGCAAGCAGATCGCCGAAAGCCTGCGGCTGCACGAGGGCATGCGCCCGAATGCGGCGCGCGAGCGCGGCATCGAACTGCTGCGCCGCACGGGCATTCCAGAGCCGGAGCGGCGCATCGACAGCTTCCCGCACCAGTTGTCCGGCGGCCAGCGCCAGCGCGCGATGATCGCTATGGCGCTCGCTTGCCGGCCGCGTCTGCTGCTGGCTGATGAACCGACTACCGCACTGGACGTTACGGTGCGCCAGCAGATCGTCGATCTGCTGATCGAGTTGCAGGAACAGGAAGCGGCCGAGCGCGGCATGGCCGTGCTACTGATCACGCACGACCTGAATCTGGTGAAGCGCTTTGCCCAGCGCGTGGCGGTGATGGAAAAGGGCGTGCTGGTGGAAACCAACACCACGGAAGCCCTGTTTTCGAATCCTCAGCATCCCTATACGCAGCGCCTGCTCGACAGCGAGCCGCAGCGTAGTGTCGACGAAGTCGAAGAGGGTGCGCGGCAGATTCTCGACGTCAAAGGACTGGCCGTGGACTATCACGTGGCGGCGAAAGGGCTGCGTTCGATCTTCGGCAAGTCGACCTTCCGCGCGGTGCACGATGTGAACCTGACCTTGCGCCGCGGCGAGACGCTCGGCATCGTCGGCGAATCGGGCTCGGGCAAATCGACGCTCGCGGCGACGGTACTCGGCTTGCAGCATCCTGCCGCCGGCACGATCGATATTGACGGACTGGCGCTCTCGTCGCTGAAAAACGCCAAGGCCAAACGTGCGCTGTACTCGCGCATGCAGGTGGTGTTTCAGGATCCGTTCGGCTCGCTGTCGCCGCGTATGACCGTCGAACAGATCATTGGCGAGGGTCTTGCCTTGCACCGTCCCGACATCGACGCCAGGACGCGGCGCAACCGCGTGGGCACGTTGCTCGAAGAAGTCGGTATGCCGGTCGAATCGATGTTGCGCTATCCGCACGAGTTCTCTGGCGGCCAGCGTCAGCGTATCGCGATTGCCCGCGCGCTCGCGGTCGAACCCGAACTGCTGGTGCTCGACGAGCCGACCAGTGCGCTCGATGTGTCGATCCAGAAGCAGGTGCTGAATCTGCTAACAAATCTGCAGAAAAAGTACCAGCTGAGCTACCTGTTCATCACGCACGATCTCGCGGTGATGAAGGCGATGGCGCATCGTGTGATCGTGATGAAATCGGGCCGCATTGTCGAAGCGGGTAATACGATGGACGTGCTGCATGCGCCGTCGCATCCTTATACCCAGTCGTTGCTGGCGTCGTCGCTGATGGCGCCGCAGTCGGATTTCCAAGAGAAAATCGCATGATTGACGAACGGTGGGCGCAAGCCGCCCGCACGCTGAAGAGTGACGCGGATTTCTGGTCGCTGCGCATCGTCGACGAAACGATCGACGATCACGAGGTCCGTAACGATGTCGCGCAGCCGCTGCGGACCGTGCGTGACCGCGGCGCCATGCTGATCGCATACGTCGGCGCGGGCGCCGGTTATGCGGCGAGCGCCAACCTTTCGGCCGCCGGCTTGCAGGCGGCGCTCGATATCGCGACCGCACGCGCCGAAGCTAGCGCGTCACTGTCGCTGATCGACCATCGCGAGATCGCGCGTCCGGCTACCAGCGGCCGCTATGTGTCGCCGAACGCGGAGCATGCGTTGCCGAGCCGGCGTGACTGGCTCGACCGGCTGACGCGCGAATGCGCGGCCGCCAATATCGATCCGCGCATCGTCGAGCGCTCGGCGAGCGTGCAGATCACGCATACCGACCAGCTTTACATTACCGGCGACGGCGTGCGCATCGACCAGCATTTCCGCTTCGTGATGCCGCAGTTGAGTGTCGCCGCGCATGCCGACGGTGATACCCAGGTGCGCACCCTGGGTGGCAACTACGGCACGCTCGCGCAGGGCGGCCTCGAAGTGCTGGCCCGTTACAGCTTCGACGGGGCCGGTGCACGCGTCGCCCACGAGGCGCTGCAATTGCTGAGCGCGCCGAACTGTCCCTCGGGCAAGCGCGATCTGCTGCTGATGCCAGATCAGATGATGCTGCAGATCCACGAATCGATCGGGCATCCGCTGGAACTGGATCGCATTCTCGGCGACGAGCGCAATTTCGCCGGCTGGAGCTTCGTGAAGCCGGAGATGTTCGGCAACTATCAGTACGGCTCAGACCTCCTGAACGTCACGTTCGATCCGGAACTGCGCGAAGAGGCGGCGTCCTACGCCTTCGATGACGACGGCACGGCGGCGCAGAAACACTATCTGATCCGCGACGGCGTGCTGGAGCGGCCGCTGGGTGGTGCGCTTTCGCAGCAGCGTGCACATCTGCCGGGCGTGGCGAATTCGCGCGCGTCGAACTGGAACCGGCCGCCGATCGACCGGATGGCGAATCTGAATATCGAACCGGGCGACCAGTCGCTCGACGAGATGATCGCCAATATCGAACACGGAATTTTGATGCGTAGCAATACATCGTGGTCGATTGACGACCATCGCAACAAGTTCCAGTTCGGCTGCGAGTTCGGCCAACTGATCGAGAACGGCAAGCTCACCCAGGTCGTCAAGCAGCCCAACTATCGCGGCATCTCCGCGAATTTCTGGCGCAGTCTCTCAGCGGTTGGCGACGCGAGCACCCGCCAGGTATACGGCACGCCGATGTGCGGCAAGGGTGAGCCAGCGCAGGTCATTCGGGTCGGCCATGCGTCGCCCGCCTGCGTGTTCAGCAATATCGACGTCTTCGGAGGCGCATGATGAGCGACTCCCTGAAGTTGCAGGACGCGGCAACGGTGGACTGGCATCGTCATTTTCTGCTGCTCGCCGATGCGATCGAACGCGCGCAGCAAGGCGGCGAAATCACGCTCGTCTCGTTCTCCGCAGAACAATCCGATTTCATCCGCTTCAACGCAGGCAAGGTGCGGCAGATCGGCAGCGTCTCGCAAGGCAAGCTGACGCTGCGCCTGATCGATGGCGCGCGCCAGGCCTATTCGACGCTGACGGTGTGCGGCGATGCCGCCGCCGACCTGCAGGACGTGAGCCACGCGCTCGCCACCCTGCGCGAAGGGCTGCGCGATGCACCGGACGATCCTCATCTGCTGTTCGATACCTCGCAGTGGGAGCGCTCGACGCGCCGCGAGGGCAACGTAGCGGAGCCGCAAGCGCTGGTGCGCACGGTCGCCGAATGTGCGAAAGGCCTCGATTTCGTGGGGTTTTATGCAGGCGGCACGATTGTGCGCGGCTTCGCCTCGACCAAGGGCAGCCGTGGCTGGTACGAGGTCAGCAACTTCAACTTCAGCTGGTCGCTCTACGACCCGAGCGGCCGCGCCATCAAGACCAGCTACGCAGGCGATCATTGGAGCGATGCGACCTTTGCCCGCAAGGTCGAGCAGGCCGCTCTCCGCTTGCCAATCCTCGCGCTTACGCCGCGCGTGCTGTCGCCGGGACGCTATCGTTCGTATCTCGCGCCTGCTGCGTTGGAGGAACTGCTGAGCGTCACCGCATGGGGTGGTTTTTCCGCCCGCGCACAGGCCACTTCGCGCAGCGAGCTGTACAGGCTGCACACGGGCGAGGTTGCGCTGGATCCGCGCGTGACGCTGACCGAAGACCTGAGCCTCGGCATCACGCCGGGTTTCAATGAAGACGGCTATCTGCGCGCGAGCGTGCCGCTGATTCAGGGCGGCCGCAGCGTGGAGCGCCTGACCAATGCCCGCAGCGCCCGCGAGTACGGTCTGCAGCCGAACGGTGCACTGGACTCCGAAGCACCTGTGGCGCTGTCGATGGAAGGTGGCGACCTCGCCGAAGACGATGTGCTGGCGCAGCTCGATACGGGCCTTTATATCGGCAACCTCTGGTACGTGAATTTCTCGGACCGGATGAATTGCCGCCTCACCGGCATGACGCGCTTCGCGACCTTCTGGGTCGAGCGCGGTCAGATCGTCGCGCCGTTGGAAGCCATGCGTTTTGACGACAGCATGTACCGGCTGCTCGGCGATCAACTCGAGCGGCTGGGTGCGCAGCCTGAACTGCTGCTGAGCGACTCCACGTGGGGCGAACGCGGCACCGGCGGGATGCATCTGCCCGGGCTCCTCACTCGCTCGTTCGAACTGACACTGTAAGTGGATGGCGAAAAACATAACAACGACATCACTATCTGAGAGCTTGACGCTGCGCGCCCTGCGCTTAGCGGACCCGGAGCAGCTCCACGCACTGGAGTTGCAGCCCGCGATGTTGCATGGCAATCCGGGTGCGCCTTATCCGACCCTCGAAAAAACCCGCGCGTGGCTAGAAAAAATTGACTCATCCAACGTGGCCAACGCCGCAGTGGTCGGCGATATACTGGTCGGCTTCGGAACATTGTTACCAGGCAAGCTGTGCCGTGCCCATACGTCGACGGTCGCGGTCGGCGTGCACGATGCATGGCATGGCCGCGGGGTCGGCAGTGCGTTGACCGCAGAAATGCCCGATCTTGCCGATCAGTCGCTCGGGCTGCGTCGCGTCGAACTCAATGTGTTCACCGACAATCAGCCCGCCATTGTGCGGTAGACGAAATACGGTTTCGAAGTAGAAGCAACGCACCGCGGCGCCGCATTACGCGACGGAGTGCTGATCGATTGCTACTTCATGGCACGGTTGCGTGAGCCGATGCCATTCGCAACGGACCAAAATAATGAACACGAGCAGCGAGAGGTTTGAGAGCGAGGCAGGGGCAACACCGCGCGTAATCGTACGCGCATGCGAAGCGTCGGACAGGGAAGCGGTTGCCGGCATCACGAGTCAACCGGGTGTCCGGCGCGGCACCTTGACGATGGGGTACCGCACGCCTGACGCCATGGCGTCATGGTTCGCCGGTGTGCCCGCGGGCTCCAATACCGATGCTTTGCACATGGCACGCCTCGCTGACGCGCCGTCCTTCGTGCAGCACTGAGAGGAAGCCTGAGTGCCCTCATTTTTCATCGACCGACCGGTCTTCGCCTGGATTGTCGCGCTCGCCATCATCGTGGCGGGCGCGCTGGCCATTCCGCAACTGCCTGTTGCCCAATATCCGCGTCTGTCGCCGCCGCGTATCGTGATCGTGGCCAGCTACCCGGGCGCCGCGACCGAGGTGGTCGACGGCGACGTGGGGAGCATCATCGAGGAGAGTCTCGACGGCGCCGACGGCATGCTGTACTACGAAACCAGCAGCGACGGCCAGGGCAACCTGGAAATCGACGCGACCTTCTCGCCGGCCACCAATCCCGACATCGCGATGGTCGACGTGCAGAACCGTCTGAAGCAGGTCGAGCCACGCCTGCCGCAGCAGGTCGTGCAGAACGGCATCAGCGTGTTCAAGGCGTCGAACACCTTCCTGATGCTGGTGGCGCTGACCTCGACCGACGGCACGCGCGATTCGACCGAGCTCAGCAACTACCTGAACCGCTATGTGATGCGCGAGCTGAAACGTGCACCCGGGGTCGGCTCGGCGGAACTGTGGGACTCGGACCAGGCGTTGCGGATCTGGATCGATCCGATGAAGCTGCGCGAGTACGGGCTCGCGGCCGGCGATGTGAATGCCGCGATCATGGCGCAGAACGCGTCCGTGACGGCCGGCACGCTCGGCGACGCGCCGTTTGTGCCGGGGCAGCAACTGGTCGCCTCGGTGAGCGTGAGGGGGCAACTGATCTCGCCCGAGGAGTTCGGCCAGATCGTACTGAAGGCGAAGCCTGACGGCTCGGCCGTGCGCCTGCGCGACGTGGCGCGCGTCGAACTCGGTCGCGACGACTACTCGTTCTGGTCGCGCCTGAACGGCCGCTCGTCGGCAACCGTCGGTATTCAGCTAGGACCGCGCGGCAATGCGCTGGAAACCTCGAATGCGATTCGCGCACGCCTCGCCGAACTGTCGAAGAGCTTGCCGTCTGGCGTGCAGATCGAAATTCCTTTCGACAGCGCGCATTTCGTGCAGATCGCGATTCGTGAAGTGGTGTACACGCTGATCGAAGCCGTGGTGCTGGTGTTCTTCGTGATGTGGCTATTCCTGCGCGACCTGCGTTACACGCTGGTGCCCACGGTGGTGATTCCGGTCACGCTAATGGGCGCGTTTCTGGCGATGTGGGCGTTCGGCCTGTCGATCAACGTGTTCACGATGTTCGGCCTCGTGCTGGCGATCGGCATTCTGGTCGACGATGCGATCGTGGTGGTCGAGAGCGTACACCGCGTGATGGAAGAGGAGGGCTTGCCACCTCGCGAGGCGACCCGCAAGGCGATGTCGCAGATCGGCAGCGCGATTGTCGGCGTGACCGCGGTGCTGACCGCCGTGTTCGTGCCGATGGCGTTTTTCCCGGGCAGCGTGGGCGGCATTTACCGGCAGTTCTCGGTGGCGATGATCGCCTCGATGCTGGTGTCGTCGTTCATGGCGCTCTCGCTCACGCCGGCGCTGTGCGCCAACCTGCTGAAGCCTACCGGCACCACACCGCACCAGCGCGAGGGCCGCCGTGGCCTGCGCGGCTTCTTCGCGCGTGCCGCGTCGAAGTTCGCTGACGGTTTCGACGGGGCTTCGCGCGGCTATCGCTGGCTGACCACCCGCACCGTGCAGCGGATTGGGCGGGTGCTCGCTGTGTATGCGGTGCTGGTGGGCATCTGCGGGTTGCTCTACTGGCAAATGCCCGGCGGCTTTCTGCCGACCGAGGATCAGGGTCAGTTGCAGGTGATGATCCAGTTGCCGGCCGGCTCGACCCAGGCGCGCACGCTGGCGGTGATCAAGCGGGTCGAGCAGATTCTGAATCGTCACCCCGAGATCGCGCACGTGACCAGCCTGATCGGCTGGAGCTTCCAGGGGACGGGTCAGAACGTCGGCATGGCGTTCGTAGAACTGAAGGACTGGGATAAGCGCAAACTCAGCGCGATGGACTTGCAGGACAAACTGAACGAGGAGTTCTCGAGCATTCTCGACGGCCGGGTGGACGCCCAGTTGCCGCCATCGGTGCCGGGCGTGGGGCACTCGGACGGCTTTGTGTTCCGGCTCGAGGATCGCGGCGGGGTCGGCCTCGACGGCCTGAAGGCCGCGCGCGAAGCGCTGTTCGCGAAGGCCAAGGCGGATCCGGCGCTCGTGGACGTGCACTCGGAAGATCTGCCCGATGCGCCGCGTGTCGAACTGACGATTGACCGTGCCAAGGCCTATGCGCTAGGCGTTTCATTCGACAAGATTTCCGACCTGCTGGGCAGCACCTTCGGCTCGACCTATGTGGACGACTTTCCGGCGGCCGGGCGCATGCGGCGCGTAGTGGTGGAGGGCGACGCATCGGCGCGCATGACTGACGACGATTTGATGGCGTTGTCGGTGGAGAACGCGCAGGGCAACATGGTGCCGCTTTCGGCCATTGCAACGCGCAAGTGGACCGTCGGGCCGGTGGCGCTGTCGCGCTACAACGGCTATCCGTCGCTCGACGTGAGCGGGCGCGCGGCGCGCGGCTACAGCTCGGGCGCGGCGATGGCCGAGATGGAGCGGCTCGCTGCGGCGCTGCCGGTGGGCGTCGCGTATGACTGGGTGGATGCGGCACGAGAGGAAACCGTCGCGGAGAAGCAGACGCCGCTCCTGATCGGCTTGTCGCTGCTGGCTGTGTTCATGGCGCTGGCCGCGCTATACGAAAGCTGGACCATTCCGTTTGCAGTGCTGATGGTCGTGCCGCTTGGGGTGATCGGCGCGGTATCGGCGGTACTGATGCGCGGCATGCCCAACGACGTCTACTTCAAGGTGGGGATGATCACGGTGATCGGCCTGTCGGCGAAAAACGCGATTCTGATCGTGCAGTTTGCCCGCGATCTGCACGCTCGCGGCTTGCCGTTGGCGCGTGCGGTGATCGACGCCGCAGGCGCGCGCTTCCGGCCGATTGTGATGACCTCCGCGGCGTTTCTGCTGGGCGTGGCGCCGTTGGTGGTGTCAAGCGGTGCAGGTGCCGAGAGCCGCCAGTCGATCGGCACAGGCGTGTTCGGCGGCGTGCTGGCGGCGACGTTGCTCGGACTGGTGTTCGCGCCGGTGGCGTTTTACGCGGTGGTGTCGCTCACGCAACGGCGGCGCCGGCGTCCGGCTGGACCCGAGCATGCCGCGACAGACGAGCGTAAGCCGGATCCGGCGTGGCCTGCGCGCACGGATCGGGAGATGGAGAAGCAGGAAACCAGCAGTAAATGAGTAGTCGAGGGGCGGCGCGGTCGGCTCGCGTGACGGGAGGCTGGGCGCGGCGCCGCGGTTATTCTCTTGGTGGCCTGCTGCCTCGACCCAACGCGTTGACTCGTAGATCGGAGGCAGCGTGCCGGAGGAGGGGAGTACAAAAGAATCGCGCCGCAAACCGGGACTTCGAGAGTCCAGCTTGCGGCGCGAGGAACAACGAACGGTGCAGCGGAAAGGGGAGCTTACTTCGACGCCACCAGAATCCACAAGCGCGCCAGATCAGCCGATCCATCGTCGCCCTTGACGGCCTTGAACGCCTGAATCGCCTTCGCCTTCTGCCCAGCAATGAAATACGCCTCGCCAAGATGCAGTTGCGCCTGATCCGGATGTTCGAGGCCACCCTTGGCAATCAAAGCTTCCATCTTGGCCAGACCCTGCTGCGCCTGACCCGCGAACACCTGATTGAACGCTGCGTCAAACGGGGGAATCGCCACGCCGTTGCTATCCACCGCGCTCGTCGCACGCTTTGCAGCCAGCGCCTGCAGGCGCTTCTCGCGGTCCGCGCCGGCGTCGTGACCCAGCACGCCGGACGAGAAACCCTGATCGATCACCTGCTTGCCTTCAACCGTGGTGCCCGCAACGATCGCCAGCTGCGTCATCTGCATATAGTCGTCAGCCGTCGTCAGCGAACCGGTAGCACGGCGCAGACGATAGGTGTCGATATCCAGATTTGATGCATAGCCCGGCTTGCTGCGAATCGCGGAGAACAGGTCATCCCAGTACGATTGCTTCGGGTGGAATGCCACCAGCTTTTCCAGCGCACCGCGATAGGTGGCCGAATCGTTGGACTTCTGTGCGCACGTACCCAGCAACTGCAACTGCGACTCGTCCGGCGCATGGCCGGCGCGCGCCTGTGCGTCGACGGTGGGCTTGAGCAGGCTCACCACGTTGGCACAGTCGCCCGACAGGTAGTACGACTGGACCAGCAAGACCCGCATGTCCGGATCCGTGCCGCCGGCTTTCTGGTAACGCTGCGCAGTCCTGATGGCCTGCGGGTAGCTCTTTTCCTGAAAGTAGATGCCGGCGAGGGCAGCGGTGGTGCGCTGTTCGTCCGCGCCCGTCAGCTTGCCGGAAGCGAGCAGCGTTTCGTAGGCCTTGGCTGCGGTAGCGGAATCCCCCGCTGCAGCAGCCGCGGCGCCGCGCATCTCTTCGACCATATAGCTTTCATATGGCGTCTTGTTCGGCACGGCGTCCGCCTGAGCGATCTTCGCCAGCGCGTCCTGGTACCTGTGAGCCCGGTACGAGTCCTGCGCCGCGTTGAGCGGCTTGGCCACTTCCGGGCGCAGCGTGTCGGCGGCATACGCGGTCGGCAGCACGACGAGGGCCGACAGCCCCCCGAAAGCGGCCGCGATCACGGCACGCTTGAACCGTTGATGGATCATTAGCACTCTCACTTCCTTATTGCATGTACTGCTCGTTGCCGATCAGCCCGATTTTCGTTGCACCGATGCGCTGCGCCGAAGCCAGCACGGCGGCGACATCCTTGTACGGCACCAGTTTGTTCGGCAGCAGATGAATCTCGGCCTGCACCGGCTCAGCCGCCACCTGCCGCAGATGCGATTCGAGCGCGGCACGGTCGGGCAGGGCCTGACCGTTCCACATCATCGTGCCGTCAAAGTCGATATCGATCTGCACCACCTCCGGCTGAACCGCCGGAGGGGGAGGGTTGCCGACCGGCAAGTTCATCTTGATGGCATGCGTCTGAATCGGAATCGTGATGATCAGCATGATCAGCAACACCAACATCACGTCGATCAGCGGCGTGGTGTTGATGTCGACCATCACTTCCGGTTCGCCGCCACTACCCGACGATACGTTCATTCCCATAATCTGCTCCTGTCGACCCCAGTTAGCGCTTTAGCGCTTACTGGGGTCCCATGCAAAGCTGTCGACCCCAGTTAGCGCTTTAGCGCTTACTAGGGTCCCATGCAAAGCTAGCCTCCGCGCGGCGGCGGCTCAGTGATAAATGACACCTTGGCGATACCCGCGCGCTCGCACGCGGTGATCACGCGGCCGATGAACTCGTAACGCGTGTTCTGGTCGCCTCGCACGTTGACTTCCGGCTGCGGCTGCATCACCGACACCGTCTTCAACTGCGTGAGCAGCGTCGCTGCATCCACGTGCTTCTCGTTCCAGAAGAAATCGCCATCGCGGTTGACCGCGATCACGATACTTTTGGGCGTGGTCTGCAGCGGCTGGACTGCCTCATTCGGCAACTTCACCGGCACCGTATGCGTAACAACAGGAATCGTGATCAGGAAGATGATCAGCAAAACCAGCATCACATCGACTAGCGGCGTGGTGTTGATGGCGGAGATGACTTCGTCCTCATCCCCCTCTTGCCCAACGCTCATAGCCATGATTTACCCCGCTTGTTCGACCAGCGTAGCCTTCTGACCTGCAACAGGACGCTTCGATTTCTTGCCGCCAGCCAGCAGGACGGCGTGCAGTTGAGCACCGAAGCCGCGCACACGTTCCATCACCGACTTGTTGCGGCGAACCAGGAAGTTGTAGCCCAGCACGGCAGGAACCGCGACAGCCAGACCGATTGCCGTCATGATCAGCGCTTCACCCACCGGGCCTGCGACCTTGTCGATCGAAGCCTGGCCGGCGATACCGATTGCCGTCAGTGCGTGATAGATACCCCAGACCGTACCGAACAGACCAACGAACGGCGCCGTCGAACCGACCGTACCGAGGAAGGCGAGGCCGTCTTGCAGGCGGTTCGACACGTTGGTGATCGCGCGGTCCACTGACACGTCGATCCAGGTGTTGCGATCAACGGCTTCGAGCAGCGCTTCGTCGTGGTGTTCGCCGGCGTCGATCGCGGTTTCAGCGATGAAGCGGAACGGCGATGCTTCGTCCAGCAGCTTTGCGCCTTCAGAGAGCGAAGGAGCGGTCCACAGCTGTTCGTCCGCGCTCTTGAAGCGGCGGTTAGCGCGGTATTGCTCGAAGAACTTCGTGACCATGATGTACCAGCTGCCCATCGACATGATCGCCAGCAGGATCAGCACGAAGCGGGCAACGAAGTCACCGTTTTTCCACAGGGCGCCGAGGCCGTACGGGTTGCTGACGGTTTCCGAGGTGGCGGGTTCCGGCGGCGGCACGGCCTGATCTGCGGGCGCTGCTGCAGGCGCAGCCGTCGGCGTGGTGTCGGCAGCCGATGCGGCTGCGGTTGCGTCGCTAGCTTGCGCGTAAGCAATTTGCGGTGCGACAACGGTCGTCGCCGTGGTTACGGCGAACACCATGGTTGCCGCCACTGCGGCGAGAGAACGCTTTTTCATGTCTGCTCCAGTTCATGCGTTGAACTTGTACAACGTGACTAATAAATCGCTACCGGTACCGCTCAGTTCGTGGGGCTCAGTTCAGGTTAAAGCTGAACGGAACCTGGACACGGACGGGTTGGCCTTGGGAAACGCAACTAAACTTCTTTACAGCATTGAACGCCGCGCGATCGAGTGAAGAGTCTTCCGACGACTTCGCGACATGCTCATCCGTAATATGGCCCTGCGGATCGACTACGAATTCGATGAGTACGTCACCCGTGACATTGTTTTCCTGAGCTTCCTTCGGATAGACCACGGATGAGCGGACCTGATCGGAGTTCGGGCAAACCACGCCAACTTCGGCGTTTACCGGCTTGGACGGGGCCGGCGGTGCGGGCGGGGCAGGTGGCGGCGCGGGCTGCGCCACGACCGGTGCGGCCTGGTGCGTAATGGTCGGCGTTTGCGGCGGCGTCGGCGTCTGCACTTCCGGCGGCGGCACGAACGGCGGCGGCGGCGGCGCGAACTTCGGCGGCGGCAACTGCACGGTGGGCAGCGGCGGCGGCGGAGGCGGCTTCACCGGTTCAATGATCTTTGTTTCAATCGGATGTTGAATGACCTGCACCACCTTGGTGGCCAAGCCGTTGAGCAGTGCATAAATCAGCACCACGTGGAGGAGAAGAACGGCGGCGATACCGCCAAAGCGGCGCACGGGGTTCTGCTGCTTTTTCCCGAACTCGCGCGGGCGCCCAGTTCTCTGAACCGGGGACGTGCCCGTCGGAAACTGCCCTTCAACTTTCATAACCACCTTCGTTCCTCCCGGCGTGAACCGCCCATTTCCGTGACTGCAGCGTTCTTACTACGTCGAAACATTGTTTACTTCAGCCCCAAAGAGGGGGCGCAACATTCTTTTGGACTCCAGATGGGGTGCCGCCGTGTCACTTGACCGGATTCAAAGGCTTACGCCTTCAATGCCTATCCCGGGTTGCGACGGCGTCGTACCGTCTATGTGCAAGGCGCGTGCCCGCTGCGGACAGAATTCTGAGCAGTCCGCGGGGATGAGCGGAAACGGCCAGTAATCTATCTGCGTAGAACTACTAATAGACGGTATTTGATACATCCCCTTCGGTTTGGCACAGGCTGCGACGGACGAAAAAATGCTCGAGCGTCACATGTATTTCACAGGCCAGCGCTACTCGGCTGTGATTCCTGCGACCGAACGATATCAGTTCAAAATCGTGCGTCAAACTTTTTTTGATGGGGGCATACTGTGTTTAGAGGATCTGCTCTAATCGCCCGCAGGCTCCAGCGCCAGTTTGCTTACAATCACGAAGGATTCAGGCTGAAAACGCGTTTGTGTTCAACGACATGCCGAATGAAATTGTAAGCAAGTGAAGGCTGGCGGTAATGCTATTGTGGCGCGATCAAATGCAGCGCGAAGAATCGGCGCTGCGCGGCCTCGATTCTAAAGCAGGTGAGCGGTCGGGTGCACGAAGGAAAAAACGTATTGCAGCGGGAGCAGGCGGGGGGATAAAGCGGGGCGCAGCACTGCGTCGCGCAGTTCGCGCGTGGCGAGGGTAGCGCTTGCGCACTATGAGGGCTGCACAAGGGCTGCGAGCGCGATGAACGCGCTCAGCTGGGTATGGGCAGAGACGAGTATCTCTGCCGCCGGCAGCGAAAATTTTTTGGGGCAGGCCTGCGCCTGCCCGATTCGCGGTCAGCTGGCCGGATTCGCGGCGCCCGTCGTGGATGGTGCCGCTGCGCTTCCCGCTCCCCGTGCGCTCGTCATGGATGCAGCCGGCAAGCAGTCGGCGCGGTATTCAGCCTGCACTTTCTTTTCGGCCGTCTGGATGTCGGCGGGGTAGAGGTTGTCGTCGTCGGTCGGGCTGTAGCCCACGGCCTCCAGTTCTCCCAGTTCGGTCATCAGTTGCTTGTGCGTGACCGGGCCCGCAGTGTGCGTGAACGGATAAGCGTTGCACTGCTCCTGGGTGAGTCCGGGGGCAGCCATGGCAGAAGCGCTGCCTACGAGCAGAAGGGTCATCAATACAGTACGTGTCGCAAGCTTCATGTTTGCATCCTCCACGGATCAGGTTAAAGAGGGCAACCGCAACGGGCCGCCGGATGCAAACAGGCTAGTGGACGGGGGATACCGTTTCGACCTCGAAACGATGAAAAATCCTTCACCTTCAGGCTGCGGCTGAAAAGGCGGTCAAACCGCGCACCGCTCGCTCACTCCCGCCGGTGCTAACGCACTTCGAGAACTTAAATAGTTTTTAATGAAACCGATGCGCGACGGATACAGCCGCGCGCGTAGTCTGTTCACATCGCAGTACCCCTCCACGTCGCGGCGCTTTGCGTGTCACGGGCCCCGAACTCAAATCCACAAGCCGAATATGGCATCATGTACTTCTACTGATAACCAGTCGCGCACGCCGCTCAAGTTGGCTGAGTTCGCCGCTGCGCGTGAAATCATCATGTCGCGAATTCTGACCATCGAAGATGACGAGATCACCGCCAACGAAATTGTCGGTGAACTGAAAAGCCGTGGTTTTACCGTGGATTGGGTGGCGAACGGTCGCGACGGCATGGCGCGTGCCATGAGCGACGAGTACGACGTCATCACGCTCGACCGCATGCTGCCGGGCGTAGACGGGCTGACCATCCTCACCACCATGCGCAGCATCGGCATTCAGACGCCGGTTCTGATGCTGAGCGCGCTGGGCGATGTGGACGAACGAGTGCGTGGCTTGCGGGCGGGCGGTGATGACTACCTGACGAAGCCGTTCGACCCCGAGGAAATGACCGCGAGCCTTGAAGTGCTGCTGCGCCGCAGTCAAACCCCGACGACCCAGTTCGAAACGACGCTGCGCGTCGGCCCCCTCGAACTCGATCTGATCTCGCGCAAGGTCCAGCGTGACGGCGAAGAGATCGTCCTGCTGCCGACCGAATACCGTGTGCTCGAATTCATGATGCGCCACGCCGGCCAGACCATCACCCGCACCATGCTGTTCGAAGCGGTGTGGGGCTACCACTTCGATCCGGGCACCAACCTGATCGACGTGCACATGGGGCGTCTGCGCAAGAAGGTCGATCCACCCGGCGTCAAACAGATGATCCAGACCGTGCGGGGCTCAGGTTACATCCTCGCGTGAGCAGACAACCTTGACGGACAACTCTTTCTCCGCGCAATCTGCACTGGGGCGCCGCTGGCATTCCACCACCTTTCGTCTGATCACGGTATATGCCGTGATCTTCTCCATTTCCGTGATGTCGCTGCTGGGATTTATCGGCTGGGCGGTGACGGGTGACATGGAGCATGAGACCGACGTCGTGATGGAATGGCAGCTCATCTACTTCGACTCCACGCCGAATTCTGAACTGGCCGATGCGATCCATCGCCGGCTCGAGCACGAGCGGATGCACTCTAATTACTACGGGCTGTTTTCAGCCGACGGCCAGCATATCGCCGGTGACGTGCTCACGCTTCCGTCCAATCTGCCGGCCGACCGGAGTGGGGTGACGCTCGATCACACCATATGGCTCCTGGACGGCGAGCGGGCGCCCGTGGTGCGCGCGATGGCCGAGCGCCGCGATAACGGCGAGACCCTCGTGCTGGCGCGCGATCTCACGCACATCCTGCGGATTCGCGACACCATCATCAACGCCTTGATCGGCGGCGGGATATTTTGCATCGTGGCGGGCGTGGTGGGCGGTCTCGCCTTGAGCGTGCGGCAAATGCGCCGCCTGAAGGCGATCCGGCGGGTGACCCGGCGCATCGCCCAGGGCGATCTCGGGCAGCGTCTGCCGATTGGCGGCCGCGATGAGATCGACATGCTGGCGCATCTGGTCAATCACATGCTGGCGGAAGTCGAGCGTCTGATGAACGAGGTGAAGGGCGCCTGCGACGGCATTGCCCACGATCTGCGCACACCGCTCGCCCATGTGCGGACCTTGCTGGGGCGCATCGCCGAGCGCTCAAACAACCTCGAGGATGTGGCTCTGTCGACTCTGGTAGAGCGCGCCCGCAGCGAGACCGATGCGCTGCTCGACCGCTTTCGCGCGATGCTGCGCATCTCCGAGATCGGCACCCTGCAGCGGCGCGGCGGTTTTGCCGAGGTGGAGCTGCAGGCGCTCGTCGAAGAGGTCGGCGAGCTGTATGAGCCGCTCGCCGAGATTCGCTCCCTGAATTTTACGGTCGAAGCCCAAGCCATGCCGGCGATTCACGGCGACCGGGCGCTGCTGTTCGAAGCGTTCAGCAACCTTCTCGACAACGCTTTCAAGTTCACGCCGGCGGGCGGGGCGGTGCGCATGGTGCTTCGGCAAACGCCTGCCGGGCCGGTGGTGGAGATCATCGACAACGGGCCCGGCATCCCGCTGGATGAGCGCGATGCCGTGCTGCAACGCTTCTATCGCGGCGAGCGCACGCGCCACCTGGCAGGCTCGGGGCTGGGGCTCAGCATTGTCTCGGCGGTACTCCGCGTGCATGACTTTGCGATCCGCATCGGCAACGCTGAACCTGGCGCGCGCGTGAGCATAGAATGCTGGTCGAGGACGCTTGCATGACCGGTCCCGCGTGTCACGGCGTTGCCTGTTTCCTATCCCATCCCGCTTTGACAGGTGGCTGAATGCGCATCCTGTTCGTTGCCGCGCCGCATCCCGAATCCGCATGGCTCTATAAGGCCTTGCAGGAGAGTGCACACAGCCTGCAACGCGCGGAGGACCTGCGCGACGGCGCGTTTCTCGTGACGCAGGAAGCGTTCGATGCGATCGTCGTGATGTCCTTCGACCCGCCATCGTATGCCGGTGTGCTCGCAGCATTGCCGCAATTCGTCGAGGCGGGTGCGGGTGCCGCGATTATCGTCGTGCTGGGCCAGTGCGGTGCCCAGGACCGCACCCGGGCACTGCGCGCAGGTGCCGACGCCTGTTTCGGGCAACCGTATTCATTCCTCGAAATGCACGAACGGATGCAGGCGCTGCGGCGCACGGTCGTTTCGCGGGCCGCGCACGATCAACCGGCGGCCGTGGCCGACACTAGCGCTGGGTTGACGCTTAATCCGCTGACGCGCGAACTGGTGGACGGCGACCACCGCCTGGTGGTGACGCGGCGTGAGTATCTGCTGCTCGAATGTCTGATGCGCCAACTGAACGCACCGGTGCCGCGCGAGCAGCTGATTCGTTATGCGTGGCCGGAGAAGGACGACGTCGATCCGTCGAGCGTGAATCTGGTGGTTTCGCGCCTGCGGCGCAAACTCGCGCAGCATCTGCCCGGCGTTCACATCGAGACGGTCAGCCGTTACGGCTATCAGATTGCGACGGGATCCCCTTAGAGGGGCGTAGAGGACAACGAAGCGAGCGCGCCCACCCATCTGGGGAGCGCGCTCTTTACGTTTACGAGCCGAAATAAGGTTGGCAGAAGTCGGACGGCCCGACGCAGCCGTTGGAGAAGTTGGGACCTGCCGTGGCGCAGCCGGATAACAGCAGTACGGCGGTGGCGGCGGCGAGCGCGTAGAGGGCGGCGCATTTGAGTAAGGTGCGGATTTTCACAAGTTTCGCCGGATCACCTCGGGTTGGCCAGGTCAGGGTGCGAATCGATTCGCTATCCGGTTGATGAGAAGGATAGGCGCCGCGGCATAGCGGGTCGATGGCGCGAATGTGAAAGGAGATTTATGCGAAAAGGAAGGAGACGGTGCCGATGCGATACGAGGTCAACATGTGCTGTGACATTTTTTGACTAAGACCCGAAGGGGTGAGGATATTTTGTCGGGGCACGCTTCCAAATGACGAAGCGAGGTCATTCACATAGGAGACTGAACATGCCGAACTTGCAGAAAAGCGAAACTACCGACCTTGTGGTGCACCGGCTGTTTGATCTGGCCTGTACGCCACCCGCGGCTTATACGACTTCCGAGCGTGATATCTATGCGTAAGGCGGCAGTCAGGGATGGCGACGCAACGACCACCGGTGGCTTCGTTTCGGTCTCGTCTTCCAAGCTGATTCGCGATGGCAGAAAGAAGGTTGCTCTAAGTGGTGACGAGGCAACCTGCGGCAACTGCGAGGGCTCCTACAGGATATTCGGAACCGGGACAGGACTATCTGAAAAGGGACGCGACGTCGTTGTTGATGACGATCTGGTGCTCTGTCCGTGTCGAAAGAATAAGGTGATCGCGGGCAGGGACGCCAGGATCTTTCTCAATACGAGCCGGAATTCGCTGGGTGCGAATAGCGCGCCCGTTGCAACATCCGGTTCGGCAACGATGGATGATTATGACCGACATTTCCAACTGGTGGACGAATATGACGAGCCTATCGGTGGAGTTCTTGCTCATCTGCAAACCCCTGTGGGCGAGATTCGGGAAGTTATAACCACGGGTCAGGGTAAAACGCCGATCATCGCAGGTTGCAATGGTGAATCCATCAAGCTGCTTATCAACTACGCGAGCAAATGATGACAACAGTGGTTACCGCTCCTCTAACGCCAAAGAGCGACCCTCTACCGCACGTCGTCAAACTAAAGGTGTCCTGGAAGACAACTCGTAAGTGGACTAACGCGGACGTCGTTGATTACAGAAGATCGGTCCCGATGCTTGCGGAGCGAATCCGTACCGAGCAGTATTGGTCCAAAGGGGGGGTATTCATACGAACAGGTTCACCTGCGAAGATTTCGCGTTGCGAGTACTTATCCAGTATGCGGCATTGAAAGGACTGCCACTCAAGCTTACTGATGGAGTGCGGACCTATCGAAATATGGAGATCTACGGAGCACCGGAACACGAAAAGTATGATTCCACTATGTATGGTTTTGCCGATATGGTCGAATTGAGCTACGGCGCTCCTGATATGCAACGGATTAGCGCCAACACGATAGGCGTTACGGGCGCTGACGAGCTTCAGCCAGGTGACATTCTTGCGTTGGCACGTGACCTCAAAGGACGGATCTCCGGCGGAGTTGCGCATCACATCCAGGTGGTCGTGAGTGTTTCGCCGACTGCGATCAATATTTTCCAGGGAAATACCAATGATACAGTGCATTGGCCGATTACTTGGGCTAACAAGTTGCTGGGACGAAATGTTGCCGATCCGGAGCAATCTGCGTATGCCGGGCTTTCCGTTGAAATAGGAGTGTTTTTCAACACAGGACGTGGATGGGATTACAGAAATTCCATGACTGGCAACGTGAAATCGGATTATTTGAAATTTTTCGAATTATATAGCTGGAATTTTATGGAGTTCAATCATTGAACGAAAATATCAAAGTCGTTTTTTCGATTTTGACAGACGATCCGTCGGGACTTATCTGGATAATTTCAGCTCTCAATGCGCTGACGGTCGTCTGTGGATTTCGTGAAAAAATCTGGCGGACCAAAGTTTTCAAGTCTATCGTGTTTGCACAACTCCTGGTCGTGCCTGTCGTCACGGCTATCGGGTTCCATTACGCCATTCAACCGCCTGCGTGACGATCTGTATGGGAGGTGGTCGGAAGCGCAAATTAAGCAGGAGCGTGCGAGGCATTCCCAGCCCTCCGACTATCCTCGCGCTAGCGCCGCTTGTTGTTTCACCGACCAGCCCCCACCCAATGCTTCGATCAACCCCACCGAAGCCAGCAAACGCCGCGTATTCACGTTCAACGCGAGAATCTGCGTATTGAGCTCAGTGGTCTGTGCGGTGACCACATCCAGATAACTGACCACCCCATCGCGATAACGCGACATGGACAGATTCAAAGTACGCTGCGCGTCGGTGAGTGCTTCGTTCTCCTGCGTGGCTTCGTCACCCAGGTGATGCAGCTGCGCCAGATTGTCTTCGACCTGCTGGAACGCCAGCAACACGGTCGACTTGTAGTTGGCGCCATTCTCCGCCAGCTTGGCGCGTGCCTCTTGCGTCACGGCTTCGCGACGGCCGCCGTCGAACAGCGTCATCACGAGACTCGGACCGACCGACCAGATTTCGTTCGGCGCCATGATCCAGGGTGACAGCGCGTTGCTCTGGAAGCCGCCGTCCAGTCCCAACGAGACGTCCGGGAAGAATGCCGCCTTGGCGACGCCGATCTTTGCATTCGCTTCCGCTACGCGCCGCTCGGCGGCCGCGATGTCGGGACGCCGCTGCAGCAGCGTGGCCGGCACGCCGGTCGGGATCGACGGCAGATACGCGAGTCCGATCGACGACGCGAGCGAGTACGACGACGCCGGCACGCCGGTCAGCGAGGCAATCGCATGTTCGTACAATGCGCGGGCCGCCTTGACGTCCTCGGCAGCGGCGCGCGCCGATGCCAGCTGCGTCTGCGCGCGTGATACATCGAGATCCGAGGCAATGCCGCCGGCGTGACGGCTCATCGTCAGCTTTAACGCACGCTCATAGGTGGTGATCGTGTCCGCGAGGATCTGCTGCTGTTCATCGAGTCCGCGCAGATTGAAATAGGCGGCGGCCAGACTCGCCTGCAGGCTAAGGCGCAGGGAGGCGAGATCGGCCTCGCTCGCCTGCGCCGCCGCGCGGCCTGCGCTGACTTCATTGCGCACCTTGCCCCACAGGTCCAGGTCGTAGTTGATCCCGACATCGACGGTGTTCGATCCGTAGACCGACGGCTGACCCGTGCCACGCAGCGGCCGGTTGTCCGATTGCCGGTTGGTCGACACATTGGCGCCTGCGCCGATGGTCGGGAAGAGGCCGGAGCGCGCCTGCGCCAGATAGTCGACGGCCTCGTCATGGCGCGCGACGGCCGCGGCGACATCGGGATTGGCTGCGGCCACCTGCACCTCGAGCTTGTCGAGGACCGGGTCGTGATACACCTGCCACCATGCGTCGCGCGGTACCTGATCGGCGGGTTGCGCCAGTTGCCACGCGCCGCCTTCCTTGAAAGCAGTCGGGATCGCCGTGGGCGGCACCTGATAGGTCGGCGCAAACGAGCAGCCGCTAAACAGCGCGGTGACCGCCAGCGCGACGCACAGGCTGCGCCTGAACTTAAACTCAGCCATGAGCCTGCTCCACGACCCGATGCCCGGCGAGCGAGCTGGTCGGCGCGGTGGACGCCTGCGTGGTCACGAGCCGCACCGCATCACCTGTGACGATCGAGTCGGGCGGATTGTCGATCACGAGGTCGTTGGCGTCCAGGCCCGAGCTGATTTCGACGTGGGTGCCGAGATCGGTGGCGATCGTGACGGCCTTGAGGATCGCGTGATTGTCCTTGCCGACTACGGCCACCTGCAAGCCGCTTTGCCGGAAAATCAGCGAGCTGGCAGGAATCAGCAGCGAGTGCGGGTTGGTTGGCATCGCGAAATGCACTTCGGTGTATTCACCGGGAATCAGCAGGCCGTTCTGATTGTCGACCTCCAGCTGCACGAGCAGGGTGCCCGAAGACGGCGTAATCGAACCGTCGGTGTCGACCAGTTTGGCTTCGAACTTCATTCCGGGGCGTTCGGGCACGGTTAGCGTCGCGGTCATCCCCGGCTCGATGGCCGCGGCGTCGCTTTGCGGCACGCTCACGTAGACCCGCAACTGATGGGCGTCGGACACCGTGAAGAGTTCGTGACCGTCACCGCCGCCTGCGTCGATCAGGTCGCCGATGTCGGTCCTGCGCGCGGTTACGATGCCGTCGAACGGCGCGGTGATCCGCTTGAACGATTCGAGCGCTTCAAGGCGGTTCACGTTCGCCTGGGCCGCCGCGACGGTGGCCTGCTTGGCGGTAAGGTCGCTGGTCTTTTCATCCGTGTCCTGCTGCGAGACCGAATCCTGCGTGAGCATCTGCGTCCAGCGTTTGGCGGTGGACGCTGCAAGATGTTCGTTAGCCTGAGCATTCTGCAGATCCGCCTTGGCCTGCAGCAATTGCTGATCGAGATCGGGTGTGTCGATCTGGCCAAGCAATTGGCCCGCTTTCACGTGCGTGCCGATATCCGCATACCATGCATGCAGATAGCCGGGCACCCGCGCGTAAATCGGCGCGTTGACGAAGGCCGAAAGATGACCCGGCAGGATCAGCGGTTGCGTGGCGCCCTGGCGGCTCGGCGTATAAGCGGCCACGGTCGGGATAGCCTGTTCGGCGGACCACGTGCTCATGTCCTCCCTGGCGTGCACACGGCTGAAGATGCCGCTTGTCACGACCCCCGCGGCGGCGAGCAGCACCACGATGCCGACCACCTTCAGATGGCGCAGCCGCTTCGGCGAATTGATTTCGATATCAGTGGACATGGACGACTCCGGTTTCGGAAGTAGGGTGGTCTTTATCTTTGGTAGGCGGATACTTCGCCGCATCGCGACGGTGCACGAGGCTGAACACAACCGGTACGAACAGCAGCGTGGCGAAGGTCGCGCAGATCAGGCCGCCTATCACGGCACGGCCGAGCGGCGCGTTCTGTTCGCCGCCATCGCCGAGGCCGAGCGCCATCGGCGCCATGCCGATGATCATCGCGAGCGCAGTCATCAACACCGGCCGGAAGCGCGTGAAGCCGGCTTCCATCGCGGCGACCAGTGCGTTGCCGGTCACCGCGAGACGCTCGCGGGCGAAGCTCACCACCAGAATGCTGTTCGCGGTCGCGACGCCCATGCAGAGAATCGCGCCTGTGAGTGCCGGCACCGAAAGCGGCGTATGGGTGGTGAACAACATCCAGACGATCCCGGCGAGCGCCGCGGGCAACGCGGTGACGATCACGAACGCGTCGGCCCACGAGTGGAAGTTCACGACGATCAGCGTGTAGATCAGCAGGATCGCGCCAACAAGGCCGAGCGAGAGACCGAGGAACGCGCTGTTCATCGTCTGCACCTGGCCACGCAAGGTGATCACCGAACCCTTCGGTACGTCCTTTGCCGTCGCCTGCAGGATGTGCTGGATATCCGAGGCCACCGCGCCGAGATCGCGGCCCTGGGTGGTGGCAAAGACGTCGTAGAGCGGTTCGATGTTGTAGTGCGAGACGACCGCATCGCCGACGCCTCGCTCGATGGTGGCGATGCCGCCGAGGATCTGCGATTGGCCGTCTTTGCCTGTGATGGGCAGATTGCTCAGCGCCGAGAGCGACTGCATCCGGTATTCCGGCGTTTGCGCCACGATCGGATATGACACCCCGTTGTTGCGATTTAACCAGTACGTGGGTGCCACCTGGCTCGTGCCGGAGAGGCTCGCCACCACGGAGTTGGTGACGTCCTGCTCGGTGATGCCCAGTTGATCGGCGCGTGAGCGATCGACCGATACCGTGAACTGCGGGTAGGTCGAGTCCTGCTGGATGCGCGTATCGGCAATGCCCGAAATCAGGCGCATCTGGCGCATGACCTCGGTGGCATAGCGTTGATTGCCGTCCTGGTTCGGGCCGGCCACCTGCAGGTCGATCGGTGCGGGCGCGCCGAAGTTCAGAATCTGGCTGACGATATCGGCCGGCAGGAACGAGAAAGTTGTGCCGGGGAATTCGCGCGGCAGGCTTTCGCGCAGCCTCTTCACATACCCGTCAGTCGGCGCATGGTTTTCGTTCAGCGAAACCATGATGTCGCCATCTTCCGGGCCGGTCGTGCCGCTATTGTTATAGGTCAGGTTGATACCGCTGTTGGGCAAGCCGACATTGTCGACGATGTTCGCGAGTTGATCCGGCGGAACGAGACGACGCACGGCGTCTTCGATGTGATCGAACTCCTCGGCCGTGTCTTCGATGCGCGTGCCGATCGGCGCGCGCACGTGCAAGGTGATTGCGCCCGAATCGATGTTTGGAAAGAAATTGCGGCCCAGCCACGGCGCGAGCAGGAACGAGGCGCCGACCACGATCAGAAAGCCGGTCACGAAGCGCTTGCGATTCGTGAGTGCGAGGCCGAGCACTATCTGGTAGACGCCGCGCACCCGTTCGAATCGCTGCTCGAAGCCGCGTTGAAAGCGCACCAGCGGATTGCGCGACGGCGGCGCGTGGTGATGTCCTCCGTGCGGGTCCATCACGGCTGCCAGTTCGCCTGATGCATGACCGCCGGATGCGTGCGGGCGCAGCAGGTATTGAGCGAGCATCGGCACGAACGTGCGCGACAGCACAAACGAGGCCACCATCGCGAAGATCACCGCTTCAGCCATCGGCACGAACAGGAAGCGGGCGATGCCGTTCAGCAGCAACATCGGCACGAACACGATACAGATACACAGCAACGACACGAACGCCGGTCCGACGATCTGCGCCGCACCGTCCATGATCGCGCTCCTGACGTCCTTGCCTTGCTCGAGGTGCCAGTTGATGTTTTCGATCGTCACGGTGGCGTCGTCGACCAGAATCCCAACCGCGAGTGCGAGTCCGCCCAAGGTCATCACGTTGAGCGTTTCGCCCATCGCCGAGAGGCCCGCGATCGCCGCCAGCACGGCGAGCGGAATCGACGCCGCGATGATCAGCGTGGAGCGCCAGCTGCCGAGGAACAGCAGGATCATCAACGAGGTCAGCGCGGCTGCGATGACGCCTTCGCGCGCGACGCCGCTGACGGCGCCCTTCACGAAGGTCGACTGGTCGCCCATCGAGACGAGCTTGAGTCCGGGCGGCAGCGTTTCTTCAATGAGCGGCAGTTTCGCCTTGACGCCCGCGATGATGTCGAGCGTCGAAGCGGAGCCGTTCTTCAGGATACTCATCAGCACGGCACGGTGTCCGTCGACGCGAACGATGTTGATCTGCGGCGGATAGCCGTCGCGCACATGGGCGACGTCGCGAATGTAAATGGTTGCACCGTCCACTGTCTTGATCGGCAGCGCGTTCAGCTCCTGCAGCGCTAGCGGACTGTTATTCAGTTTGATGTTGTATTCGAAGCGGCCGATTTTTTCCGTGCCCGCCGGAATGATCTGGTTCTGCTGCGCGAGTGCGTTCGCCACGTCTTGCGCGGAGAGCTTCTTCTCCTGCAGCGCTTGCGGGTCGAGGTCGATCTGTACTTCGCGGGTCTTGCCGCCGTACGGATTCGGAATCGCCACGCCGGGCACGCTCAGCAATTGCGGGCGAATGAAGTTGGTGGCGTAGTCGGCGAGCTTCTGCTCATCGAGCGTATTGCTGGTCAGTGCCAGTTGCAGAACCGGCACAGTCGAGGCGCTGTAGTTCAGGATCTGCGGCGGCGTCGTGCCCGGCGGCATCTGCTTCAGCACGGTTTGCGAAACGGACGTGACCTGGGCGGTCGCGGTGCGAATGTCGACGGTTGGCTGAAAGAAGATCTTGACGATGCCGTAACCGCGGAACGATTGCGATTCGATGTGTTCGACGTCGTTGACGGTGGTGCCGAGCGTGCGCTCATAGTAAGTGACGATGCGTCCGGCCATATCGTCCGGTTGCAGGCCGGCGTAGTTCCACACGACGCTGATCACGGGGATGCGGATGTCGGGGAAGATGTCGGTCGGCGTGCGCAGTGCGGACAGCGGGCCGATCACGAGGATCAGCAACGCAAGCACGATGAACGTGTAAGGCCGCGTTAAGGCTAGCCGGACAATTTTTAACATCGAAAGCCGCTCCGTTCAGATGCGCGTGATGCTCAGTAAGGGCAAGTACGAAGGGTGGATTGCCCGACGCCCGGTATTCTGGAGATCAGGCCCTAACACGTGATATCTAAAAAAATGAATAAACTTTTAGATGTCCGACATAACGGACGTAGCGTCGCGGGAGCGTCGCAGGGCCTTGATTTGCTGGCGCAGAAATGCCAAAAGCGCCGCGTGCTGCATGCAGCACGGGCGCTTCATCGGAGGAGGGGGGATTTTCGGCGGCGCTTGCGCGTCAGCCGAACAGATAGCCGGAACCGCGAATCGTGCGGATCAGCGGCCGCTCGCCGGGTACATCGACCTTCTTGCGCAGACGTCCCACGTGTACGTCGATGAGGTTGGTGCCCGGATCGAAACGGCATCCCCACACGGCTTCGAAAATCATCGTGCGTGTCAGCACCTGGCCGGCGTGCCGCATCATGAATTCGAGCACGCGAAATTCGGTGGGCTGCAATTCGAGTTCGCGTTTGCCGTGGGTGACCCGGCGTCGCACGAGGTCGAGTTCGAGCGCGCCAGTGCGCAACAGGGTCTCGGCCTTCGCATTGCGCGGACGGCGGCGCAGCAGCACTTCGACGCGCGCGAACATCTCATCGGGCGAGAACGGCTTGGTCAGATAGTCGTCGCCGCCGGCACGCAACCCCTGAATGCGGTGATCCACATCGGACATCGCGCTCATTACCAGCACTGGAGTCTCCATGCCGACACCGCGCATGGTGGCGACGATGGTCAGGCCGTCGAGGTCCGGCAGCATGCGGTCCAGCGTGACCACATCGTATTCGCCTGCCATGACCTTGGCCATGCCTTCGCGGCCAGTGCGCGCCACGTCGACAGAGAAGCCGCTTGAAGTGAGGGTGCGCACGATGTCGTCCGCGATCAGTTCGTCGTCTTCGATCGTCAGTATCTTAGGCATGGTTCGCGATTGCCTTTGTCCTTGTCCATCAAGCCACCACCCGCAGCGCGACCGGTTTATCCGGGGCGCGGTACTGGCTCACCGCATAGTCGATGAAGCTGCGCACCTTCATCGACAGATAGTTACGGCCGGAATACAGGATCGACACATGACGCGGCCCACCGTTGACCTCGAACTGTTCGAGCACCGGCACGAGCGTGCCCTGGGCGAGGTCGTCGCTGACCGACGGCAGCGGCAGCAGGGCGATGCCCATATGGTTGAGCGCGGCGACCCGCACCATCGCGCTGCTGGTGGCCGTCAGGGCGCTGCCGGTGTTGACGCGGTAGACGCCGTTGGCGTCCGCAAATTCCCAGGCGCGCGAGCTGCCGTCCGATACCGTCAACAGGCCGTGGCGATTCAGCGCGGCCGGGTCGCGCGGCGTGCCGTGGCGCGCCAGATAGGAAGGCGAAGCCACTGTGACTTCCTCCATGCTGGTGAGTGTGCGGCTTACCAGCGTGGAACTGGCGAGGCGCCGGTCGTCGGAGAAGCATACGTCGAAGCCGCCCTCGACCATGTCGATATGCGTATCGTAGGTGGTGACATCGAAATCGACGCGTGGATGCAGCGTGCGATACGACGCGAGCAGGCCGCCGAGTCCGGAGGTGGCAAAGGTCATCGGCGTGGCGATGCGCAGCGTGCCGCGTGGATCGCGCGTCGTCTGCACGAGGTTTGATTCCATTTCATCGAGCTTCTCGATGATCGTGCGGCAGCCGTCCAGATACTCTTTACCGACTTCGGTGAGCGATAGGCTGCGCGTCGTGCGGTTGAGCAGGCGCATGTTCAGATGCGCCTCGAGCATGCTGACGCTGCGCGTGACGGCGGCGGCCGACATGCCCAGTTGTCTCGCAGCCAGATTGAAGCTGGCGAGATCGACTACGCGTGTAAAGACACGCATCGCTTGTAGCTGGTTCATTGTCTGACACTAGGAAGGGATGGGACGATCCGTGCATCATGGGCGCTTGTGGGTAAAACGGCGCTGCCAGCTTTATTAAGTATTTTTTAATTTTGTGCAATGCTCATGAGCTGCGTAGGCACATTGCGTGGGCCGGTGGAGCAGTGCGCGGGGTTGCCCAGCAAAGGCGCCAGGCAAAAAAAAGAGCGCGGCGTAAGCCGCGCTGCTAAGGAGATCTTGAAAAAGACCGCAGTTACGCGGACAACCCAGTATAGGTCGTTGCGTCCATACGGTGGGTGCGAACTCTGAAAGACACTACTGCGTAAATCCGAATAAAGCAGAGCATGACCATGAGCATGGTAATCCGCGATTCGCGAAAGAGTCTGTTGCGCGACGCAGCGTGAATCTGGCAGCAGGTATACAGAGGCAGCGCAGGCTAGTTCATCACCGCGTGCGCTTCCTCCTGCTCCAGCGCTTGCAGATGGTTCGACAATGCCTCGTTCAGCTTGACGAGACTGGGGGTGGGCAGGGCGAATCCCGCCCAGCCCAGACCCGTATGGCGCATGAACAGAACGGCGCCGTCATAGAGTGGATGCTTTTCGGTGTGCCAGCATGGGTTCATCTCGATCACGTACTGATGCGTGCGTGACGGCTCTTTCGGCACTTCGGGGCGCATCGCTGCACGGATCAGACTCAGGCGTTCGATCACCGCATCGACTTCCTGCGCCTCCAGCAAAACGGTGGCCTCGTCGACAGCGATCCGCACTGTATGGGTGCCGTACTCGTTCATCATCTCGATGGTCATTGCCATGTCCTGACTCCTCATACCTATTCGATGGGGAAATTATGGAACGACTGTGCGGGGCAAAGGCTGAAAGAGGACGATTGTTTGATGAAACATTCTTTAACGAGCGCGGGCACCCATCTTGCACCGGGCACCGCGTGTTCGACTGGCGCCGACCATGGGCCGCATCCTTTCTTTGGCGTTTCAATCCTCGCGCAAGCTGACGTTCGCGTCGATCCGGCGGGAAAGGGCGAACTGTTGGCAGATGGTTTCGAGGTCTGACGAATACGCTCGAATCCATATAGTGGAACTCAAGGCAAACAACTAAGGGGCGGAAGCAAAATGCGCAACGTACACAAAGCGGTGTTTCCCGTTGGCGGACTCGGAACGCGATTTCTGCCGGCCACCAAGGCGAGTCCGAAGGAGATGCTGCCGGTGGTCGACAAGCCCTTGATCCAGTATGCCGTCGAGGAGGCGATCGCCGCGGGCATGACGGAATTGATCTTTGTCACGGGCCGCGGCAAGCGCGCCATCGAAGATCATTTCGACAAGTCGTACGAGATCGAAGCCGAACTGATCGCGCGCGGCAAGCGGGATTTGCTCGAGCTGGTGCGCGGCATCAAGCCGAGCCACGTCGATTGCTTCTACGTGCGGCAGGCCGAGCCGCGTGGGCTCGGCCATGCGGTGCTATGCGCAGAGAAGCTGATCGTCGACGAGGCGTTTGCCGTGATACTCGCGGACGATCTGATCGACGGTCGTCCGCCCGTCCTCTCGCAGATGATCGGCGTGTTCGACCACTACCACTGCTCGGTGGTCGGGGTGGAAAAGATCGAAACGCAGGATACGCGCTCCTATGGCGTGATAGAAGGCAAGGCTTGGGACGACCGGATATTCCGCATCTCGGGCGTGGTCGAGAAGCCGGAACCGGCGCAGGCGCCGTCGAATCTCGGCGTGGTGGGGCGTTATGTGCTGACGCCCGGCATCTTCGATCATCTGCGCAAGACCCGGCCAGGTGCCGGCGGTGAAATCCAGTTGACCGATGCGATCCAGTCGTTGCTCACCGACGAACAGGTGCTCGCCTATCGGTACCGCGGCCAGCGCTTCGATTGCGGTAGCAAGATCGGCTATCTGAAGGCGACCGTGGAGTTCGCGCTCCGGCATCCCGAGGTGAAGGCTGGCTTCGAGGCTTATCTGAATGCGAAGCTCGCTGCGGATCATCCGGAGATGATCGTCTGACTGGGCCAGGCTGGGGCACGGCGGTGCACGATTGCGGCGCGCCGCTGTGCTCCCGAAGCGCTCCAGACGCACTCCCGAAGCGTTATCGTTCAGCGGAAATACGCTTTGGTGTTCTCATGGACGTCGGCACACGCGAGCAGTTCCGACGGCGCCATCCATACGTAGTCGCTGTGCTGTTCGAAGCGGCCGATCGGCGCTGCGTCGCGTAACACCAGCATATAGCCGAGCACGACATAGTGGGTCGAGATATCGGCAGCGCCGGCAAAATTGTCGTCGTAATGATGTTCGAATACGCCGCGAAAGCACGCCGTATTCTGCGAGACATTCTCGAGCCCGAGCTCCTCGCGCACGATGCGGCTGAATGCGCCGTTCAACGACTCATCCTTGCGGATCCGTCCACCGGGCACGAACCAGGTGCCGCGCGCCGGACGATTGACGCGGCGCCCGAGCAGCACCCGCCCCTGATCGTCGACCACGATCAGGTCGATCGAGATGAGCGGCGTGAGGCGTACGACGTCGAGAAATTCGGGTCGGGCAAGCATGGTCTCGTTCATTTCCCCATTCAAGTCATGCATGACGTCTCTGCAAGCAGGCTTTCAGTCTAGCGTCTTGCGCCGGCGTCCCCGCTATTCGCACCCCTGCCAAATGCGCCGAACTTTCTGCACATCAGGACAATTTCATTGCGCGACGTAGCCGGCTGGGGTTGTGACGTTGGCTTTGGCGACGCTCGCATTGGTCGAGATCACGTAGATCGGCGCTTCGGTCAGCGTGAGCGCGGCCACGCCATTGGTGTAGGGCTGGCTCGACGGGTTGCCCATCATGTCAAGCACAGTCACCTGGCCGGAGCTGCCTGGCGCGTCGACCTGCAGGTTGTAAGGAGTCTGGTAGGTCGAGCTGAAACCCTTGCTCGCGTTCCAGACTGCATTGTTGTGAGTCCACAGCGCCGTGATTACCGCACCGCCGTTCAGTTGCTGGAACGCGTACGCGTAGATGCCCGCCGGCAGAGCGTTGAGCGGCCCGAGCGTGTTGGTGCCGTCGATGAGGCGGGTCATCGCGGCGGTGGCCATTGCCGCGGGTTTCGGGCTGATTGCAGCCGGACCGAAGCTGCCTTGTGGATCGACGAGGTTGAAGAACAGTCCATAACCGACCTCGCCCGGAAAATCGCTCGCGTAGAACAGATACGTCACATCGGCGCCTTCGCCGAGCAGGATCAGATGCGTGCGCGCGACGAGTGCGCCCTGGGCGTACAGCACGTTCGGCGTCGGATAGTTCGGGCCGTATTTCGCACCGATGTCGTAGCGGATGCCGGTTTCGGTGACAAACAGACGCGCACCGGGTTTGAGCGTCGTCGCGATCAACTGGCGCAGCGCGCGCATCGTCGCCGGCAGCGATTGCGCCGCCTGCGCCGGGTCGCTGTCGCCTACGAGCCGCTCGGGCGGATGCGACGGCGAGGTGCCGAGGTCGTAGTAGCCATGAATCGATACACCATCGAGATACTTTGCGATGCCGAGCGGCTCGAGCCGTTGCAGCCATTCCGTATTGGTGGCGACCGATGCGTTGGTGGTGCCCATGATCACCGCATCGGGATCGGTCGCGTGGATGGCCTGCCAGGTGGCCTGATACAGCGCGACCAGATTGGCGTCCGTGTCGCGCCACGGTAAGCCGCTGCCGTAGTCGGGCTCCCATGTCACCTGATAGTAATTGCGCGATTGCCGCGGAAAACGTTGGGTGCGCACCTGATTCGACTCCTGGCCGACGCGGTTCATGAAGGCCTGGTACGCCGGCAGCGACACCGGCAAATAGCTGTGGGTGGCGACGTGCGTCGGACTCGCCCATGCGGGAATGCCGTCGAGCTGGATCAGCCGCATCAGATCGCCGGGCTTGAAGTAGGCGTCGAGCGGATACGCGGTGGCGTTGAACGTGTTCGGCCCATCGGGCTCCATCACATACCAATTGCGTTTGTCGTTGACCCAACGTAGTCCCAGATCGGGATAGAGCGGGCGATAGCCGTCGCCGCCGCAGCAATTCTGGCCGGGCGCGATATAGGCAGTGCCTTGGCCGCCGAAGCGGTGCAAGTCTTCGCGGACATAGGAGGGGGCGGCGAGGACGTCGGACAGATTGGGCAAAACGCCGAAGCTCGCCATGCCGGCCGGTCGGGTCCCGCGTGCCGGCAGTCCAGCGCCGGCCGAGCTCAAGCTGGCAGAAACCGCAAAGTAACCGGCGAGCGTGGAGACACAATTCAGCGCGACGACTTGTGGGCCACTCGCGACTTCGAATTGCCCGGAGGCGCGCACGTTGCTCCATGCGTCGAGAATCTGCCAGGCGAGCGTATCGCTCCGGTTCGCACGGGTGGTGAGGGTCACCACAAAGGGGTGGCCGTTGCTGAACATGCGCGTGCCGTCGCTGCCAGGCGTATCCGCTTCGATCAGGGCGCCATTCGGCGCCGCGTTGGCGGGCGCGGACGGTGCACTGCAGATGAGCGCGTTCCTGCTCGGCGTGGCGATGATCGACACTGTGGTGGATGCCGATGCGACCCCGCTATCGTACCAACAGCGCTTCTGCGTGCCGGGCGCCGGATCGCCGAACACGCCGTTATCGCAGGGCGTGCCGCCGGTAAAGGTCAGGATCACGTATCGCGTATCGCTGCCATATTTGACGTCGTGCGTGCCGGAAAAAGCGCATACGCTACGTTCACTGGCGCATGCGGTCCAGGTGATGGCGGGACGGCGGGGCGTTGTGTTTGTGGCAGGCGCGGTGTCTGGCGCGCCCGTCTTCGTCGTGTCCGCGGCAGGCGTTGCCGATACTGCGTTCGTCGCCGCTGTATGAACGATCCAGCAACGCTTTTGCGAGCCCGGTGCTGGATCGCCGAATACGCTGTTATCGCAGGGCTTGCCGCCGGTGAGTGTGAGCACGACATAGCGGCTCGGCGTGCCGTATCGCACCTGTTGGGTGCCGGTGAAGCGGCAGAAGCCGCGCTCCATGGCGCACAGGGCCGCCGCCGTGGGGGCGGTTTGAACCGGTGACGCCTGTGCAGCGGTCGCGGCTTGCGGGTTGCCCTGCGTGGCGGCGCTCGCGTCGTTGTGCTGCGGGCTGCAGGCGGCAAAGCTGAGCGCAGCCATCAGCCGAAGCGCGGCACTCGTCAGTAAAAATCCGCCGCGCCGGATAGCGAGCAAAGGTCGTGCAAGGTCGGACTGCGAGGCTGGCGCCTGTCTCATGATGGATGACTGAATGGCCGAATGCAGCGCAAGATTGGCGCGGTGAATGGAGTGCTGCCACTGCTTACATTATTTATGCACACAATCGAAACCCCGTCCTGTGCGCTACACCATGCATTCGCTCAGTCTGTGACCGTCTGGCGCGCCATATAGCGATTCGTAAGGCTGGTGCAGCGTCGCACCTTCTTCGCCGGAGCACGTCCACCGACGGCGTCTACGCTCAGCATAGTGGACGCTCACCTGGCACCACACGACAAAGCCCAGGCTATCAGAGCAAAAAACGTTGCGCGCGATGCAAGCGGCACGACGTGGCGGACAAAGCATGCAACGGCGCCGGCGTACGATCTTCGATCAGTAAGAGATGCGCAGCAGTCTGCGAATAAATGCTACGAAGTGCGAAGTAGTTACCTGGCCGGCCTGTGCTGTTCGAAAGTCGTAATGCGATGCTGCTACTGCGTCCATAACCGGATACGTATGCGAGGCCGGCTGAAAATGCGTACTGATGAATAGATCAGACGTATCGAATTAGCGCAGTGTTTCAAGATTGAAACATTTTTGGTGCCTGTAATCTCTGTTTCGTTTTGAAACAATTTCGCTTGCGGGCTGTAAATACGCCATTCCGGAGGATTAAGAAAATAATCAATGCCGCAATCCTTCACGGTATCAGCTTAAATGTATGCCGGCTGTCCCCTTCAAGTTCATGTTTGAAACGTTTTTTTATCGTTGGGCCGACCCGGCGACACCCTCCTGTCCGCAACCCCGTACCACGCCACGCTGGTACGACACCTGCTTGTTGCGATGCATCATAAAGTTCAGATCAGGCCATCGTACGAGGATTCTCCTCAACAGAGACTCCTGTCACACGCAGCGCAACATTACCGGCTCCCGGTGAATTCGCCTGCCGTACCGGTTTGCCCTCGTCCAGTGGACTGGAGGTTCGTCTGATGTTTCATACGCCTTTCAATAACGGGCGTTAAGGGATATCAAACGGATCAAACTCGCGATTAGCGAAGCTGTTGTACATTCGCAGCAAATTTTCAATTTGCGAATTTATATATAGCGACGCATTCCGCCAACATCGCGCGTATTTCGGTCACTGTCATCAACGGCGATTTCCGGCGTGGATATGATGCAGTGCGATGATATTAACAGTTTAGAAAATCAGAAGATCCGGCTCACAATGCATGACATGGTAGGGGAAGATCATGCCGCATTTATCCGTTGATATTGCGAGGATTACGTGGTTGCACACGCCTAACGTCAACGTGCGATGTGCAGCGCGCCGAGTAGGCATCCTGTTGTTCGACCGATTTGGTCTGCTGGGTGCAGGCATGGTGGCCGAGATGTTCCACACGGCCAACGAGATCGCCACCGCGCACGGCGGGGACGACCCCCCTTATGAAGTACAGTTTCTGTCGATGGAGGGCGGCAGCGTCTCCAGTTCATCGTCCGCGCGGATGTGGACGGATGGTATCGACGCGCGCTACAGCATCGGTTTCGATGTGCTGTTCGTGGCGGGCGGATACGGCGCCAACGCCGCGGCACGCGACGAACGCCTGCTGAACTGGCTGCGCTCAGTGCGCGCCCGAACCCGGACCATCGAACCCATCGCCGAAGGGCGCTTGGTCCTCGCGGCCGCGGGCCTTGCCGAACGCGACGACATCAGACACATGAGTCCGTATCTGGCGCATGTCGCGAGCAGCAGTGGGCTCAGTGAAGCCAACGACCCCCATGACTCGAGCAAGAGCGCGTTGATGCTCATCAAGCGCGATCTCGGGCTCGACGTTGCCCGCGGCGTCGCCGACCGGGTGATGCCGGGCATGGGCGCGGCGTTGATGCCACGGCTGGCCGAAGGCGGCACGATGAGCGTCGGCGAGAAGATCCGTGCGGCGGCCCGCTGGATGGAGGCCAACTGCGACCGGCCGGTTTCGGTGGCCGACGCCGCACATGTGGCGGCGATGAGCGAGCGCAATTTTCTGCGCCGCTTCAAGCACGAGATGCAGGTCACGCCGTCGGATTACCTGCTGCAGGTGCGCTTGCGCATTGCCTGCAATTTCCTCACGGAAACGGAACTGCCTGTGGATAAGATTGCACGCCGCAGCGGTACCGGCAACGGCGACCGGCTGGCAAAGATCTTCCGCAAACGCATGGCGCTTTCACCGACCGAATTCCGCGCGCGCAGCCGTACCGTTACTCACGAATAGAAACAGACAGCGTGTCGAGCGCGGCGAGCTGGCTCGCCGCGCGAGATTTCGGGGTGAGAGTGGGGAAGCGGTCGCGTGTGCACGGGTCGAATGTGAGCGTGGTACGCATCGACCCTAAAGGGAAAAGAACGTCCTATTTAATAATAGGAGTACTAAAAATGCAAAATGCGTACCAGAACAATACAGATCAGGATGGTGGAACCGGCGGCGACCCTGCGAAGTTGGCGCAGGCCGTATCGCAGGCGAATCGTCTGAGTATCGCCCCGGTGATCCTTGCCGGCGGCTCGGGAACGCGGCTTTGGCCGCTGTCGCGCGAACACTACCCGAAGCAGCTGATCGACGTGATTGGCACGCATTCGCTGTTGCAGGACACGGTCCGGCGCGTCGAGGGCTTTCCCCCGCAATGGTCGGTCCGGCCAGCGCCGATCATCGTATGCGGCGACGAGCATCGGTTCGTCACGGCTGAGCAATTGCGCGAGAGCGGCGTAACGGCACACCTCGTGGTCGAGCCTGCGCGGCGCGATACGGCTCCGGCGTTGACGCTCGCCGCCGCACTCGCAGGCGTCGATGGCGAAGACACGATTCTGGTCGCCATGCCGGCCGATCACGCCATGCTCGACACGCCTGCGTTCCAGCAGGCGGTCGCACACGCCGCAGAGCATGCGCAGCGCGGCGCGATTGCCGCGCTCGGCGTGCCGCCTACGCGGCCTGACACGGGGTTCGGCTATATCCGCCTCGGTGCCGAAATCGAACCCGGCACTTTCCGCATCGACCGCTTCGTCGAAAAACCCGCGCTTGAACTGGCAGCCCAGTACGTCGCCTCCGGCGCGTACTGGTGGAATAGCGGCATCTTTGTGGTGCGTGCGTCGGTCTGGCTCGAACTGGTGACGCGTCTTCAACCTGCCATGGCTGAAGCTTGCGTCGCCGCGGTTGCCGGCGGCAAGGCGGATGGTCCGTTCTTCCGGCCGGAGATGCAGGCGTTTGCAAAGGCGCCGTCGGATTCGATTGATTACGCCGTCATGGAGAGGCTCGGCACTGCAGGACCGGAGGGCGAGCCCTTCGAGGGCGTCGTCGTGCCGCTGGTGGCCGGCTGGTCCGATCTGGGGTCATGGGATGCGGTATGGGATGCGCTCGACAAAGACGACGCCGGCAATGTCGCCCGTGGCCGGGTGCTGTTCGAGGGTGCGAGCGCTTCGTACGCGCATTCAGAAGGACGCCTCGTCGCCTGCGTCGGGACCCACAATATCGTGGTGGTAGAGACGGCGGACGCCGTGCTGGTTGCCGACCGCTCGCACGTGCAGGACGTCAAGGGACTGGTAGCGCGCATCAAGGCAGATCATTCGCCGGAAGCGGACCAGCATCGCAAGGTACGGCGTCCGTGGGGCTTTTACGATTCGATCGATCACGGCGATCGCTTCCAGGTGAAGCGCATCGTCGTCGATCCCGGTTCCACGCTCTCGCTGCAACTGCACCACCATCGCGCCGAGCACTGGGTGGTCGTGCGCGGTACCGCGATGGTCACGCGCGGCGAGGAGCGCTTTCTCCTGAGCGAAAACGAGTCGACCTACATTCCATTGGGGGTGCGGCACCGCCTCGAGAACCCGGGCAAGGTGCCGCTCGAAATCATCGAAGTGCAATCAGGATCGTATCTCGGCGAAGACGATATCGTACGTTTCGACGATACGTATGGCCGCTGCAATTGAGTCTGGTGTAGTTCGCGAAACTGTTTCAATGCAGGTGGTGGGGAGAGAAAAATGATCAAGCCTACAGGATTGGCCGCGCGACTGCTGGATGTCGTGCTGGTCGTTTCCGGCGCGGCTATTGCGTCCCATATCCGTTTTGACGATATCGGGCAACGGAACATCTATTACGCTTTCGTTGCGTTCGCGGCGGCGTTCGCACTCGCCCTGTTTCCGGCCTTCGGTGTCTATGAATCGTGGCGCGGCCGCTCAAAGATGGGGCTGGTCGGCCAGGTCTCGCTCGCATGGCTGACCGTGCAGATCTGCGCGCTCGTCCTGATGTTCACCCTGCACCGCAGCGACTTCGTGTCGCGCCTGTGGTTCGCCTACTGGACCGGCATCACCGGCGCCCTGATGATCGTCTCGCGGGTCGCCGTGCACCGGGTGTTGGACCGGGTGCGCCTCGCCGGCATGAACCTGCGCAAAGTGGCGCTGGTGGGGCGCGGCGCGCACGCGGCCGAACTGGTGCGCAAGATCGACGGTCACACGGCAGCGGGCTTCCGCACCGCGGCGGTACTTGACGTGATGCATGACGGGCCCGCTCTTAGCGGCGTGATCCCTTCGGTTCCGGCCTTCGACGAGCTGCATGCCTTCGCCGACTACATCCGGGCCCAGGACATTCATGAACTGTGGCTCGCCTTGCCGCTCTCCGAAGAGCACACGATCTACGCTTGCGTGAAGGAATTGCGCGAGGACCTCGTCAACATCCGCTTCATGCCCGATCTGCGCAGCGTTGCGATGTTCGACAGCACAATGATCGATCTGCTCGGTGTGCCCGCCATCAACCTGGTCGCCTCGCCGTTGTCGCAGACCTCGCAGTTGCAAAAGGAAATGTT
>Ga0116109_1000037_pt1 | contig 37669 bp, 33 predicted proteins | sample June2015DPH_8_10_2_FD_89718 | JGI IMG/M metagenome (GOLD analysis project Ga0116109, IMG submission 89718) | Peatland microbial communities from SPRUCE experiment site at the Marcell Experimental Forest, Minnesota, USA - June2015DPH_8_10 | ecosystem: Environmental > Terrestrial > Soil > Wetlands... | reverse complement strand
GCTCGACCTCGATCTTCGCCTCGCGTAGCAGCCTGATCATTCGCTCGGCCCAACGCTGTTGGGTGGACTCCCATACGAAGATGAGCTCGCGCAGGTGATGGGCGTTGCACAGCGCGTGTTCGCAGTCATAGTTTGCATACGGAACCCAGCCATCGTGCACGGCCACCCCGGCAAACGACGGCAGAATGCCGAAACTGTCCAGCGCCTCCTGGCCGCGTCGGGTGTGCGAGCCATACCAGCTCAGCGCCTCAGTCGACGCCGTATGTAGCCAGTGCGTCGAGCGTCCAACGCGCATGCTCGTCTCGTCGAAGTGCACCACCGGCGCGCCCTGCAACGCCTGGTTGATCTGTTCCACCGCCGGCCTCAAGTTGCGTGCCGCCTCGTCGATGCAGTTCTGCACCGTGCCGGCGCTCACACCCAGACCGAACAGGTCAGACAGCGCCTGGCGTGCACGCTCGATCGGCAACTGTTGGTATTGCGTCAGATAAACCGCTGCGGCCTTGATCTGGCAACCGTACTGCACCGCCTGGCTCACGTCCCGGGGGAACGTCGCGTGATGAATCTTGCCGCAGCGACACTGCGCCATCTCGATACGATGCGCTGTGACTTCAAAGCAGATGGCCGGCAGATCAACCACCTGGCGCTCTTCGGGCAGCACCGAAACGCGATCGCGCCCGATGACATGGCCACAGGCATCGCATACCGCGGCGACCCGATGGATCTCAACGTGATCGGCCTGCGCGACGCGCTTGAGCGTCTTGCCCGGATGACCCGGCTGAGCGCCGGGTCGCGCACCGCTCGCGCCGCGTAGCGACTTGGGCTTGCGCTTCAAACCATCTGATGACGGCGGCTTGCTCGAGTTGTGACTGTCCTTCTCGAGCTTCGCTTCCAGCTCGTTCAGACGCCTCACCAGATCGATGATGAGCGCGTCTTTTTGCTCGGGCGTCAGGTCTTCGATGTCAGGCATCTTCGTCATGTCCAGCACTATGCAGTGCCTGGCTCCGGTTTACAACTGCTGAATAGTTACGCGGCGGCAAAGAAAGTAAGTGCTGCCCCGCACAGGGGCGAACCTAATAGACCGATAAGAAATCAAGGAGAGGCCAACGCCGCAGGAGAACCAACCAAAACCAAGGCGCCGCAGGCAACCAACCCGAGCCAACCAAAAAAACCAGAAGAACCTCAAAAAAAGCCGAACTCCAAGACGCCGCCAGCAAGGCAAACCCCCAAAATCCATGCGCAGCACTCCATCCCAATATATGAGTGCTGCATTCACATATTGGAGATTTCAAAAAAACCGCCTTACAATTCACAACACCAAGCCCGCAAGGCACCGTAGCAAGGCACGCGAAACCCGCGCGCCAAGCCGCCAGCGAGGCAAAAAAAGGCCATACCCCTCCGCACGAGCACAGTGCGGCCGGTGCGGACCACAACGATCGGAGACAACCAGCCATGCCCATTACCGTCAGGCAGGAAGCACGCACTTGCCGTGTTCTGTCCCGTTTCTCTGGCCGCCACGCCGGCCCCGCGCGGTAACACCCAACTAATCGCCCAATCGCCATGAATAAAGCGATGTCCACTCACGCCGCAGCCGGGTCCGACGCAGGTTCCGAAGCCGTGCCGCAACCGCGCCCCCGCACGCTGAACGGCGCCGCGGGCTCACACAAGCCTGCCGACGAAATCGCGCTGCCGAGCACGCTGCTCGACATCACGCCGCAGCAAGCCGGCACGCAGACGCTATTGCGCGGCCTCGCGATTCTCGAAGCCGCTGCCGCCGGCGTGCGCGATCTGCGCACCTTCGGCGCCGCGCTCGGTACAACCCGTAGCACCACGCACCGCCTGGTCAGCAGCCTCGTCCAGGCGCGCTATCTGCGCCAGGTGCAGGGAGGGTATCTGCTCGGCCCGAAGCTGATCGAACTCGGCACCATCGCGCTCGAACAGATGCCGCTCACCGCGGTGGCCCGGCAGCATCTCGAGTCGCTCGCGGAACAGACGCTCGATACGATCCACCTCGGCGTGCGCGACGGTGATGACGTGCTCTACATCGACAAGATCTCCGGCACGCGCGGTCTTGAAATGCGCTCGCGCGTGGGTCACCGCATGCCACTGGCGTCCACCGGCATCGGCAAGGCGATGATGCTCGACCTCACGCCGGATGCCTGGCAGTCGCTGTTCGATGCGTCGCGCCGCGCGCTCGCCGGCGTTAGCTTCAAGCCGGACAACCGTCCCGACATGCCGACCTTCATGCAGCGCATGACGAACTATTCGACGGGCGGTTACACGTTCGACCTCGAAGAAAACGAGGCATCGATCCGCTGCGTCGCCGCGCCCGTGCGTGACGCGTCGGGTGCAATCGTCGCGGCGCTGTCGGTGGCGAGCACGATTCCGTATATGTCGCTCGAACGGATGGACGAACTGATTCCTGTCGTGCAGCGCGAAGCGCGTGCCATCTCGGAGGAACTCGGCTGGCGTGTGCCGCAGCCGGCGACGCGCAGGATCAAACGATGACGCAAGCGGGTTCACCCATGCCGGTCGCTAAAGTCACGCCTGCCGCGGATGTCACGAACGTCGCACATGAAACGGGTGCCGCCGCCGCAGTGCAAACGCATGCCGTCGGCTTCGATCAGGCCGCGCTGGTTGCGCTTGACTGGGGCACAACGTCGTTACGCGCTTATCTGTTCGACGCAGCCGGTAACGTGCTGGACACGCGCGAATCGACCGCCGGCATCATGAATCTGCCGCGCGCCGCTGACGAGGGCGGTTTCGACGCCGCCTTTGAGGCCGCTTGTGGCGCCTGGCTCGAGCGTGCGCCCGGCGTGCCAGTGATCGCAGCGGGAATGGTCGGTAGTGCTCAGGGTTGGCTCGAAGCGCCGTACGTCGATGCCCCGGCGAGTGCCGATGCGCTGGTCGCCGGCATCGTGCGCGTGCTGACCGCCCGTGGCGCGACGCTGCACATCGTGCCAGGCGTGCTCCAGCGCGGCGAACTGCCGAACGTGATGCGCGGCGAAGAAACGCAGATTTTCGGCGCGCTCGGCGATGGCCCTGCAGCAACCGATGCCGGAGAGTACGAACTCATCGGCCTGCCCGGCACGCACGCGAAATGGGTGGTGGTGCGCGGCGGCCGGATCGAACGCTTTCATACCTTCATGACCGGCGAGATATTCGCGGCGCTGCGCGAGCACACCATCCTCGGCCGCACGATGGTCACGCCGGATCGTCTGGATGCCGACGCATTCTTGCGCGGCGTGAATATCGCGCGGCAGAAAGGTGAGGCGGGTCCGCTCGCCACGGTGTTCAGTACGCGCACGCTTGGGCTCACCGGACAGCTCGGTGGCCAGCAACAGCCCGACTATCTGTCGGGTCTGCTGATCGGCCACGAACTGGCCGGTCTCAACGCCGTTCTCGCACAGCAGCAAACCAGCCTCGTTGGGCACGCGCTGCGCCTGATCGGTAATGAAGCATTGTGTGCGCGTTATCAGCTCGCGCTGAGCCAATTCGGCTGCACCGAGGCGGAGCTGGTCAAGCAAGCCACTGAACGCGGCCTGTGGCGCATCGCGACGCAGGCAGGATTGGTGGCGCCTGCGGCGGCATCATCCGCGGCGACACCGGCTTCCGGCGCCGCGCAGGCCGCGCGCACCAGTTGACACTGCCGCGCACGACACAGACAAGGAACCGACATGCAACCTCACATCAATCTGCCCGCCCCGTATATGCCGCACGCGGGTCTGATCGCGGCCTTCGAAGCGTGTCCGCTGATCGCCATTTTGCGCGGCGTGACCCCTGCCGATGCCGCCGAACACGGCCAGGCGCTGTACGAAGCCGGTTTCCGGATCGTCGAAGTGCCGCTCAACTCGCCGCAGCCGTTCGACAGCATCGCGGCGATCCGCAAGGCTCTGCCAGCGGATGCGATTGTCGGCGCGGGCACGGTGTTGCACGCGAGCTTCGTCCACGACGTGAAGTCGGCGGGCGGCGAATTGATCGTGATGCCGCATAGCGACGCGGAAGTGGTGGCGACGGCGAAAGCCCAGGGACTCGCCTGCGCGCCGGGTGTGGCCACGCCGAATGAAGCGTTCCTCGCGCTGAAAAACGGCGCCGACGTGCTGAAGATGTTCCCCGCCGAACAACTCGGCTGCCAGGTCGTCAAGGCCTGGCGCGCGGTGATCGCGGCCGAAGTGCCGCTGGTGCCGGTCGGCGGCATCACGCCGGACAACATGGGCCCGTTTCTGAGCGCCGGCGCGAACGGCTTCGGGCTCGGCTCGGCGCTGTACAAGCCGGGCCAGAGCGTGGCGGCGACGGCGTCGCACGCACGCGCCTATATCAACGGCTTGCGGATCGCGCGAGCAGGCGCGAAGAAATGAACCGGCTTGCCAACAAGGTCGCGTTGATCACCGGCGCCGGTCGCGGCATCGGTGCAGCCATTGCGCTGGCGTTCGCGCGCGAGGGTGCTGCGGTCGTGCTGGCAGAACTGGATATGGAAACCGCACAGCGTACTGCGCGAGACATCGAAGCAGCGTGCCGGGCAAACCGCGCCCAAGGGGCAAACGGCGCGAGTGCGGCCAGCGGCCCGGCAGCGACTGGCGGTGCAAAAGTGCTCGCGGTGCAGACCGATGTGACGCAATCCGCCTCGGTGCAACACGCAGTGCGCGAGGCCGAGCGGGCGTTCGGCGCAGTTGATGTGTTGGTGAACAACGCCGGCATCAATGTGTTCTGCGATCCGCTGACGATGAGCGACGACGACTGGCGGCGCTGTTTCGCCGTCGATCTGGACGGCGTCTGGAACGGCTGCCGCGCGGTTTTGCCGGGGATGGTCGAACGCGGCGCGGGCAGCATTGTGAACATTGCCTCGACGCACGCGTTCAAGATCATTCCGGGCTGCTTCCCGTACCCGGTCGCGAAGCACGGCGTGATTGGACTGACACGGGCGCTCGGCATCGAATACGCACCGCGCAATGTGCGCGTCAACGCGATCGCGCCGGGCTACATCGAAACGCAATTGACACACGACTGGTGGAACGGGCAGCCGGACCCGGCCGCGGCGCAGCAGGCGACGCTCGATCTGCAACCGATGAAGCGTATCGGTCGCCCGGAAGAAGTGGCAATGACGGCGGTGTTCCTCGCCTCGGACGAGGCGCCGTTTATCAACGCAAGTTGCATCACGGTAGATGGCGGGCGCTCAGCGGTGTATCACGACTGAGCCATTGCCTGGAGAAACATCAGCGGCGCGCCATGGAGGGCGCGTCGCGACGAAGCAAAAAAAGCGACGCGACACAGAGCGCAACGCGCAGTTTTAGCCGGTTGACGCGCTGGCCGCGTGTGTCAGGACCGGATAAGAAGACGCGGCCGATACCTTCTCGTAATCTACTAATTAGTCAGGAGACTGCATCATGAAACGTAGAATTTTTCTCACGCTGGCAGCGGCAGCAGCAGGGGTGCTGTTCAACGCACCCGTCGTCCAGGCCGCTGATTCCGTCAAGATCGGCTTTCTGGTGAAGCAGCCGGAAGAGCCGTGGTTCCAGGATGAATGGAAGTTTGCTGAGATCGCTGCCAAGGAAAAGGGCTTCACGCTGGTGAAAATCGGCGCCCCTTCGGGCGAGAAGGTGATGAGCGCAATCGACAACCTGGCCGCCCAAAAGGCGCAAGGTTTCATTATCTGCACGCCGGACGTCAAGCTCGGACCGGGCATTGTCGCCAAGGCGAAGGCTGACGGACTGAAGATGATGACGGTCGACGACCGCCTCGTCGACGGTGCAGGCAAGCCGATCGCAAGCGTGCCGCACATGGGCATTTCGGCCTACAACATCGGCAAGCAGGTCGGCGACGCCCTGGCTGCGGAAATCAAGAAGCGCGGTTGGGACATGAAGGACGTTGGCGCGATCGACGTGACCTACAACCAGTTGCCGACCGCAGTCGACCGCACCGGTGGTGCAACCGACGCGCTTGTGGCAGCCGGTTTCCCGAAAGCCAACGTGATTGAAGCGCCGCAGGCGAAGACCGACACGGAAAACGCCTTCAACGCCGCCAACATCGCGCTGACCAAGAACCCGCAGTTCAAGCACTGGATCGCCTACGGCCTGAATGACGAAGCCGTGCTCGGCGCCGTGCGTGCAGCGGAAGGCCGCGGCTTCAAGGCGGACAACATGATCGGTATCGGTATCGGCGGTTCGGATTCGGCGTTGAACGAGTTCAAGAAGCCGACGCCGACGGGCTTCTACGGCACCGTCATCATCAGCCCGAAGCGCCATGGCGAAGAAACCGCGACGCTGATGTACGACTGGATCACGCAAGGCAAGGAACCGCCGGCGCTCACGCTGACGACCGGCATGCTGGCCACGCGTGACAACGTCGCAGATGTGCGTGAAAAGATGGGTCTGGCATCGAAGTAAGCCGTCAGCCATAGCAGTCAGTGGGCAGGCACCGGAGCGTGATTCCGGTTGCTCTGCCTGCCAAGGCGGCGCGCGCAGGACATGGATGAAATGCGCGCGCCGGCAGACGCAACAGGAGTTGCGACAAACCGTCGTGCCAGCAAAGCGGCAAGCCATGCCGGACCGCACGGTTCACAGGATGCAACAGGAGGCGAAGTGTCAGCGACGCTGCGTTTTGACAATATCGGTAAGGTCTTTCCAGGCGTGCGTGCGCTCGACGGCGTGTCCTTCGACGTGAACGTCGGCCAGGTGCATGGCCTGATGGGCGAGAACGGTGCGGGGAAATCGACCCTGCTGAAGATTCTCGGTGGTGAGTATCAGCCGAATACCGGCCGCCTGATGATCGACGGCAACGAGGTGCGCTTCGGCAGCGCGGCTGCATCGATTGCGGCGGGGATCGCGGTGATTCACCAGGAACTGCAATACGTGCCTGATCTCACGGTCACGGAAAATCTGCTGCTCGGCCAGTTGCCGAATGCGCTCGGCTGGGTGAACAAGCGCGAAGCCAAGCGCTTTGTGCGCGAGCGGCTCGAAGCGATGGGTGTGGCGCTCGATCCGAACGCGAAGCTGCGCAAGCTCTCCATTGCGCAGCGGCAAATGGTGGAAATCTGCAAGGCGCTGCTGCGCAACGCGCGCGTGATTGCGCTGGATGAGCCAACCAGTTCGCTGTCGCACAGCGAGACTGAAGTGCTGTTCAAGCTGGTGCGCGACCTGCGCGCCGACAACCGGGCGATGATCTACATCTCGCACCGGATGGACGAGATTTACGAGTTGTGCGACGCCTGCACGATCTTCCGTGACGGTCGTAAGGTGGCTTCGCATCCGACCCTCGAAGGGGTGAAGCGCGACACGATCGTGAGCGAAATGGTCGGCCGCGAGATCTCGGATATCTACAGCTACAAGCCGCGCGAGCTTGGCGAAGTGCGCTTTGCCGCTAAAGCGATCGAAGGGCATGCGCTCAAGGAGCCGGCCAACTTCGAAGTACGGCGCGGCGAGATCGTGGGCTTTTTTGGGCTGGTGGGCGCGGGCCGTAGCGAGCTGATGCATCTCGTGTACGGCGCCGACAGCAAGAAGAGCGGCGAGATCGTGCTGGACGGCAAGCCGATCAAGGTGCGTAGCGCGGGCGAAGCGATTCGCCACGGCATTGTGCTGTGCCCGGAAGACCGCAAGGAAGAGGGCATCGTTGCGATGGCGACCGTGTCCGAGAACATCAACATCAGCTGCCGCCGCCATTACCTGCGCGGGGGCTTCTTCCTGAACCGCAAGAAAGAAGCGGAAACCGCGGACCGTTTTATCAAGCTGCTGAAGATCAAGACGCCGAGCCGCCGTCAGAAGATCCGTTTCCTCTCGGGCGGCAACCAGCAGAAGGCCATCCTGTCGCGCTGGCTCGCGGAGCCCGATCTGAAAGTGGTGATTCTCGACGAACCGACGCGCGGTATTGATGTCGGCGCGAAGCATGAGATCTATAACGTGATTTATCAGCTTGCGGAACGCGGTTGCGCGATCGTGATGATTTCGTCTGAATTGCCGGAAGTGCTTGGCGTGTCCGACCGGATCGTGGTGATGCGGCAGGGCCGCATCTCCGGCGAACTGCCGCGCAGCCAGGCCAATGAACAGACGGTGCTGAGTCTCGCATTGCCGCAAAGCTCGACCGCACCGCAAGACGCCGCGCCGCAGGCGGCCTGAAACTGAACGGACGCAAGTCCCCGATAACCCGTCAGCCCGTGACGAAAACGGGAGGAGTGATTCAAATGCAAGCCAGAGAAAACCTCGCGCAACAGGCCGCCAAAGGTGCCGCCGAAGCGCTGATTCCGCAGACCAGCGACAAGCAGAAATGGTGGCAGCAGGTTACCGACTACAGCCTGATCGTGATCTTCGCGATCATGTTCATCACCATGTCCCTGACGGTCGATCATTTTTTCTCGATCGAAAACATGCTTGGTCTCGCGCTGTCGATCTCGCAGATCGGCATGGTCGCCTGCACGATGATGTTCTGTCTCGCCTCACGTGACTTCGACTTGTCCGTGGGTTCCACGGTCGCGTTCGCCGGCGTGTTGTGCGCGATGGTGCTCAACGCCACCGGCAACACCTTCATCGCGATCATCGCGGCGGTGGTGGCCGGTGGCGTGATCGGTTTCATCAATGGCGCGGTGATTGCCTATCTGCGCATCAACGCGCTGATCACGACGCTCGCGACGATGGAAATCGTGCGCGGCTTCGGTTTCATCGTGTCGCATGGCCAGGCCGTGGGCGTGTCGTCGGATACGTTTATCGCGCTGGGCGGTTTGTCGATGTTCGGCGTGTCGCTGCCGATCTGGGTCACGCTGCTGTGCTTCATCGTATTCGGCGTGATGCTCAACCAGACGGTGTATGGCCGCAACACGCTGGCGATTGGCGGCAATCCGGAAGCGTCGCGTCTGGCCGGTATCAACGTCGAGCGCACCCGTGTGTATATTTTCCTGGTGCAGGGCGCGGTCACCGCGCTGGCCGGCGTGATTCTCGCCTCGCGTATCACTTCCGGCCAGCCGAACGCCGCTGAAGGCTTCGAGCTGAACGTGATCTCCGCGTGCGTGCTGGGCGGCGTCTCGCTGCTGGGTGGCCGCGCGACCATTTCGGGTGTGGTGATCGGCGTGTTGATCATGGGCACGGTCGAAAACGTGATGAACCTGCTGAATATCGACGCGTTCTATCAGTACCTGGTGCGGGGTGCGATTCTGCTCGCCGCCGTGCTGCTCGACCAGTTGAAGAACCGCGGCTCGCGCGATTGACGCGCGGTGAGTTGCCAAATAGAAGAGGAATTGAACGATGTCGTCTCCTGCCAATGCGAATGCCCGCCATGCGGACGACGTATATGCGCGCTATCCGAGCCTTGAAGACCGGACCGTGCTGATCACGGGAGGCGCGACCGGAATCGGCGCGTCGTTCGTGGAGCACTTTGCGGCGCAGGGGTCACGCGTCGCCTTCTTCGATATCGACGCGAGCGCCGGCGAGGCGCTCGCCGATGAACTCGGCGATTCGCGTCACAAGCCGCTGTTCCTGCCGTGCGACCTGACCGATATCGACGCGTTGCGCAAAGCGATCGCCGACGTCAAGGCCGCACTCGGCCCGATCGAGGTGCTCGTCAACAACGCGGCAAACGACAAGCGTCACAAGATCGAGGACGTGACGCCCGAATCGTTTGACGCGGGTATCGCCGTGAACATCCGCCATCAGCTCTTCGCGGCGCAGGCCGTGATGGACGATATGAAAGCGGCCGGACGCGGCTCGATCATCAATCTCGGTTCGATCAGCTGGATGCTGAAGAACGGCGGTTTTGCGGTCTACACGATGTCGAAATCGGCCGTACAGGGCCTCACGCGCAGTCTGGCACGCGATCTCGGCCACTTTAATATTCGCGTGAATACGCTGGTGCCGGGCTGGGTGATGACCGAGAAGCAAAAGCGCTTGTGGCTCGACGATGCCGGGCGCCGCTCGATCAAGGAAGGCCAGTGCATCGACGCCGAATTGATGCCCGAGGATCTGGCCCGCATGGCGCTCTTCCTCGCCGCCGACGACAGCCGGATGATCACGGCGCAGGACGTCGTCGTCGACGGAGGCTGGGCATGAGCGAACCCATGCGTGCGTCGCACGCAGCCCTGCTGGTCGACGTCAAATGCACACTCGGCGAAGGCGCGACCTGGTGCGCGAGAAGCGGCCGCTTTTACTGGACCGATATCGAAGGCGCACGTCTGTGGCGATATGATCCGCGGGGCGGCCATCCGCGCGACGGGAGCAGCACCTTCTGGCGCATGCCGGAGCGGCTCGCGACCTTTGCGCTCTGCGCCGATCCGCACTACCTTTTACTCGGACTCGCGACACACCTGGCGTTCTTCGACCTTGCAACCGGCGAGACTCAGCGTATTGTCGATGTCGAGCCGGGTTTGAACACGCGCGTCAACGACGGCCGCTGCGATCGCCAGGGACGTTTCGTATTCGGTACGAAGGATGAGGGTTCTCCCCTACGTGCAGTGGGAGGGTTCTACCGTCTGAACCGCGATCTGTCGCTCGAGCGCTTGCCTTTGCCCGCGCCCGCGATTTCGAACAGCATCGCATTCAGTCCGGACGGCGAAACGATGTACTACTGCGATTCGCCGAGCCGCGAGATTCGCGCGTGCGATTACGGCGCAGACGGCACGATCGCGAACGACCGTCTGTTCACGAAGCTGGCGGACGCGACCGGCGAGCCCGATGGTTCGACCGTCGACCGCGACGGGGGGCTGTGGAATGCGCAGTGGGGTGGTGCGCGGGTGGTGCGCTATGGTGCGGACGGCGTGGAAACGGCGCGAGTGACAGTGCCCACCGTACAACCGAGTTGCGTCGCGTTCGGCGGTGATCAGCTCGGCACGCTGTACATCACGAGCGCACGCACCGATCTTGACACGTCCGCGCTCGCTGGCGACTCGCGTGCGGGCGGCGTGTTCGTCGCCGTACCTGGGGCGCGCGGCTTGCCTGAGGCCGTCTTCCAGGGTGCGCCGGGGCTGTGCAGGACGAGTCAGTTGAGCTAACTTCTTTACGGCACGTGAGTACGTGCCGCAACACTTTGAGCAGATTGTGTCCTGCGAGGCTTGGCAACGCAGCAATTGCGTAGCATGCTCCACCACGCAAGGACCGAGCGATTCCAGAATTCAAGGACAAAGAGGCGGCCGGCACAGGCGCCCATATAAACATCCGGCAGCAACGCCGGTAACGTCCACGCCTCTCGATGGAGCCTGATATGACTGTCGCGAATCTCGTTTCCAGTTCGTCCACAACGCCCACTTCACAGACACGACGCGCCCGGCTCGCTGCCGCCGCCAATCCGGTGCTTGCGGGCCCCAGCACGTCGGCTGTGGCCCTCGGCGAGGGCAGTGTGGGCGAGTTCGCGTGCGTGACGCTGGCCAATCCACAGTTGCGGCTCGACGTGGCGCCGTCGCTGGGCGGCGGGATCACGCGCTTCGACTGGCGCAGCGACGGCGCGCTGGTGCCGATCTTTCGCCGTTGCCGGCATGTCGCCGCCGATACCGACCCGAACCAGTTGGCGTGCTATCCGATGTTGCCGTATTCGAACCGGATCGGCGGCGGCCATTTCGGCGTGGGCGGGCGGCGCGTCGACGTGCCGCGCAACCGCGCCGCCGAGCCGCTGCCGATTCATGGCGACGGCTGGCTGGCACACTGGCAGGTGGCCGAGACTGATCAAGACAAGGTGCGCCTGACGCTGGACCGCAGCGACGGTAAACCCTACGCGTATCGCGCGACCCAGACCTATGCGCTGGAAGGCCCGAGTCTCGTGATAACGCTGGAGGTCGAAAACACCGGGCGCGACGCGCTGCCGTTCGGACTCGGCATCCATCCGTTTCTGGTGCGCGACGCGCAGACCGAGTTGTCGGCGGCAGCGGCGGGGTTGTGGCTGCAGGGCGACGACTGGCTGCCGGTGCGCCATGTGCCGGCGCCGCCGGCCTGGCAGTTCGGCGTGGCTTATCCGTTGCCCGAGACGATCGTCAATCACGCCTTTACCGGCTGGAGTGGGCAGGCGGCCGTCGTCTGGCCCAAGCGGCGGCTGTCACTGACCATCGCGTCGGATGCCGATTACTACGTGCTCTACACGCCGCCCGGCGAAGACTTTTTTTGCTTCGAGCCGGTCGATCATCCGATCAATGCGATGAACCTGCCGGGGGGCGCGGCGTCGCACGGCATGACAATGCTGGCGCGCGGCGAGCGCCTCTCCCGGTCGTTTCGCTTCACCGTCGAGCGGACGGGCTTGCGCGCGTCGGCTGGGGCGCGGGGTTCGCGGAAGCAGGAGCCGGGCGGGTAGGTGGGGAGCACTACCGCTGCGCGCTTGTTTCGCGGACGGCTGCGGCGAGGTGTTAGGTGTTAGGTGTTAGGTGTTAGGCGTTAGGCGTTAGGTGTTAGGTGTTAGGCATTATGCGGTGGCGCATGGCGGCTGCATGGGCGGAGTGCCCCGCGTGCGAGGACGGGTAAAATACGCGCCACTTCTCTAATCCGGCCGCCGCGAGACTTACCATGTCCACTTTTATCCAGACCCTCAACGACGCCTGGCAGCGCACCCACTCGCTGCTGTGCGTCGGCCTCGACCCCGAGCCCGCGAAATTCCCGGCCGCACTGGCCGGCCGTGCCGATGCAATCTTCGAATTTTGCCGCACGATCGTCGACGCGACCGCGCCGTATGCCTCCTCATTCAAACCGCAAATTGCGTATTTCGCCGCTCATCGCGCGGAAGACCAGCTTGAACAACTGATTGCGCACATTCATCAGAAGCATCCGGGCTTGCCGGTGATCCTCGATGCGAAGCGCGGCGACATCGGCAGCACCGCCGAGCAGTACGCCCGCGAGGTGTTCGAACGCTACCAGGCCGATGCGGTGACCGTGAACCCGTATATGGGTTTCGATTCGATCGAGCCGTATCTGGTGCACCCGGGCAAGGGCGTGATCGTGCTGTGCCGGACCTCGAATGCGGGCGGTTCCGATCTGCAGTTTCTCGAGACGGCGGGGCGGCCGCTGTATCAGGTGGTCGCGCAATTGGCCGCGGACAAGTGGAATGCAAGTGGCCAGCTCGGGCTGGTGGTGGGCGCGACGTTCCCGAAGGAAATCGAGGTCGTGCGCGAGATTGTGGGCGAGATGCCGCTGCTGATCCCGGGCATCGGCGCGCAGGGCGGTGACGTCGAGGCAACGGTGAACGCGGGTCGCACCGCAGCGGGCACCGGGATGCTGATCAACTCGTCGCGCGCGATTATTTATGCCGGCAAGGGCGAGGACTTCGGTGATGCCGCGGCGAAGGCTGCGCAAGAGACGCGCGATCGGATTAACGCGTATCGGTGATGGGTTACCGGCTGCCCGCGATCAACGGTAGCCGTTTTATTCTGCTTTATGCGGGACGGGCCGCCGGCCCCCACCGCGCAATGAATTTCGCGTGCACCGGATGGGCGCTTCGCAGCGCGTCGACCTCTGCCAACTCAAATTCGCTGAATTCAAACCCCGGTGCCACCGTGCAACCCACCAGCGCGAACGTCGCCGGGTCTTCGCACTCGGCCGCAAACCATAGTCCGGCCGACACTACCGCCTGAAACACGGTCCCGGCATGGGTTAGCGGATTGCCCAGCCGATGCGTGACCAGTTGACCCGCCTCGTTGAGCACGTGAACGAGGAGCGGCTCGCCGGCATAGAAATGCCAGACTTCGTCAGACTTGATCCGATGCCACGCGGAATGCGCGCCGTCGCATAGCAGGTAGTAGATCGCCGTCGACGCCGAGCGCGTCTCGCTGGATCCTTCGCGGTTCACGTTTGCTGTTGAGCGATACGTTTCGCGGAAAAAGCCGCCCTCGGGATGCGGCTGCAGATCGAAGCGGCGGATCAGGTCGTCTTTGGCAAGCGTGGGAGTCGACATAGGCAAGGCACACAGGCGAGGCAGCAGCAGGACCGCCGATGATTAAAAGCACGGAGCCGTGCTAACGGAGGAAGCAGCGGAAGCGAGGAAAGCAGCGCCTTACCGCTCACGCTCGTCGAGCAGCGCCAGCATTCCGCGCAGCGCATGAGCGGCGGCCTGGGTGCGGATCTTCTCGCGGTCGCCCTTGAATACCACTGTTTCCACAGCCGTATGCAGGCGGTTGCTCCAGCCGAACGACACGGTGCCCACAGGCTTGCTCTCGCTGCCACCGCCGGGACCGGCCACACCGGTAATCGACAGCGACACCTGGGCGCGGCTATTGCGTAGTGCCCCCTCGGCCATCGCGCGGGCGACGGGTTCGCTGACCGCGCCGTGTTTTTCGATCAGATCGGCAGGCACGCCGATCATCTCGCTCTTGGCCTGATTCGAATAGGTGACGAAGCCACGTTCGAACCAACCGCTGCTGCCGGAGAGGTCGGTGATCGCCGTCGCAACCATGCCGCCGGTGCAGGACTCGGCGGTCACGAGCATCAGACGTTCGTCGCGCAACCGGTTGCTCACGCGGATAGCGAGTTGGTGAACGACGGAATCAGTAGCCATGCGTATGTCCGAAAAGCGGGAGACGGTCAGACCGACATGCGCCACAGCGCGATCACCAGCAAGGTGAAAAACGCCGCGACCAGGTCATCAAACATGATGCCAAAACCACCTTTCAGTCTGTGGTCGAAGTAACGGATCGGAGGAGGTTTCACCATGTCGAAGAAACGGAACACGATGAAGGCCCACACCTGTCCGGTGACGGACACCGGCGTCACCATCAGCAGCACCAGCCAGAACGCGACGATTTCGTCCCACACGATCGCCGACGGATCGTCGATGCCGAGTTTTTTTGCGGTGAAGCCGCTGATCGAAATGCCGGCAAAAAAGCCCAGCACGATCAGCACGCCCCAGTCGAGCACGGTCAGATAACGGTTGAGTACCGCGAACGACGCCCAGGCGAACAGCGTGCCGACGGTGCCCGGCATGACCGGTGACAGGCCGCTGCCGAAGCCGAGCGAAATCATATGCAACGGATGCGACAACATGAAGCGGGCGGTCGCGCGGCGCGGCCGCGAGGGACGCGGCTCGGGGGTGCCGGGTGTTTCTCCCGATGGGCCGCCATGCGGCGGGTTGTCGGCCGGATGACCGCCCCGAAAGTCGTCTGAGGGGCCGAGCGCGGATTCAGTCTGCATAGAAGTGGTCGAAGCCTTGCAAGGTCAAGGTGAGCGGGTTGCCGACTGCATCAAGCCAACGGATTGCAGGGCTGTCCGCCGCCGATTTCAGAGTACTTATTGTACCGATCCGGGTAACTGGAATATTCGCCTCGCGGCCGGCCGCTTCGATCGCTGCGCGCGCGCTCACGGGCGCCGTGAAGCAAAGCTCGTAGTCGTCGCCACCCGCCAGCGTGCAGCGGCGTTGCACATCGTCCGGCAGCCGGCGTAGCGCGGCCGAGCGCGGCACGGCGTCGACATCGACCTGCGCCTGCAGATGCGAGCGTTCCAGGATGTGCAGCAGGTCACCGGCGAGGCCGTCCGAGATATCAAGCGCCGCACGCGCAACGCCGCGCAGGGCGAGGCCGAGTGCGATGCGCGGCTCGGGGCGTTCGAGGGCGCGGCGAAATGTCGCAGTGTCGGCGGCGTCGGCAGACCACTCGCCGCGCAGCACGCCGAGTCCGGCGCGTGCGTCGCCGAGCGTGCCGGAAATCCAGATGTCGTCGCCGGCTTGCGCAGCATCACGGCGCAGCGCCTGCCTGGGCGGGACGCTGCCGAAAACGGTAATGCACAGGTTGAGCGGCCCAGCGGTCGTATCGCCGCCGATGAGTTCGCAATCGTAGCGCTCGGCGAGTTCGAAAAGGCCGTCGCCAAACGCCGAGAGCCACTCCTCCCGAGCCTGTGGCAGCGCGAACGCAAGCGTGAATGCCTGCGGCCTCGCGCCCATTGCCGCCAGATCTGACAGGTTCACCGCCAGGGCTTTATGGCCCAGCGCACGCGGATTGATATCCGGAAAGAAATGGCGTCCTTCGACAAGCATGTCCGTCGAAATGGCGAGCATTTCGCCAGGACGCGGCGCGAGCAACGCGCAGTCGTCGCCAATGCCGAGCGAGCCGTCGTCAGCAGTGCGCGCGTTACGGGCACGGCGCTCAAAAAAACGGTCGATCAGCGAGAACTCGGAGAGCATGATAGGGGTCCGTGCACGGAAAAATCGGCTAACGGCGCGCATTGTACGTTCAAAATGCTGCGTCGCCGCAAATTCTCGAGGCAGGCGGCTTCGGCGCCGTTCGCCCTGTTTTAGTCGCGGCACCTGTGCCCCGATTGGAGGAATCGCGTCAGGGATTGGCGCTACAATGCCGTCGAGTACCTATTCTAATCCGCACTCCAAGCCCGCCTTATGTCGAATCCCGTCAATACCAAACTTCGCGAAGCCGCTCTCGATTATCACGAGTTTCCGACCCCCGGGAAGATCGCGATCGCGCCGACCAAGCAGATGATCAACCAGCGCGATCTCGCGTTGGCGTATTCACCCGGCGTCGCGTTCGCGTGCGAGGAAATTGTCGAGAACCCGCTGAATGCTGCCCGTTTCACCGCGCGCAGCAACCTGGTGGGTGTCGTGACGAACGGCACGGCAGTGCTGGGCCTCGGCAACATTGGCCCGCTCGCCTCGAAGCCGGTCATGGAAGGCAAGGCCGTGCTGTTCAAGAAGTTCGCCGGCATCGACGTGTTCGATATTGAGCTGAATGAGTCCGACCCGCACAAACTGGTGGACGTGATCGCCGCGCTCGAACCGACCTTCGGCGGCATCAATCTGGAAGACATCAAGGCGCCGGACTGCTTCATCGTAGAGCGCGAATGCCGTAAGCGCATGAAGATTCCAGTGTTCCATGACGACCAGCACGGCACGGCTATCGTCGTCGCGGCGGCCATCACCAACGGCCTGAAGGTCGTCGGCAAGGACATCAAGAAGGTCAAGCTGGTCTCTTCGGGCGCGGGCGCCGCGGCGCTGGCCTGTCTGGACCTGCTGGTCGACATCGGCCTGCCGCTCGAGAACATCACGGTGACCGATCTGGCCGGCGTGGTCTACAAGGGCCGCACCGAGTTGATGGACCCGGACAAGGAGCGCTTCGCACGCGAAACGGAAGCCCGCACACTGGCCGAAGCGATTGGCGGCGCCGACATCTTCCTCGGCCTGTCGGCCGGTGGTGTCCTGAAGCAGGAGATGGTCAAGCAGATGGCGGATAAGCCGCTGATTCTCGCGCTGGCTAACCCGAACCCGGAAATCCTCCCGGAACTCGCGCTGGAAGTGCGGCCGGACGCCGTGCTGTGCACGGGCCGTACCGACTACCCGAACCAGGTGAACAACGTCCTCGTGTTCCCGTTCCTGTTCCGTGGCGCGCTGGATGCCGGCGCGACGACCGTGACGCGGGAAATGGAAATCGCCGCCGTCAACGCGATCGCCGAACTGGCACGTCAGGAGCAGAGCGACATCGTCGCAACGGCTTATGGCATTCAGGACCTGTCGTTTGGGCCGGAATATCTGATTCCGAAGCCGTTCGATCCGCGCCTGATCGTCAAGGTTGCGCCGGCCGTGGCGAAGGCTGCGATGGATTCGGGCGTCGCCGAACGTCCGATCGAAGACATGGATGCGTACGAGCAGCATCTGCAGCAGTTCGTGTACCACAGCGGCACGACGATGAAGCCGATTTTCCAGTTGGCGCGCGGCGTCGAACCGGAGAAGAAGCGCATCGTGTTCGCGGAAGGCGAAGAAGAGCGTGTGTTGCGCGCACTGCAGATCATCGTCGACGAAAAGCTGGCGAAGCCGATCCTGATCGGCCGTCCGGCGGTGATCGAGCAGCGCATTGCGCGCTACGGCCTGCGTCTCGTCAACGGTCAGGACTACACGGTGGTCAACACCGACCATGACGAGCGTTATCGCGACTTCTGGCAAACGTACCACAAGATGATGTCGCGCAAGGGCATTAGCCAGCAGATGGCCAAGCTCGAGATGCGCCGCCGCACAACGCTGATCGGCTCGATGCTGGTGAACAAGGGCGAGGCAGACGGCATGATCTGCGGCACGGTCAGTACGACGCACCGGCACCTGCACTTCATCGATCAGGTGATCGGCAAGAAGGAAGGCTGCAACGTCTACGCGGCGATGAACGGACTGGTGCTGCCAGGCCGGCAGATTTTCCTCGTCGACACCCACGTGAACGTCGATCCGACGCCGGCGCAGCTCGCCGAGATCACGATGATGGCGGCCGAGGAAGTGCGCCGCTTTGGCATTGAGCCGAAGATCGCGCTGGTGTCGCATTCGAACTTCGGCACGAGCAACGCTCCGACCGCGCAAAAGATGCGCGACACGCTCGAAATTCTGCGCGAGCGCGCGCCGGATCTGCAAGTGGATGGCGAGATGCACGGCGACGTTGCGCTCGATCACAACCTGCGCAGTGAAGTGCTGCCCGAATCGACACTGGAAGGCGATGCAAACCTGCTGGTGATGCCGAACATCGACTCCGCCAACATCTCGTACAACCTGCTCAAGACAGCGGCTGGCAATAACATCGCGATTGGTCCGATCCTGCTGGGCGCGGCGAAGCCGGTGCACGTGCTGACCGCTTCGGCCACGGTGCGCCGGATTGTCAATATGACGGCGCTGCTGGTTGCAGACGTGATCGCCGCGCGCTAAGGCGGTAGCCCGCACGGCGCGGCAACGGCGCCACAAGGCGAAAAAAAGCAAAAAAAGGCGTGCCCGCAATGGGCACGCCGCAGGGTGAACAGGGGATTGCCACCCAAAAAGGCTGTAACGACGGTATTCCACCTCCGAAGCGTCCGGAATAGAGCGAACCGGATACGCTCATTCCGGCTGGCACCGTCAGGCTAATTTTATCGTGTTCAGGATAAAATAATCTGTCAAGAATCGTAAAGACTGGGGCGAACGGCGCTTCGCTGCAACATTGGAACCTTTCGTTGGCCGGACGAACGTTGATTCCAGGGGCCATTAGCGATACCCTTACGTCTTTCATGGTCGTCAAACTCGTGATCCGACAGCGGGAACCCTGACTCATGGCGCGCAAGTGGCTCCGCAGCGGCGTGCTCATCGGCGCTTTGGCGTTTGGCAGTTTGTGCGGGAGCGTGGTCGCCAGTGCGTTTGCGCGGGACTATTCCGCCCCCGGTAACAGCGACGATCAGGTGCAGGGCACCATCGCGGTGGCGCAATTACCGCGTGAAGCAGTCAATACGTTGAACTTGATTGCCGCAGGCGGGCCTTACCCGTATGAGAAGGACGGCATCGTATTCGGCAACCGCGAAAGGCTGCTGCCGGCGCACCGGCGCGGCTATTATCACGAATACACCGTTGCTACGCCGCGTGCCCACAATCGCGGCGCACGTCGCATTGTCTGTGGGGGTCCGCGACAGCGGACCGATAACTGCTACTACTCGGACGACCACTACACGAGTTTTAATCGTATTGTTGAATGACATCGGGATGAACGGCATGAGCGACAACGTCTACGCGCACGACTCCGGAGTCGCGACGGATCTTTTCGCGGCTGGCGACGGCAATCTGTTTCAGCGCGTCATGCAGATGCGCTCCGCCGGTGACGGACGGGACACCCAGAGCGAAGCCAGCACTGTGCTTTCAGCGAACGAGGGGCCTATGTGTCTTTTCAAGACCGTACGACCGAACATCGTACAGTCGATCCGCGCGTTTCGCGTGCAGGATCTCGCTGACGAAGCCAACCAGCTTGGCCAGCACTTTCTGTATGCGCATTGCGCGAATGCGCAGTCGAAGCAGGAAGTCCTCGAAACGATTGCGACTTCATTTCTGTTTCCAAAACATTTCGGCAAAAATTACGACGCTCTCTACGATTGCCTGACCGACCTGGTTGCCAAGGCCGGCACGCAACCGGGCTTCGTGATCGTGCTCGAGGCGTTGCCGGTGGCGCAGAAATTTGACAAGGAAGGCCGTGAGACACTGCTCGACGTGTTCCGCGAAGCGGCGGAATTCTGGGCCGAACGCAAGGTGGCGTTCCGTGTGTTTTATTCGTTCGCCTGAATGTGCGGGCGGCGGATCTGAGCCAGGTTCGGTAGCCTGAACAGGTTCAATACGCTCAATACGGATAGTTGAACAAAGCAAAGGCCCGCCAATTGGCGGGCCTTTGCTTTGGATGTTGCGACTGTGGGCTTCGTTGTTGCGGTTTTGGGTCCGTGAGTGACTATGGGCACCGGTGCTGGCGTGCCGTCACTTCGACGCGCTTACCAACCGCCCCACCGCGCCGCCAGCGCGGCAAGCACCGCGATCCCCGCGGTTTCGGTGCGCAGCACGCGCGGCCCGAGCCCAACGGCGGTGAAGCCGTGATCGGTCGCTGCGGCTTCTTCGGCGGCCGAAAAACCGCCTTCCGGCCCGATCAGCAAGGTGACGCGTCCGTGCGGCGGCGTAGCCGCCAGGGCCGTGAAGCTGATGCTCGCGCGCGGCGACAACAGCAGGCGCAACTCGCCTTCTTCAGGTGCGCGCGGCAGGACGCCAAGCCAGGTGGCGATTTCCCGTACCGGGGCAACATCGGGCAGGCGATTGCGCCCGCACTGCTCACACGAGGAGCGCACGATGCCTTGCCAGTGCAAGTGGCGCCGTTGCGCCCGTTCGCCCGACAGGCGCACCACGCTGCGCGTGGTGGTGAGCGGCACGAAACTGGAAGCGCCCAGTTCGACGGCCTTTTCGATCAGCCAGTCCATCTTGTCGCCGCCGGCGATGCCTTGCGCGAGGGTCAGGTGATAAGGCGGTTCCACCTCGATATCGCGGAATTCGCGAATCCTGACGGTAGCCGAGCGGCGTTCTACCTCGACGAGTTCGGCACTGTATTCACCGCCTTCGCCGTTGAAAAGCACGATCGAGTCGCCCGGTTGCAGACGCAGGACCAGGATGTGCCGCGTGACGTCATCGGGAAGCTGCATGATGTCGTCGGGCTTGAGGGCCGTACCGACGAAGAAGCGAGGCATCAGGAAAATACTCATTGGTTCACGAAAGGTGGCGAGCGAGCGCCCAGCGGTAGCCGTCCGGGTCTTCGACCTGCGCAAAACGGTCACCCCAGAACTGATCTTGTGGCTCGCTCAGAGATTTCGCGCCGGCGGCCAGCGCCCGCGCATAAACCGCGTCGACATCGTCGACATAAACATAGAACGATTGCGATGCAATCGCGCCCGCGCTTTTGGGGGTCTTCGCTGTCGAGCCGAACGCGCCTTCCGGCGCGAACATCACGATCAACTGGCCTTGATAGACCATCTCGACATGCATGACGACACCGTCGTCCTGGACGCTGTCGCGTACTTCAAAGCCAAATGCAGCTTCAAAGAACGCAATTGCGGCACGTGCGTCGCGAACCGTGAGATAAGGGGTCAACCAGGGCACACCGGCTGGGCGGGAGGCGGTCATGGAGTTCTCCGGATCTGGGGTGAGCGGGGGCGGGTGCAGCGCGGCCAAGGGCCGGCGCACAAGACCTCCGCACCGACCAAACCGCACATTCTGCCGCCGCGTTACCGTGATGGCTTTAAGAATTGACTTAGTTTATCGCGCACTGCGCGAGATGCGGAGAAGAGTCCGGCATGCGCATCGGCGTCGTACCAGGCGAGACCGGCGATTTGCCGGGCCGCGAGGCGCTCGGTGATCTCGGATGGGGTGAGTGCGGCGGGGTCGAGCGTGTCGCTTGCGGCGGCCATTATCCACAGCGAGCCGTACAGCGGCACGAACGCGCCCATGGTCCGGACAACGGCAAAGGACGCGCGTAGCCCGTCAAGCAGCGCGGCGGCGCGCGCGGCGTGGAAGTACGGAGCGCCGAGGTGCAGCGAGAGGGCCGCAGATGGGCCCATCACACGCTTGAGTTGCGCGTAGAACGCGGGCGTGTAGAGGCTCGCCGCCGGAGAGTCGGGCGGCGTCAGGTCGAAGACGATCAGATCGAATTGTTCCCGCGCGGCCTTGACGAAATCCGCGGCATCGCCGATCACCAGTTCCACGCGCGGATCGTCGAAGGCGCCGCCATGCACTTGCGGCAGATATTCGCGGGTCAGGCGCACCACCTCGGCATCCAGTTCGGCTATCACGATCCGCGCAATGCCCGGATGCCTGAGCAGTTGCCGCGCTGCGCCGCCGTCGCCGCCACCCAGCACGAGCGCGGTGCGCGGTGCGGGATGGGCCAGCGCATTCGGGTGGACCATGCATTCGTGATAGATGAACTCGTCGCCGACGGAGGCCATCGGACGGCCGTCGAGCGTGAAGAGCCGCCCGAGTTGCGGGGTGTCCCAGACTTCGATCTGCTGGTGAGGCGAGGCGACGCTCACGAGGCACCGCGCGTTTGGGAAGCCGTAGAGGGCGTACGGAGTTGGCTGGAAAAGCAGCGGAGCGCTCAAGGTGGGCGGCGCGCAGACGGGCGCAATCGGTTGACGTTGCTCGAATTATAGATTCGAAGCAGAACTTGGACGTGCGTCCTGCGAGACTGGGCCGCGCCCGGGTGCAGCACACGCGTACGAGAGGCCAGCCGGGCCCTGGCGCGAGGCGGTGTTCTGGCCGGGCGCTGATCTCAACCCCGCCACGCCATGCGGTTTCCAGCCGGGAAGGTCACAACCATCTGTTAGAATGTCACGCTTTGCAGCCTTGTCCGTTTGCTCTGCCCGTATCGCGTCTAGAGGCGCCGCACCGTGCGCCGTAGCAGACTGGCCGCCGAGCTTCCGGACCACCGCCCGCGCCCCGCTTTTTGGACTCGTTCTCCGGAACTCGACATGACGAACTCGTCTCCCGCCCCCACCTCCCTGATGGCCAACGCGATTCGCGCGCTGGCTATGGATGCCGTTCAACAAGCGAATTCCGGCCACCCCGGCATGCCGATGGGCATGGCCGAGATCGGCGTCGCGCTGTGGTCGCGGCATCTGCGCCACAACCCGAAGAACCCGCAATGGGCCGACCGCGACCGCTTCGTGCTGTCCAATGGCCATGGCTCGATGCTGCTGTATTCGCTGCTGCATCTGACCGGCTACGACCTGCCGATCGAAGAGCTGAAGAATTTCCGGCAAATGCATTCGAAGACGCCCGGCCACCCGGAATACGGCATCACGGCGGGCGTCGAGACGACCACGGGCCCGCTCGGCCAGGGTCTGGCCAATGCAGTGGGCATGGCGCTCGCCGAATCGCTGCTGGCAACGGAGTTCAACAAGCCGGATGCGAAGATCGTCGATCACCACACCTACGTGTTCGTCGGCGACGGTTGCCTGATGGAAGGCATTTCGCATGAAGCCTGCTCGCTCGCGGGCGTGCTGAAGCTGAACAAGCTGATCGCGTTTTATGACGACAACGGCATTTCGATCGACGGCGAAGTGGTGCACTGGTTCCACGATGACACGCCGAAGCGCTTCGAAGCGTACGGTTGGAACGTGGTCCCGAACGTGGTTGGCCATGACGTTGAAGCAGTGGACGCGGCGATCAAGCAGGCCAAGCTGTCGGACAAGCCTACGCTGATCTGCTGTAAGACGGTGATCGGCGAAGGCGCGCCGACCAAAGCCGGTAGCCACGACTCGCACGGCGCTCCGCTCGGCGAGAAGGAAATCGCGGCCACGCGTGAAAAGATTGGCTGGAAATGGGAGCCGTTCGTGATCCCGGCGGAAGTCTACGCAGCATGGGACGCGAAGGAAGCCGGGGCGAAGAACGAAGGCGAGTGGAACAAGGCGTTCGCCGCCTACCAGGCCAAGTATCCGCAGGAAGCTGCTGAATTCACGCGCCGGATGGCCAAGCAACTGCCGGCCGATTGGGCGCAGAAGGCTCAAGCCATCATCGCCGGCGCGAATGAGCGTGCGGAAACCATCGCCACGCGCAAAGCATCGCAGCAGGCCATCGAAGGCCTGTCGACCGTGCTGCCCGAACTGCTCGGCGGCTCGGCTGACCTGACCGGTTCGAACCTCACCAACTGGAAGGCGGCCAAGCCGGTGCGCGTCAACGCGGAAGGCCACGCAGCCGGCAACTACGTCAACTACGGCGTGCGCGAATTCGGCATGAGCGCTGCTATCAACGGCATCGCGTTGCATGGCGGTTTCAAGGCGTTCGGCGGCACGTTCCTGACGTTCTCCGACTACAGCCGCAACGCGCTGCGTGTCGCCGCGCTGATGAAGGCGCCGTCGATCTTCGTGTTCACGCATGACTCGATCGGTCTCGGCGAAGACGGCCCGACCCACCAGTCCATCGAGCACGTCGCCAGCCTGCGCCTGATTCCGCATCTGCAAGTCTGGCGTCCGGCGGACACCGTTGAAACCGCGGTGGCGTGGACCCAGGCGGTCGAACATCACGGCCCGTCGGTGCTGATCTTCAGCCGTCAGAACCTGCTGTTCTCGGAACGTACGGATGCGCAGATCGCCAATGTCGCCAAGGGTGGTTACGTGCTGCGCGACTGGAACGACGAGATCGTCGCTCGCAAGATCATTCTGATTGCGACCGGCTCGGAAGTCGAACTGGCACTGAAGGCGGTCGAACCGCTGGCGCGCGAAGGGATTGCTGCACGTGTGGTGTCGATGCCGGCCACCACGGTGTTCGATCAGCAGGACGCCGAATACCGCGAACGCGTGTTGCCCAAGGGCGTGCGCCGCGTGGCGATCGAAGCAGGTGTGACAGATTTCTGGCGCAAGTACGTGGGTCTGGAAGGCGGAGTAGTCGGTATCGACACGTTCGGCGAATCGGCCCCGGCTGGCGTGTTGTTCAAGCATTTCGGCTTCACCGTCGAGAACGTTGTAGCGACGGCCAAAGCCGCACTCGGCTGATTGGGCATCCGGTCCCGCCGCGTGCGCCCCACGCCCGGCAGGACCTGGCCCAGCAGAGCCAAACATGGAACCTATTTTTTCAGCCATCAGGAGATAGATCATGACGATTCGCGTCGCAATCAACGGCTACGGCCGGATCGGCCGCAACACGCTGCGCGCCTTCTATGAAAACGGCAAGAAGCACGACATCCAGATCGTCGCCATCAACGACCTGGGCGATGCCAACACCAACGCCCATCTGACGCAATACGACACGGCACACGGCAAGTTCCCGGGCGAAGTGTCGGTGGACGGCGACTACCTCGTTGTCAACGGCGATCGCATCCGCGTGCTGGCGAACCGTAACCCGGCAGAACTGCCGTGGGGTGAGCTGAACGTCGACGTCGTGCTGGAATGCACGGGCTTTTTCACCACCAAGGAAAAGGCTAGCGCGCACATCAAGGGCGGCGCCAAGAAGGTCATCATCTCGGCACCGGGCGGTAAGGATGTCGACGCAACGATCGTCTACGGCGTGAACCACAAGGTGCTGAAGGCATCGGACACGGTGATCTCGAACGCCTCGTGCACGACCAACTGCCTGGCACCGCTTGTCAAGCCGCTGAACGATAAGATCGGTCTGGAAAACGGTCTGATGACCACGATCCACGCGTACACAAACGACCAGGTTCTGACGGACGTGTATCACGAAGACCTGCGCCGCGCTCGCTCGGCCACGCACAGCCAGATCCCGACGAAGACGGGTGCTGCATCGGCTGTCGGCCTCGTGCTGCCGGAACTGAACGGCAAGCTGGACGGCTATGCAATTCGCGTCCCGACCATCAACGTGTCGATCGTCGACCTGTCGTTCATCGCCAAGCGCGACACGACGGTGGATGAAGTCAACGCCATCATGAAGGAAGCGTCGGAAGGCGAGCTGAAGGGCATCCTCGGCTACAACAAGGCTCCGCTGGTGTCGATCGACTTCAACCACAACCCGGCTTCGTCGACCTTCGACGCGACGCTGACCAAGGTGTCGGGCCGCCTGGTGAAAGTGTCGAGCTGGTACGACAACGAGTGGGGTTTCTCGAACCGCATGCTGGATACGGCTGTGGCGCTCGCGAACGCGAAGTAAGCTGTGCGGCGCGCTTCACGTGCGTTAGGCGCTGCATTCGCAGATAGAAAAGCCGCTCTTCGGAGCGGCTTTTTTGCGCCTGCGTTGTTTAGGGCCGCGCCGGTTGAGGTCTTTACGCCTTCGGCACCGGAATCACCCGTTGCTTGCGCCCGGGCGTACCAGCGATTTCGTGGTGGTGGATCGAGGCGACGAGCTTGTGCTGGACGAACCTCGGCGCCTTGTGCGCTTGCGGCAGGCCGTTACGCACCTTTACAGGCACTGAGCAGCGCAACGACCCTGCGGCGCGCTTACAGCGCCTCAAGCGCACCTTGCAGCCAACCCAGAACACAAAAAACCCGGTCGACTTTCTCGACCGGGTTTCCTTTTATTACTTGCGACGCTTGCGTGCCGTCAGGCACGCGGCCATAGTGCGCGTCAATGCTTGCGGTGCGGGCAGTTTTCCTTGGTGCAGGCACCGTACAGCGCCAACGCATGTTCCTGCAGCTTGAAACCACGCTCTTTCGCGATTGCCTGCTGGCGGCTTTCGATTTCCTGGTCGAAGAATTCCTCGACCAGCCCGCAATCGATACACACCAGGTGATCGTGGTGGGTGCCTTCGTTCAGCTCGAACACGGCTTTGCCGGACTCGAAGTTGCTGCGCGAGAGCAGGCCCGCCTGCTCGAACTGCGTGAGTACGCGATAGACGGTCGCCAGACCGATATCGAGTTCTTCATGCAGCAGGTTGCGGTAGACGTCTTCAGCGGTCAGGTGACGCACCGGGCTGTGCTGGAAAATCTCCAGAATCTTGAGGCGCGGTAGGGTCGCCTTGAGGCCGATATTTTTCAGATCGGTTGGATTGGTCATGGCAAGGGATCCCTAGAGTACAATGCAGGGTTCTAATAGTAATGTGTTTTCGCTGTTCAGGTCATCTTCGATGCAATGAAACTCGCGCGGCTCGCCACTGGCAGGGCCCGCACGGTGAGTGAAATGATTTCAAAATCTCTATCGATCTACCGGGGGAGCCGCATGCGGGGTACCTTGATTGCTGCAGCGACTGTCGCGGTTCTTGCCGGATGCGGGACTTACGACAGCGTGACACAGCGAATTGCCCAAAGCATAACGCCGTATCGGATTACCGTTGTGCAGGGCAACTTTGTCTCAGCGGAGGCAGCCGCCCAGATGCAGGTTGGCATGTCGCGCGACCAGGTACGTCAGTTGCTCGGCACGCCGCTTCTCGCCGACATGTTCCACGCGGACCGCTGGGATTACGTGTTCTATTTCAAGCGCGGCAACACGAGCGTTGTGCAGCAGCGCGACTTCGTCGTAATTTTCGCGGGTGGCCATGTTGCCAGCTGGTCGGGCGGTCAGGATCTGCCGTCCAACCTTGAACTGCTCGCCGAAATTGACGGCGATAAGCGCGGCAAGAAGGCGTTTGCCGCAGCGGCAGCGGCCGCCAGCGCGCCGGTTACCGCTTCGGGCACGGCTGCAGCCGCGGCCCCGGTAACGCCGCCGGCAGATGCTGCCGCAGCCGCGGCACAGTCGATGGACCCGAACGCTGAAGCCGCGCAGGCGGCCAACCGTGCAACCGACGCTGTGCAGGCGCCGACCGGCAAGATCACGCCGTCGGTGCGGGCCAATACGCCGTCGTCGAACGGCGGCGTGCCGCAAAATGCAACGGCGCCGGGGCAGCCGCAGTTCCAGTTCACGCGTCCGCCGCCGCCCACGGTGCCGGGTGCGCCGCAAGAGAACCCGGTCGGTCCGGCTGGCTCGCAGAGCAGCAACAGCTCGAGCTACAACGCACCGCTGACGTCGGCTCCTGCGCAGACCTCGGGAACGGGTAGCTAGATACGCTGTCCCTCACAATGACGGGCCGCCTGCGCAGCGCGGGCCCGTCATTTGTGTTTCTTCCGCCTTTTCGCGGCGCGCTTTGTGTCGCTTTTTGCACGTGACTGCCATGAACATTGCTATTGCCGGTGCATCGGGCCGTATGGGCCGAATGCTGATCGAAACCGTCCTGAACGATTCTGGCGTCAAACTTTCCGGCGCGCTCGTGCGGACCGGTTCGTCGCAACTCGGCCAGGACGCCGGGGCGTTCCTCGGCAAAGAGACGGGTGTTGTACTGACGGATGACATCGAGCAGGTGTTTGCCCAGTCCGACTATCTGATCGATTTCACGCGGCCGGCCGGTACGCTGGTGCATCTCGAAGCGGCGCTGCGCCACAACGTCAAGCTGGTGATCGGCACCACGGGTTTCGATAACGAGCAGAAAGCGCAACTGCGCGCGGCTGGCGAAAAGATCAGCATCGTGTTTGCGGCGAACATGAGCGTGGGCGTGAACGTCACGCTCAAGCTGCTCGAATACGCTGCGCGCCATTTCGCTACCGGCTATGACATCGAGATCATCGAGGCGCATCACCGCCATAAGGTGGACGCGCCGTCCGGCACCGCGCTGGCTATGGGCGAAGTGATCGCCGGCGCGCTCGGCCGTAATCTGGACGACTGCGCGGTCTATGGCCGCGAGGGTGTCACCGGCGAGCGCGATCCGTCGACCATCGGCTTTGCCGCGATTCGCGGCGGCGACATCGTCGGGGACCATACTGTGCTGTTCGCGGGCATTGGCGAGCGCATCGAGATTACGCACAAATCGGCGAGCCGGCTGTCCTATGCGCAGGGCGCGCTGCGCGCCGCGCACTTCCTCGAAGGCCACGCAAACGGCTTTTACGACATGCAGGACGTGCTCGGCCTGCGCTGAGCGCGCATCCGTCCCGCGTGCGCCTCCTGTCCAAATGGCGGCGCGCAACCGGCGCACACTTTTCGACGGCGAGGTCCAATGGCAGGCACCGGCATTCTTCACTACCTGGAATCCAGCGATACGATCACGCATGCCGTAGCCTACGTGCTGCTGGCCATGTCGGTGGCGAGTTGGTGCTTCCTGATCGTCAAGGGCTGGATGCTGGGCCGCGCGAAGCGCCAGGCGGCGCGCGCGATCACCCAGTTCTGGCAGGCGCCCACGCTATCGGAAGGCGTCGCGGCGTTGCGGCGCGCAGACAGTGAGCGTGTTTTTACGCCGCTCGCCGAAGCCGCTCTGCACGCCGCGGAAGTGGATATCCCAGGCGCCTTGCTCGCGCGCGTCGAGCGCAGCGAGCGCGTGCTGCGGGCGCTCCGCCAGGCGCTCACGACCTCGCAACGGCGGCTTGAATCTGGTCAGGTGTTGCTGGCGTCAGTGGGCAGCACGGCGCCGTTCGTCGGCTTGCTGGGCACCGTCTGGGGCATCTATCACGCGCTCGGCAGCATCGCCGCGAGCGGTCAGGCGATGATCGAAAACGTCGCCGGTCCGGTCGGCGAGGCGCTGATCATGACGGCCTTCGGCCTCGTGGTGGCGATTCCTGCCGTGCTCGCGTATAACGTGCTCGGCCGTATGGTGCGGCAGTTGTCCGAGGAACTGGACGGCTTCGCGCACGATCTGCACGCCTACGTCTGCGCGCCCGCCCCGGCGGCGACGCCGCAAGTGAAATCAGCTCAGCCCAGCTCAGCTTAAGTCAGGCAGGAGGTCGACATGGCATTCGGCGGACTCGAAAAACGGCAAACCGCGGCGCCGATGGCGGAGATCAACATGACGCCGCTGATCGACGTGATGCTGGTGCTGCTCGTGATCTTCATCATCACCGCGCCTTTATTTACGCACGCGATCCGGCTCGACCTGCCGAAAGTCGCCGCTGCGCCGGCGCGTCAGACGCCGCAGACCATTTCGCTTTCAATCGACGCCGCGGGCAAAATCTACTGGAACGGTAACGTCCTGACGCTCGACCAGATGCGTGCGCGCTTCGTGGAGGCGGGCAAAGCGGCGGAGCAGCCGGAGATCCAGCTCCGCGCCGAACGCTCGACGCGCTACGAGGTCATCGCTCAGGTGATGGGCGCCGCGCAGCAGGCGGGGCTCGAGCGGATCGGCTTTGTCACGGATCCGCCGCCACCGGCGGTCAACCACTAAGGACACGGGGGCGGCAATAAGGCGGGCGTCCCGGCGCATTGCCTCGTGACAGGATCGGCAGGCTATTGACCAGCGACGGCGAACGGCGTGACGGGCCGCCTTCCTGACCCCACATCCCGGCGTTTGCGGGTCGGGTAGGCCGCTCGCACGGCGCGCAGCCTTGATCCCACAAGCCCCGCGGCCTATACCGAGTGGCGCGCAGCGTCACCCTCAGTGGACGGTATAATCAGCGTTTTCCCCTGCAAATGGGGAAACGACGCCATTTCATCAAGCAGAGCACCAGGCCCGGTGCGAAAGCACCGAACCCAGCGATCCCATCACACCATGCACGAAAAATACGTTCCCTCCGACGTCGAATCCGCCGCGCAAGGGCAATGGCGCGCCAGCGACGCCTATAAGACAACGGAAACCACCGACAAGCCCAAGTTCTACTGCGTCTCGATGCTGCCGTATCCGTCGGGCAAGCTGCACATGGGCCACGTGCGCAACTACACGATCAACGACGTGATGTACCGCTATCTGCGGATGAACGGCTACAACGTGCTGATGCCGATGGGTTGGGACGCGTTCGGCATGCCGGCGGAAAACGCCGCGATGGCCAACAACGTGCCGCCGGCCAAGTGGACGTACGACAACATCGCGTACATGAAGAAGCAGATGCAGTCGATGGGTCTCGCGATCGACTGGTCCCGCGAAGTCGCGACCTGCAGCCCTGACTACTACAAGTGGAACCAGTGGCTGTTCCTCAAGATGCTCGAGAAAGGCATCGCGTACAAGAAGACCGGCACCGTGAACTGGGACCCGGTCGACCAGACCGTGCTCGCCAACGAGCAGGTGATCGACGGGCGCGGCTGGCGCTCGGGCGCGCTGGTCGAAAAGCGCGAGATTCCGATGTACTACATGCGGATCACGCAGTACGCCGACGAACTGTTGAACGACCTCGAAGGCCTCGGCTGGCCCGAGCGCGTCAAGATCATGCAGCAGAACTGGATCGGCAAGAGCTTCGGCGTGAACTTCGGCTTTCCGTACGAAATCGACGGCGAGCAGAAGGTGCTGCGCGTATTCACCACGCGCGCCGACACGATCATGGGCGTGACCTTCTGCGCGGTCGCCGCCGAGCATCCGCTCGCCACGCGTCTCGCACAAGACAAGCCGGAACTGCAGGCCTTCATCGAAGAATGCAAGCGCGGCGGCGTCGCCGAAGCTGACGTTGCGACGATGGAAAAGAAGGGCATGGGCACCGGTTTCTACGTCACGCATCCGCTCACGCAGGAGCAGGTCGAAGTGTGGATCGGCAACTACGTGCTGATGAGCTACGGCGAAGGCGCGGTGATGGGCGTGCCGGCGCATGACGAGCGCGACTTCGCGTTCGTGAAGAAGTACGGTCTGCCGATCAAGCAGGTGGTGGCGCTCGAAGGCAAGGAATTCTCGACCGACGCCTGGCAAGAGTGGTACGGCGACAAGAACGGCACGCTGATCAACAGCGGCAAGTACGACGGCATGGCATACACGCCAGCCGTCGACGCGATCGCCGGCGACCTGAAGGAACTCGGTCTCGGCGACAAGCAGGTCACCTACCGTCTGCGGGACTGGGGTGTGTCGCGCCAGCGTTACTGGGGCACGCCGATTCCGATCATTTACTGCGACACCTGCGGCGACGTGCCGGTGCCGGAGGAAGACCTGCCGGTCGTGCTGCCGGAGGACCTCGTGCCGGACGGCACGGGCAACCCGCTCGCGAAGTCTGAAGCGTTCGTGAACTGCACCTGCCCGAAGTGCGGCGCGCCGGCGAAGCGCGAAACCGACACGATGGATACCTTCGTCGATTCGTCGTGGTACTTCTACCGCTACGCCGCGCCCGACGCAAAGACCATGGTCGACGCGCGCACCGACTACTGGATGCCGATGGACCAGTACATCGGCGGCATCGAACACGCGATCCTGCACTTGCTGTATTCGCGCTTCTGGGCGAAGGTCTCGCGTGATCTCGGCATCGTCAAGTTCGGCGAGCCGGCCAAGAACCTGCTCACGCAGGGCATGGTGCTCAACGAAACCTACTACCGCGAAACCGAAGCGGGCAAGAAGACCTGGTACAACCCGCTCGACGTCACCGTCACGCACGACGACAAGGGCCGCCCGCTCGGCGCTACATCGATTGCAGACGGTCAGCCGGTGGTGTTGGGCGGCGTCGAGAAGATGTCGAAGTCGAAGAATAACGGTGTGGATCCGCAACTGCTGATCGACCAGTACGGTGCCGACACCGCGCGTCTCTTTGTGATGTTCGCCGCGCCGCCGGAGCAGCAGCTCGAATGGTCGGGTGCGGGCGTGGAAGGCGCAAGCCGCTTCCTGCGCCGCGTGTGGGGCTTCGGCCATGCGAACGAAGCTGCACTGCGCGAACACGGTTCGTTCGACGCGGCGCAACTCGCCGAAACGGACAAGGTGCTGCGCCGCGAGATCTACAGCGTGCTGAAGCAGGCCGATTTCGACTACCAGCGTCTGCAGTACAACACGGTGGTGTCGGCGGCGATGAAGATGCTCAACGCGCTCGACAGCGCCAAGGGCGCACAGCCCGCGGTGCTGCGCGAATGCTACGGCGTCCTGCTGCGGGTCCTGTACCCGGTCGTACCGCATGCGACCTTCCAGTTGTGGCAAGAACTCGGCTATGCCGACGAGTTCGGCACGCTGCTCGACGCGACCTGGCCGAAGGTCGACGAGAAGGCGCTCGAACAGGCCGAGATCGAACTCGTGCTGCAGGTGAACGGCAAGGTGCGCGGGGCGGTGAAGGTTGCCAGGGACGCCCCGCGTGAGGCCATCGAGCAGGCCGCGCTCGCACACGAGATGTTCGCCAAGTTCAGCGAAGGCAACGCGCCGAAGAAGGTCATTGTCGTGCCGGGCCGTCTCGTGAACATCGTCGTCTGATGGTGCAGCAGGATATGGGCACGGTGCCGCTGCGAACTGCCGCTGCACACGAATCGGGTACGGGATTTACTGCGAACCAGGAGCCAATGTGACTCGCAGATCGTTTTTGACGCTGGCGTGCGGGGTGATGGCGTTGTCCGCCTGTGGCTTCCAGCTACGCGGCCAGCAGGACTATCCGTTCAAACGCCTTGCCGTCGTGGGCTCTCAGCCCGCGTTCCTGGGACGTCTGACCCGCATGGTGCAGGGCGGCAGCGACACGGTGATCGTCAGTTCGACGGCCAATGCCGACGCCATCCTGCGCGTGTCCGAAAGTCTCGGCAATAGCGTGTTGGCGATGAATTCACTGGGCGTTGTCGAGGAGTATTCACTGAGCTACTCGCTGAACTACACGCTCGTCGGTGCCGACGGCACGGTGCTGATTCCGGGCAGCGTGATTGCGCTGAATCGTGCAATGACTTACAGCGACGAGTTCTCGCAATCGAAGAGCTCAGAAGCGGACCTGCTGTATGCGGACATGCGCAGCGATGCGGTCGATCAGCTGACACGCCGTCTCGGTGTAGTGCACTCGCTGCATCCGGCGCCGGGCCAGGTAGTGCCAGCCGTCGCGCCGCGCGCGCCGCTGCCGCCGCCGCCGCTTTGATCGGCGCCCTGCGTTGCCGTGTTTTGCCAATCTTGTTGATCCGTAGCCATGCAACTACGACTTGACGCGCTCGAAGCGCACCTCGCGAAGGGACTCGCCGGCCTGTACGTCGTGTACGGCGACGAGCATCTGCTCGCGCAGGAGGCTTGCGACCGCATCCGCGCCACGGCGCGCGCTGCGGGCTACACCGACCGCTCGGTGTTCACCGTGGAGCGTGGCTTCGACTGGAGCTCGCTGCTTGGCGCGAGCCAGTCGATGTCGCTGTTCGGCGACCGGCAACTGGTCGAATTGCGGATTCCGTCCGGTAAGCCAGGCAAAGAAGGCGCGGATGCGCTGAAAGCACTGGCTGCGGCAGTGAATCCGGACGTGCTGACGATGGTATCGCTGCCTCGGCTCGACGCAGCCACGCAGAAGGCGGCATGGTTCACTGCGCTCGCCGAGGCAGGCGTCGCGCTGAAAATCGATCCGGTGGAGCGGGCGCAGTTGCCAAACTGGGTGGGTCAGCGTTTATCGCAGCAGGGCCAGCGGGTGGCCGCCGGTGAAGAAGGCCGGCGCGCATTGCAGTTCATCGCGGAGCGGGTGGAAGGCAACCTGCTCGCGGCGCATCAGGAGATCCAGAAGCTCGGGCTGCTGTATCCGGCCGGAGTGCTGAGCTTCGAGCAGGTTCAGGACGCCGTGCTCAATGTGGCGCGCTACGACGTGTTCAAGCTCAATGAGGCCATGCTGGCGGGTGACGTGGGACGGCTTTCGCGAATGCTCGACGGCTTGCGCGGCGAAGGTGAAGCGGCCGTGCTGGTCCTGTGGGCCGTTGTCGAAGAAGTACGCACGCTCCTGCGGATCAAGCGTGGTGTCGCGGCAGGCAAGCCGCTTGCCATGCTGACCCGCGAAAACCGCGTGTGGGGGCCGCGTGAGCGGTTGATCGGACCGGCGCTCTCGCGCGTAACCGAAGCCGCGCTGGAGAAGGGGCTTGCGCTTGCCGCGAAGCTGGACCGGCAGGTCAAGGGGCTTTCCGGCGGCACGCCGGGCAACCACCGCAACGATCCGCCGCCTGATCCATGGGACGGGCTGTTTGAGTTGGCGATGACGGTGGCTTCACCGGCGAAGTCCGCACCCATGCCACCGCCGGCGAGACCAGGTCCAGCAGTGCCAATGCGCAGGCCGGCTTGAGCTAGCCGGTCCGGGTCGCCTGGGGCGCGGTGCGCCGAGCAAGTCTGCGTAACCCGTCTTACAATCGTTTGATCTTCTGCTAATTCCGCCTGTCCGTCGCATGTCGAAGATGCACGCGGCAACATGAGAATCACCATGGATATCGACCAGTACATGACCGACCTCGGCCGCCGCGCCCGCCACGCATCGCGTGCGATGGCGCGGGCGTCGACGGCTGCGAAAAACGCCGCGCTCGAAGCGGTGGCCCATGCAATTGAGCGCGACGCCGCGCAATTGAAGGAAGCCAATGCCGGCGACGTCGCGCGCGCGAGAGAGAAAGGGCACGACGCCGCTTTCATCGACCGCCTGACGCTGTCGGACAAGGCGCTACGGACGATGGTCGAAGGCCTGCGCCAGGTGGCCGCGCTGGCGGATCCGATCGGCGAGATCAGCAATCTCAAGTACCGTCCGAGCGGCATCCAGGTCGGCCAGATGCGTGTGCCGCTCGGTGTGATCGGGATCATCTATGAGTCGCGTCCGAACGTGACAATCGATGCGGCCGCGCTGTGTCTGAAGTCCGGCAACGCGACTATTCTGCGCGGCGGTTCGGAAGCGCTCGAATGCAATACCGCTTTGGCGGAGCTGATCGGGGAAGCCCTGGAAACGACCGGTTTGCCGCAGGACGCGGTGCAAGTGGTGGGCACGTCGGATCGTGCGGCAGTCGGCAAGCTGATCACGATGACGGATTATGTGGACGTGATCGTGCCGCGTGGTGGCAAGAGCCTGATTGCGCGCCTCATGGAAGAAGCGCGCGTGCCGATGATCAAGCACCTCGACGGCATCTGCCACGTGTACGTTGACGACCGTGCCGACCTGACGAAGGCGTTGAGCGTCTGCGACAACGCTAAAACCCACCGCTACGGCACCTGCAACACGATGGAAACGCTGCTGGTGGCGCGCGGCATTGCGCACGAAATCCTGCCGCCGCTGGGCAAGCTGTATCGCGACAAGGAAGTCGAATTGCGCGTCGATCCGGCTGCTCGCGCCGTGCTCGAAGCCGCGCGCGTCGGTCCGCTCGTCGATGCAACGGAGGAGGACTGGCGCACCGAATACCTCGCGCCCGTGCTGGCGATCAAGGTGGTGGACGGTCTTGATGCGGCCATCGAACACATCAACGAATACAGCTCCCATCACACCGATGCGATCGTCACCGAAGACCACGATCGCGCGATGCGTTTCCTACGCGAAGTGGATTCCGCGAGTGTGATGGTCAACGCATCGACGCGTTTCGCGGATGGCTTTGAGTTCGGCCTGGGCGCGGAAATCGGCATTTCGAACGACAAGCTGCATGCGCGTGGACCGGTGGGGCTGGAAGGGCTGACTTCGATGAAGTACGTGGTGCTGGGACATGGCGAAGGGCGGCAGTAAGCGCCTGCCGTCATTCGGGCGCAAGCTATCACGCTAACAACAAGTTGCACAAGGACTGCTGATGCTTTGGGTAAAAACGTTTCACATCATTCTGATTGCTTCCTGGTTTGCCGGCCTGTTCTATCTGCCGCGCATCTTCGTCAATCTGGCGATGGAAACGGAACCGGCGGCCACGGCGCGCCTGCTGCTCATGGCGAGGAAGCTATACCGCTTTATGACGATGATCGCCGTCCCCGCTCTGGCCTGCGGGCTGTGGTTGTGGCTTGTGATCGGCATCGGACGCGGCCAAGGCTGGATGCATGCGAAGCTGACAGTGGTTGTGCTGTTGATCGTCTATCACGTCTATTGCGGTCGGCTACTGGCGACGTTCGAGCGTGGCGAGAATCGTCGCTCACATAAGTGGTATCGGATGTTTAATGAGCTGCCGGTGCTCGGGATGTTGGCGGCGGTGGCATTGGTCGTGATCAAACCGTTTTAAATAAATAGGAATTATCTTATTTATTATTGAGATTATTAAAGGTTTAAATTGTGCGGCGTGAGTGCCCGCATGATAAATCAATAATCGGCGATTTGCCTGACGATGTTTGTCGGCGGTCGCCGATTTTTTTGGGGGGTTTTCGCGCCATTCGCCTTATTCAGCTCGGTCGTTTGACGGGTGCCAGTATTAGGAATATTCCGAATTTTGGTCGAGGGTGATTGCGCGCCTGCGCGGCCATCGTGAAAATTTGTAGGTCTGGAAGCTTGTTTGGCGGGTACTTGGCGGGTTCATTGTAGGTTAGTTGGCTGTGTCGTCGTAGGGTAAATCGTATCTGAGCTGCTGATCGTTTAAGAACTCTCCTATTAATCTGTCAGATTCCTAATTTTATACTGATGCCAACCCAGAAGGATTAGTGGGATGGCACACGAATTTCATCGAGACGCCCCTGTTTTCATCCTTCTGATACCGACTGACGTGCGTAGGCCTCTATTAAGAAGCCGCCTGCAGCGCAGAGCTCAATACCAGATCCTCAGAAGGAGGAAATCATGAACAAGTCCTACAAAACCGTATGGAATGAAACCACCGGAACGTATGTTGCCGCGTCTGAAACGGCGAAGAGCCGGGGGAAGTCGAGCCGGAACCAGAAGGCGCTAGTTGCCGCATTGCTGGCGGCTGGGGTGGGATTCGGCACTGCTGTGAAGTCTGAAGCGGCCGCGACGTCCAACTCCTATGCTGCAGGCATCCTGGGAACGAATTCGAGCAACTCGGACTGCATCTCATCTGCAGACGGCGCGCAGGTCAGCACCGGTACCGATTGCACCTCCGGCAGCACGGCGCAAGAGGCTGGCATTGTTTCCTACGACGGCAACGGCAATCCGGGCGCGTATTTCACGGTGACCGATCCGAACACTGTTCATGTGGGCGCTGGCGGCGTCGACCAGTTGAAGATCACAAACAGCGGTCTGTTTGTGCTGAATACGCTCAACATGGGCGGTAACAAAATCACGAACGTTGCGGCGGGCGCAGTGTCGGCGTCGAGCACGGACGTGGTGAATGGGGCGCAACTCTTTGGTATCACCAACGGTTCTACGGTCGTAAATTCTGCCTACGTGAAGGTGACTGGTCTGAATAACGGCACCGACAACGCGTCTGCGCCGAACATGGGATCCATTGCAATTGGCTCGAACTCAGCGGTTGCCGCTGGTTCCGGCGGCGATCAGATTGCAATTGGCGACAAGGCGAAAGCGGGTAGTGCGGGCGTAGCAGGCGCAATCGCGATCGGTGGCTTTACAAGTGCCCTCAGCGATGCCGTGGC
>Ga0116109_1000036_pt1 | contig 37780 bp, 39 predicted proteins | sample June2015DPH_8_10_2_FD_89718 | JGI IMG/M metagenome (GOLD analysis project Ga0116109, IMG submission 89718) | Peatland microbial communities from SPRUCE experiment site at the Marcell Experimental Forest, Minnesota, USA - June2015DPH_8_10 | ecosystem: Environmental > Terrestrial > Soil > Wetlands... | reverse complement strand
GATTCCGTGGAGCGGGTTCGGGCAGGCGCGGGACATGTGCAGGAAGCCGGCACGAAGATGCGCGAGATCACCCACGAAATCAGACGGGTGACCGACATCATGGGTGAAATCACCGCCGCTTCGCAGGAACAGAGCAAGGGCATCGGTCAGGTCAACCAGGCCGTCACGCAGATGGACGAAGTCACGCAGCAGAATGCGGCGCTGGTCGAGCAGGCGGCGGCCGCCGCCAGCTCGCTGGAGTCGCAGGCAGCCGATCTGAAAGCCTCCGTTTCCATATTCAGGCTGCACGTGTCACGCGACGCCTAGGTCGGCCGCCTGGAGCGGTCTCACGCGGTGATCAAGAAGATCCTGGGGATGTGCGCGCGGTCGACAAGCTCGCACGAGGTCAGTCGATCACGCAGACTGCACTCGAACTCGGATATCGGAGTGCCAGAAGCTCTACGACACTCTTCACGCAATTGCCGGGCGCGCCGCCGCGCCGTTACATGCAGCAACTACACCAGCGCGATCAGGCGGCGGCGTAGTCGTGGTCAAGGGGCTCATGTTGATTCCGGCAAAGCGGTTCTTCACCGGTTGACTAGTCGGAGTAGGATGGCATGGCGACCTGAACCAGGAGAACAGCATGGCCGAGACGGGAAGTACACCGACAGTAGGTCTGGCGCTCCAGGGCGGCGGTGCACACACGGCGTTTACGTGGGGCGTACTCGACCGCCTGCTGGACGAAGTCGCCCAAGGAAAACTGTTCATTCGCGCGATCAGCGGTACGAGCGGCGGAGCGCTGAACGCCGCCGCATGTGCGTACGGACTGAACGAGAGCGTGACTGAGGCAAAGCGGGCGCTCGAGCAGTTGTGGACGTTGGTCGGCGCGAGTTCATACTGGCACCCGTTTTACAACTGGCCCACCGAATGGCTGAATTCGCCCTACCGCTGGAATGTGGATCTCAATCCGTTTGTGATCGCACAAGGTATGCTCCAGCAGATCAGCTCTCCCTACGCGACACCATGGTCGATCAATCCCATCGGTCCCATCATGGAGAAAGTCATTCCCGACTTCGGGCTCATAAACCGGCACAAAGAGACTGCACCCGAACTCTATATAGCCGCGACGAATGTCGACCTGACCGCGCTGCGCATCTTCGGTCCAACTGAGATCACTGCAAAGGTGCTGATGGCGTCGGCATGCCTGCCCACGCTCTTCGAAGCGGTTGAAATCGACGGCGAGTTCTATTGGGACGGTGGATATATGGCCAACCCGGCTCTCGATCCGCTAGTTGACCGCGTCGACGACATTCTTAGCGTGCTCATCGATCCGCTAGTCGTCAAGCATGGACCGCCCACACTCCCGAGGCAGATCGTGAACCGGATCAACGAACTGAGCTTCGGCGCATCCTGGGTTACGGAAGTGCGGCAGATTGAATTGATGAACGAACTCGTAGCGGAAAACGCCGTCGTCGTCCGTCACGGAAAGCCTTACACGACCAAGCGCTTTCACGTGATTCAGGCGGAGCACCTCATGGAAGAGATCGGCGCCGCATCGAAGGACACGCCCTGCATCGAGCTTTTTCTTGCCTTGCGGAATGCGGGATGGGCCGCGGCAGATGTATGGGTGCACGACAGTCTTCCGAGCGTGGGTAAGTCCTCCACCTTCAACCTGGATAAGTTAGTGAAGAGCCGCCTGAAAGGATCACCGTCGGCGATTCGTATGGTCCAGGAGGCAGAGAGCAAAGGGACGTGATTGCGGATAAGCATGCGTCCCCGTTCACCAGCGAACGACTCTTCCCAGGTCCTAGACCATCGCGAATCCCAGGCCGCGAGATGATCCTTAGAACAACCCGATCTTCCCACCCGCCGCGAGCCAGTCGCTGAACGCATCGCGCTGCTCCGTCGACAGCAGGGGCGTGACCTTCTGCTTATCACCCAACCGCATGAAATTGCCGCTATCGAGTTGCGGCCAGGTCATCAGACCCGGGCCGTTTGGATTTCCGGTGCGGATGAAATTGACCCAATAGGACTGGAGTTGACGCGAGATCGCATGGTCCTTCGCGGTAAAGGAACGATGACCGTACTCCAGCGTGCCGAACACGTAAGGGACCTCCGCGCTATGAAACGTCGCAAAGCGCACGGCAAGCGGACCCGGCTCCGGATGGGTGAAGCGATAACCATAGGCGGCTGCCGCATGACTGTCACGCGCCTTCGACCACGCAATCACACCGGCCGAAGCGGAGTCGGACAATAGTTGCCGCACCGCCGCCGGTACAGCCGCATCGTCTTGCGCCGGATACAGCGCGGCAAATCGGGCAGACAGCGGTGCGAGGCGCTGGTCGAGCAGTGCCTGGTAAGCTTGCGTCGTGCTGATCTGCCACGTCGGGCCAAAAGCACTGGCTTCATCGTGATTCGAGCCGAGCAGCACCGGCACATCGCTCCGTTCCTTCGAGCCCTCAGGAATGAATTTGCCGTCGTCGACCGGGAAGAAACTAACGTGATCGCCCAGACGCGGATCGGCCTGCAACGCGAGGAGCTGGTCCGCAGGAACGGCGCGAAGTGCCTCAAGCGTCGTAGCGCCAGTCAGGCTCACGAGTTTCTCGCCGACTGCCTCGGCGCGCTCGCGCGGGAGGAGCGTCGAATCGGCCCACGAATTACTTTCCGCAATCGCGCGAGCGAACAGCCCTTCGGCCGACGGCGCGGCGAGCAGGTGATGCACCGCGATTGCTCCGGCTGACTGTCCCTCAATCGTCACCTGTGCCGGATCCCCACCGAACCTCGCAATATTGGCCTTGACCCATTCGAGCGCGGCAACCTGGTCCATCATGCCGTACTCGCCAGAACTACCCTGCTCGGCATCGAGCAAGGAATCTGCAAGAAAGCCGAACAGACCCAGCCGATAGTTAATCGAGACGACCACGATGCCTTGCTGCGCAAGGTGATTGCCGCGGAAGACCGGCACTTCAGCCGAGCCATGGTCAAAGCCGCCACCGTGAATCCATACGACGACCGGCAGCTTGCCGGTAGGATGCAGCGCGGGTGTCCAGACGTTCAGGAACAGACAGTCTTCGCTAAATGACGGCTTAGAGGTATATTCCGCGGTCCAGGGAATGACCACCGTTGGGTCGCGCCGAGCCTGTTCGCAACTGGCTCCGAACTTCGTGGCGTCACGCACGCCCTGCCAAGGCGTTGGGGGCGCAGGTGGGCGCCAACGGAGCGGGCCAACCGGTGGCGCCGCGTAGGGGATGCCCTCGAACGAGAGCACCTGCCCATCCGAGGCGCCGCTCAATTGGCCGCTTTGAGTCTGGACCAGCGGCGCCGCAACGGCGTCGAACGGTGCGATGAATTCGTGGGCGGTCGATTTGCAGTCGAGTTGTGGATCGAGCGCATGGGCATGACACAGGATTGGAGAGAACCCCATGCCTAACGACGTTAGCACGGTCATTGTGCTGGAAATGGAATTTTTCATTGTAGTCGCGTAGGTGGTTCTGTCGCGCCAGGGTGATCCGACGACAGCAGATGCGCAGACAATGAGCGATTGGCTCAGCCCAGCAACAGCGAGCTATGCGGCGGCCTGATTCAACCACACCCGGCCCGCGGCCGTCATGTTGATGACACCGCAGGCACGCGATTCATATGCAAGCCCGGAGCTCAGTAGTTCTTCCGCTATCGAGCGCGGCATCTCTGCCAGGGAATTCGAAGTTCGGTCAACGGATTTGAGCGTCTGGACGGCCTCGGGGGAGAGTTGGATGTACATGGCGGCCTCCTGTTGTTTTGGTCATCATGGGCCGAATGGATCGTTGCCGTCTGTACGGTAGCGTCTACTTCCGCCCCCCCCTTTACTGAATCTTCTCCCCGTTGCGGCCGCGACGCCTGATTCGGTTCGCAGCCGGGGGTGAGTCGAATCGGCACCATGCACGCGGTGTGACGTGATAGTTTTCGTCGCAAATGCAAGCACGCGGGAGACGGGCGCTTCGGGTTGATGGAACGATATCGACCGCTTCTGTGCCCCGTCTGGCCCGCGTTCGACAGCGCGGATTGTGCGTCAAACGACAACGCAGTAGACTCGTTGTGCGGCCATCGTCTCGCTTTGCAGCAATCTGCTCGCAACAGCCAGCGAGCAGAGAACCTGACCCAAACCGGCACGGTTTCCAAGCCATGCGGAACAATTACACGCCAGCCGCGTATGCCTTCATGTTGGTCACTCCGGCGAGGTGCTGCAATATGAAACTCCGACAGTTGCGTTATTTCGTGACAATCGTCGATGCTGGTAGTTTCTCTCGCGCCGCGCAGGTCGCCCATGTGGCCCAGCCTGCGTTGAGCCAGCAGATCGCCGATCTCGAAGAACAGCTCGGCGTCACGTTGCTGCAGCGGAGCGCGCGCGGCGTGAACGCCACAGCTGCAGGGCAGCGGCTTTACGTGGAGGCCAGTGCGATTCTGCGGCGCGTCGAGCGCTTGCCTGACGTCGTACGTGGACACGGCGAAGAAGTGGAGGGTTGCGTTTCCATCGGCATGGCTTTTCCGCTGGCGTCGCAGTTCGCGGGGCCGATCATGGCGGCATGCCGCACTGCGTTGCCAAAAGTGCGGCTGCAGCTTTCGTCCGCGGGCAGCATTCAATTGGCCACTGGCATTCGCGAACACGCCCTTGACCTCGCTATGCTCTTCGAAGGTGAGCCGTATGCGGGTTGTGTCCGTGTGCCGCTATTCGAGCGACGGCTCTTTCTTCTGCGGCGTGCAAACGGATCGGTCAGGCCTGGATCGATCAAATTTCAGGAGCTCGCGGGCCTTCCACTCGTGCTGCCGCATCAGCCGAATATCGTGCGACTTGTACTCGACCGCCTGTTCGCAGAGGCTGGAATCGAGCCGCATGTCGCTGCCGAAGCCGACGTGAGTACCGACATGCTTGCCGCCGTGCAGGCTGGTGTCGGGGATACCATCTTGCCGCTTGGCGGCACGGACGAGCTGCCCGGCAATTTTTCTGCGCAAGCCATCGAGCCTGCAGTTTCGCTGACGGCCAGCATCGTTTCTTCTGCGGACACGCCGCTCGCGGCCGCCGGGGAAGCCGTGCGCGATTTCATTGCTGGCTTTGTGAAACAGCACCTTTCCGAGCGCCCCGTACCCGGCGTCGAAGCGGAAGGGGAATGATCCGTCGCGAGCCATAGTGGTCGCTTATACCCGCATCGCAAGACAGCCCGAAGCCGAGTTCGTTCGCAACATTGCGCGCGCAGAAAACGCAATGCCTAAGCACTTCGTGAACATGTCTGCATGACCCGGCGCGCGCTCATCGCTCTCCAGTAGGTGATGAAGCGCCCGGTGAACACGCCTGCGACGACTCCGGACACCGCGGCACCGATCAACACATATATCCCGAGCGACGATGCGTCGGTTACGGTGGCCATTTCGAACCCGAGCCAGAATTTGGTGGCGAATATGGCAATCATCAGCAACAACGGCAACGGAGAGCCCGGCAGCATCACGGTATAGGCAATCGGATCGACTATGAAGCGGGTCCGGCTCGCGATGAAGACGCCACCCGCGATGCCGACGAATAAGGCCGTCATCCATGCGATCACAGCAGTCCACCCCGCCAGCGGTTCCGAAACCAGATGCGCGATGCCCCAGCCCGCAAAGATGAGCGGCACGATGGCGAGCCTGGAGAGTGGCGCGGTGCCGCTGTTTAGTGCCTTGAACCCGCGCGATACCAGGACGACGAGTAACACCCAGACCCAGATTGGCGTGCCGTGAATGATTGCTGCCGGTGACATGATGACCTCCTTCAGACTTAATGATTTCCCGATGGGCGGTTAATGCCCGCACGACCGAATGAGATTGATCGTATCGGCACTGAATTAGCCTGGAATGAGGGGGACAGGCCTAAATCGACCTCGGGGAACCGGAACGCGCTTTCGTCGGGTGTAGGTGTTGGCGCGGCTCCGCATCGTGCCCGTGCCGTGCCGTGCCGTGCCGCCGTTCGCCTGACGGCAGCACGCTGGGAGCGTGCGCCAATGCCCACGCTGCCTCCCATCCAAGGAGCCGGGGCTTGATGCTAACGCGTTCTTTACCGAACTCGGAAGCGTCATGAAGAACGGGGTACCCGCTCCCGGGACGCTACAGAAGTTCGGCAACAAATGGGGGGGCGAGTTTTTGGGGCCGCCTTTGACCCGGTCTGCCAAATAAGGGGCAGGATCCCAGATAGAAAGCTGAAATTCTCGTGTGCGTAAGGAATTGCGGGGTACGAGGACGTCGCATGTTGCGTCCCGCCACGATCGGACCAACAGGAAATTCCCCTCTCCTCGCCGGTGCAACGCCTTCAGGCGGGGAATTGCCGGGTCGCCCCTGCGAGCTATATGCGCTGCTTATATTGGCATCGCGAGTCCGTATTTTCGCCAGTCCAAAAAATCCCGCACACTGCGCACCGTAGCATCAAGACGACCACTTGTCGTGATTCGATCCAGGGCAAAACCATGCGCGGGGATGCGCAACTCTTCACGAACGTGAATTCCAGGTGATTTAAGCCCAACACAATACGTTATGCGAATCAACAGGGGGATTTGTATCTTCAATAGCGTGCGGCCGACGTGGAGCGAACGCTATCCAAAACGTTAGGACATCATGCGAGTTTTACTGGTTGAAGAGGATTTGCAGCATGGCGAAAGCCTGCTGCGCGCACTAAAGGATGCGGATTGCAGTGTCGACTGGGTGCGTGACGGCAAGGCCGGTAGCATGGCCATCAACACGGCCTATTACGCTGTCGTGTTGCTCGATCCCGGCCTGTCGGGCGCAGGCGGTATCGATCTGCTTCGCGCGTTACGTGCCGCGGGCAACGACGTCCCCGTGCTGATCCTCACTGCACTGGACGATCTGGAGACGCGTGTGCACAGTCTTGACGTCGGTGCGGACGATTGTGTACTCAAGCCAATCGAAGTCCGCGAACTGCTTGCGCGCATCAGGGCGGTATTGCGGCGCAAAGCGGGCTACGCGACCTCGCGTATCGGTGGCGAGTCACTCAGCCTCGATCTCAACAAGCGCCTATTGTGCTGCAACGGGGTAGCGTCGTCGCTCTCTGCGCGCGAATTCGCGCTGATGCACGCGTTTCTGGAAAGGCCCGGCATGATCCTGTCGCGCGGTCAGCTTGAGGACAGGCTATACGGATGGGGTAAAGAGGTGGAAAGCAATGCCGTTGACGTGCTGATCCACGCGATGCGCAAGAGGTTTGGGCAATCCATGATCCGCAACGTGCGCGGCGTCGGCTGGACGGTGGCCCATTGAGTTCGTTTGGCGAGGCGTTATGCAGGCGTACCGTTGAATCCGCAAGGAAATTCTCATGAGCACAATCGCAAGCAGTACCGGCACTACTTCAGGCCTCACCGCACCTTTGCAGGTGCGTGACATCGGGAGCTTTCACGTCGGCGGCCGCATGATTTCGCTAACTGGGATGGCTCCACGAGTTCGTGTCAGTACGGCGAACGGCGCAGTTCATCCCGTCGATCCCAATGGGGAAATGATCGTTGGTCAGATGTACGTACAGTACGTGAAACTCGCGGCCCCCCGCAGCCGGCATCCTCTCCTGCTCTGGCATGGCGGAGGAATGAGCGGCGTCAATTGGGAAACGACATCAGACGGGCGCCCGGGATGGCAGATGTTTTTCCTTCACGCCGGCTTTGATGTGTTCGTGTCTGACGCGGTCGAACGCGGCCGGGCGTCGTGGGCTCCTTATCCGGACGTTTACCCGCAAGCGCCTTATTTCCGTACGGCGCGTGAAGCATGGGAAGAAACGTTTCGCTTCGGTCCAGTTGAATCATGGAATGCCGATCCCGCACAGCGTCATCCTCACAACGGTCTCCGCTTTCCCGTGGCTCGCATGGAAGCGTTTATGAACCAGTTTGTGCCACGCTGGGGTGGCAACGACACGCTCACCCAGCACGCCTACGACGCGCTCATAGCCCAGCTCGACAGCAGCATCGTGCTGACTCACAGCCAAGGGGGTAATTTTGGGCTCAACGCCGCGCTGCACGCGCCCGGTCATATCAAGGCCGTCATCTCTCTCGAGCCGTCCGGGGCACCCGACCCGGAACATTGCGACCCGGCAGCGTTACGCGGCATACCGCATCTGTTCCTTTGGGGCGACTTCCTGGACCAACACCCCTTCTGGGTCGAGTCTGTGCCAAAGGTGCGGCGCTGGTACAAGGCGCTGACCGCCGCGGGTGTAGACGCACAATGGATCGATCTACCCGCCCGCGGGATCGTCGGCAACAGCCATGCACTGATGTCCGACAATAACAGCGACCAAATCGCCGGAATAGTGCTCGACTGGATGCGAGAAAAGAAACTTCTCGGCTGACAATCCTGAGTGGCGATACCTCTTCGATTGGCGGCCGCCGTACGCAAATTGCGGCGCATTCCCTCTCGGAAGCCATTATTCGGGGCCGCCCTCGATCTTGCTCATGATTCGAGGGCATTCGGGCCGTAGCTTGATCAGTACGCCCACCAGCCGGGGCCCCACATGTTCCAGTTCCAGGCCGCATTTTCATTCATCTGTGCGGTCATGCGTTCCTGACTAATGAAGTTTTGCTGGATCTGTTCGCGCTTGTAGTTATCCCACGCATTTTCGTCGCCGATATACAGGCAGCCGCATGCATACGGGTCCGCGTATAGAAAGATGACCTTTCCGTCCCTGACCTTCTGAACAACACGATTCGGCGGCAACGTCTCCAACTGCAGGCGTTGCTGGTCGGTCGTCACAGGGACGATATGGAAGCCCGCTGCCGCCAGCAGGTCATTTTTCTCGCTGGCTCGCTCGACAGGCGTGGAGCATCCGGAAATCAGAATGCTCGCGCTTATTGCAATCAGAATAGTGGTCCATCTTAGCTTCATCATTGTCCCCTCGTGGTTGGCGTGCTGGACTCGCAGGCGGTATTCAAACTGTTCAATACACCTGCCGAAATAGCCCTGCATCATAGGGTCGCAGAATTAGCTCAGAGTTAACAAGCGAAGATCACGGATGCATGTTCGTTTGTCGAGCGCGCCTGCACCCCCAGCGGAATTTCTGCGTAGGTGGCACCACGCGCTATCTGGAACGCGAATCGGGGAATCCTCGACTGCTCACCAACGAAAGCCCATTTGCTATGCGTACCGGGCAGAACGCACACGCTGTCGGGTTTCACCTCAGCGCCCCAGATCTGCGTTTCTTCTCCACGCATGACGTCATACATCGACACCGCCGAGCCGCAACGATGGTCAACATCGTGGTCTTCTGAGGCGTTGAGAAGGTGAACGGCCAGCGTCGCCTGTCCTCAGACTTGCTAGTTGCGAGTTCCGAAACTGAATATTTCGCGTCGGACGGCAGGTCCCGAGAAGACTCAGTACGGGGCAAGTGTTTCAAAACACACGTCTCGTTACACACAAACACACTGGTAATCTGCGTTGCAAATATATTGCATTCACTACTGACAAGTGAGGCACGTATGAAACGATTCTTTGCGCTGATGCTGATGGCTGTATGTCTTGGAACCGCCCTGAGCGGCTGCATCGTTGTGCCCGAAGGCGGCTACTATCATCGTTATTAACTGTGGTTGGATAGTTACCAATCAACTGCACAATTTAAAGCCCCTTGGCAATGAACGTCGCCGACCCCGGGCAAAACTTGCTGAACTGCGCGGTTCCTCGGCGCCGCGCGTCGCTCGCTTACTCGCCGTAACGCGGCGGTCTCTTCGACCGCCGCAACGAGAGCCCGGCGAACTCACGCATCTCCCGCGCCCGGTCGAACAGTAGAGAGCGCAGTAACCCCACATCGCTGTAACGTTCGAGCCCAACCCTGCCTGCAGTCGTGCGTGTGTCGTCTTTAGCGACGAAGAATATGTTGAGCGTCCCTTCCATATCACACGCCCCATCATTTACTTGACATCTAAACTATCGAAGACTAAATTACTTTCCAGATTTCAACCGGAGTGTCAGCATGCGCATCGTCTGTATCGGGGGAGGCCCCGCCGGCCTGTACTTTGGGCTGTTGATGAAGAGCCGCAATCCGGAGCACGAAGTCACGGTCGTCGAACGCAACCGGCCGTACGACACGTTCGGCTGGGGAGTAGTGTTCTCGGACCAGACGCTCGGCAATCTGTGCGCGGCCGACGCACCAAGCGCCGACGCGATTCTCGACGCCTTCAACCACTGGGACGACATCGAGATCAATTTCCGCGGCCAGCAGGTGCGCTCGTCCGGTCACGGCTTCTGCGGCATCGGCCGCAAACGCCTCCTGAACATCCTGCAGGCGCGTTGCGAAGAACTTGGCGTCAAGCTGGTCTTCGAAACCCAAGTGACGGACGACGCCGCCTACGAAGCCGACCTGATCATCGCCTGCGACGGCGCCAATAGCGCAATTCGTCAGAAGTATGCTGCGACCTACCAGCCGGATATCGACATGCGCGATTGCCGCTTCGTCTGGCTCGGCACGAAAAAACTCTTCGACGCATTCACCTTCGCGTTCGAAGAAACCGAATGGGGCTGGTTTCAGGCCCACGCCTACCGGTTCGACGATCAGACCTCCACCTTCATCGTTGAAACGCCGGAGCGAGTCTGGCGCGCTGCCGGCCTCGACGAAATGAGTAAGGAAGACAGCATCGCCTTCTGCGAGAAGCTGTTTGCGAAGTATCTGGACGGCAGCCCCTTGCTGTCGAACGCCGCGCATTTACGCGGCTCGTCGCAATGGATTCGCTTTCCCCGCGTGGTCAACCAGGAATGGGTGCATTGGAGAATCAACGCCAACGGCGCGAAGCCCACGCCAATCGTCTTGATGGGCGATGCCGCACACACGGCCCATTTCTCGATTGGCTCGGGCACCAAGCTCGCGCTCGAAGATTCGATCGAACTCGCCAACAGCATCGGCGAACATCCCGGCAACCTGGCCGCCGCGCTCAAGCATTACACGGAAGTGCGCAGCGTCGGCGTGCTGCGCATTCAAAACGCGGCTCGCAATTCGACGGAGTGGTTCGAGCATGTCGACCGCTATACGTCGTTCGAGCCGGAACAGTTCGCCTATTCGCTGCTGACACGCTCGCAGCGGATCTCGCACGAAAATCTGCGTGAGCGCGATGCGCACTACCTGTCGGCATTCGAAGACTGGCTCGCGACACGCTCCGGTATCGAACCCGCGCCGGCAAAACATTCGGTACCGCCGATGTTCACGCCGTTCCGTCTACGAGGCGTGATGCTCAAGAACCGCGTGGTGGTCTCGCCGATGGCGCAATACTCCGCCGTCGACGGTGTCGCGGGCGACTACCACTTGATGCATCTTGGCGCGCGTGCCATGGGTGGCGCTGCGCTGGTGATGACCGAGATGACCTGCGTGTCGCCGGAAGCCCGTATCACCCCGGGCTGCCCCGGCATGTACACACCGGAACATCGTGCTGCATGGCAGCGCATCGTCGACTTCGTGCACCAGCAGTCCAATGCGAAGATCGGCATGCAGCTAGGGCATGCGGGCGCCAAAGCCTCGACGCGCGTGAGTTGGGAAGGTATCGATCAACCTCTGCCCGAAGGCAATTGGCCACTCGTTTCGGCCTCGCCACAGCAGTTTCTGCATGGCGTCAGTCAATGGTCGCGCGAGGCGAGCCTCGACGATCTGCGCGAAATCGAGGCGCAATTCGTCCGCTCAACCGAAATGGCGGCCGAAGCCGGCTTCGATTGGCTCGAACTGCACTGCGCACACGGCTACTTCCTCTCGAGCTTTCTCTCGCCGCTCACCAATCAGCGCGGCGACGAATACGGCGGCTCACTGCAAAACCGGTTGCGCTATCCGCTGCAAGTCTTCGCCGCGATCCGCAAAGTCTGGCCGCAAGATAAGCCCATCTCGGTGCGAATTTCCGCGCATGACTGGGTCCACGGCGGCACCACGCCGGATGACGCTGTGGAAATTGCGCGGGCGTTCAAAGCTGCCGGCGCTGACATGATCGACGTCTCCTCGGGCCAGGTCAGCAAGGCCGAAAAGCCGGTCTACGGCCGCATGTTCCAGACGCCGTTCGCCGACCGCATCCGCAACGAAGCGGGTATTGCGACGATTGCCGTCGGCGCGATTTCCGAAGCCGATCACGTGAATAGCATCATCGCTGCCGGTCGCGCGGATCTCTGCGCGGTGGCGCGGCCGCATCTGGCCAATCCTTCGTGGACGCTCAACGAAGCCGCGAAGATCGGCTACTTCGACGTGATGTGGCCGAAGCAATACACTGCGGCGAAATCGCAACTGGAACGCAACCTGGAACGCGAACGGGCCCAGGCCGCGGCGAACACGGGGCTTTCGCCGCAAGAACGCGCACAACGCGCAGAAGGAACGGTGTGAACACAGGAACCTCTGCAGAGACCTCCAGGCTGGCTGGGAAACATGCAGTCGTCACGGGCGGCGGCAGCGGGATCGGCGCCGCCACCGCCACAACGCTGGTGCGTGCCGGCGCACGCGTGACGTTGATGGGTCGCGACGCTGCACGTCTTGCTGCGCAGCGCGAAGCGTTAAGTGCATTAAACGCACCTGGCGCAACAGGCGAGTTCGCCTGCATCAGCGTAGATGTGACGCAGGAAGCCGCTGTTGCCGCTGCGTTCGAACAAGTAGGTCCTGTGGACATCCTGATCAACAATGCCGGCCAGGCACAAGCGGCCCCGTTCATGCAGACCGACATGGCCCTCTGGCAACGCATGCTCGACGTCAACCTGACAGGAGTGTTCCTGTGCACGCGCGCCGTGCTGCCCGGCATGCTCGAACGCGGCTATGGCCGCATCGTCAACGTCGCCAGCACTGCGGGGCAGATCGGCTATGCCTACGTTGCCGCGTATTGCGCGGCCAAGCATGGCGTGATCGGCCTGACCCGTTCGCTCGCACTCGAAGTCGCGACCAAAGGCATCACCGTCAACGCGGTCTGTCCTGGCTATACCGAGACTGAACTGCTGCGCGCCTCGCTCGATCAGATCACCAGCAAAACGTCGCGCAGCGAACAGGAAGCGCGCAGCATCCTGCTGCGCAACAACCCCCAACAGCGCTTTGTCGCGCCGGAAGAAGTCGCCAATGCCGCCCTTTGGCTTTGCATGCCCGGCTCCGCGGCGATCACCGGCCAATCCATTTCCGTCTCCGGGGGAGAAGTCACATGACACGTGCAGTTAGCGCTAAAAAGCCCCTCTCGACAGAGGCGAAGCCGCCGTGCAAAGGCGTCGCCAAGCCTGCCGAGAATGTGGTCGATTTGGAAATGAGCACCGGCGCCGACAGCCATATGGGCCTGCGTCTATGGCTGCGCATGCTCACCACCACCAACCTTGTGCAGGCCGAGCTGCGCAAACGACTGCGCACCGAATTCGATACGACGCTGCCGCGCTTCGACCTGATGGCCCAGCTTGAACGCCATCCCGAGGGGCTCAAGATGACCGAGCTCTCGCGACGTCTGATGGTAACGGGCGGCAACGTGACGGGCATTACCGATCAGCTCGAAAAAGAAGGCCTCGTCGTTCGCGATGTGGATCCGAACGATCGCCGCTCGATCAGCGTGCGCCTGACACCCGGAGGCCGGGCGCTGTTCGACCGGATGGCGATAGCACATGAACAGTGGGTCGTCGAAATGTTCGGCGGTCTGAGCCTCGACGAGAAATCACGCACGCACCAGCGTCTGGGCAAGCTCAAGAAACATCTGCTCGACAACCTGAAGGGTTGAGCGGCACCGAACTGGAGGAGACATCCATGACACGATCCCACGTCGACGCACTGCTTGCAGGCAATCGCGTCACGCTAGCGGACTATGAAGCAAAGCACTTAGGCTGGTCGGTCAGCGCCAAGGTCGCGACGATCACGCTGAACCGCCCCGAACGCAAGAACCCGCTCACCTTCGAATCGTATGCGGAGTTGCGCGACCTGTTTCGCCAACTAGCCTATGCGACGGACGTAAAGGCCGTGGTGATCCACGGCGCGGGCGGCAACTTCTGCTCGGGCGGCGACGTCCACGACATCATCGCGCCGCTGATCGACTTGCCGATGCCCGAATTGCTGCTATTCACCCGCATGACGGGCGATCTCATGAAAGCGATGCGCCACTGCCCGCAGCCTGTTATTGCCGCCGTTGATGGCATCTGCGCAGGCGCAGGCGCCATTCTGGCCATGGCTGCCGACCTACGTCTGGGCACCGCGCGCAGCAAGCTCGCATTTCTGTTTTCGCGTGTTGGCCTCGCAGGCTGCGATATGGGCGCGTGCTCGATCCTGCCGCGCATCATCGGCCAAGGGCGTGCGTCCGAGCTGCTCTTCACCGGCCGCTCGGCAAGCGGCGAAGAAGGCTACGCCTGGGGTTTCTATAACCGCCTGTGCGATCCCGAGGCCTTGCTCGACGAAGCCGCAAAGCTGGCCGCCGAGCTCGTCGCCGGACCGTCGTTCGCACACGGCATCACCAAGAAGATGCTGCACCAGGAATGGAGCATGAGCGTCGACGAAGCGATCGAATCCGAGGCGCAGGCCCAAGCCATCTGCATGAGCACGCAAGACTTCGAACGCGCGTATCGCGCGTTTGCAGCGAAAACGCGTCCGGTATTCGAAGGAGACTGACTTGAACGCTTCCGGCAAGATCGATCTTCATAGCGCGCTGGCGTGGCCGTTCTTCGAAGACCGCCATCGCGAACTCGCGACAGGTATCGAAGCATGGTGCGGCACGCATCTCGCTGACGCAAACCACGGCGAGGATGTCGACGCGACCTGTCGCCATCTGGTGCGCGAACTGGGTGCAGCGGGGTGGCTCAAATACGGCGTCGGTGGCACTGCTTACGGCGGACACGGTGACACCATTGATACACGCGCCGTCTGCCTGCTGCGTGAAACGCTCGCGAGGCATTCAGGCCTCGCGGACTTTGCGCTTGCTATGCAGGGGCTCGGTTCGGGCGCCATCTCGCTTGGCGGCACGCACGAACAGAAGCAACGTTACCTGCCACGTGTGGCGCACGGCACGGCCATCGCCGCATTCGCGCTGTCCGAACCGGAAGCGGGATCGGACGTCGCTGCCATGGCGTTGTCAGCCCGCGCTGACGGTGACGTCTATATCCTCGACGGCGACAAGACGTGGATCTCCAACGGCGGCATCGCCGATTTTTACGTGGTGTTCGCCAGAACGGGTGAAGCGCCCGGCGCACGCGGTGTCAGCGCCTTCATTGTCGACGCGGATACGCCAGGCCTGGAAATCGCCGAACGCATCGACGTGATCGCGCCGCATCCGCTCGCACGCCTGCACTTTGCCGGCGCACGCGTGCCGCGCAGCCAGATGCTGGGTACTCCCGGCGAGGGGTTCAAGCTGGCGATGCGCACGCTCGATATTTTCCGCACCTCGGTGGCAGCTGCATCATTAGGTTTTGCGCGTCACGCCATGGAAGCGGGGCTGGCACGCGCCACGTCGCGCAAGATGTTCGGCCAGACCTTGGGAGACTTTCAGTTGACCCAGGCGAAGCTTGCACAGATGGCGCTTACCATCGACAGCAGCGCGCTGCTCGTCTATCGCGCCGCCTGGTTGCGTGACCAGGGTGAGAACGTCACGCGCGAAGCTGCGATGGCGAAGTGGCACGCCAGCGAAGGCGCGCAGCAAGTGATCGACGCGGCCGTTCAGCTTTGGGGCGGCATGGGCGTGCAAAGCGGCACCGCCGTCGAAATGCTCTATCGCGAGATTCGCGCGCTACGCATCTACGAGGGCGCAACCGAAGTGCAGCAACTGATCGTAGGCCGTGATCTGTTGAAGGCCTACGCAGCCGCGCGACAGGACAACAAGTCATGAGCGCGACGTTCGATATGCCGGTGCGCATCCGTTTCGCGCATTGCGACCCGGCGGGCATCGTGTATTTCCCGCAGTACCTGGTACTGACCAACGCGCTGGTCGAAGACTGGTTCACCGACTGCCTGCGCGTCGACTACGCCCACATGATCAGTGAGCGCCGGATCGGCTTGCCGATCGTCAAGCTCGACTGCGAGTTCTCGCGGCCAAGCCGGATGGGCGAGACCATCACGCTCACGCTGACCGTGGACTCAATCGGCCGGCGTTCGATTCGCATCGGCATAGTCGGCCATTGTCAGAACGAAGTACGCTTTCGTGCGCATCAGGTGCTGGTGACGACTTCGCTCGAGACCGGCCAGTCCATCGATATCCCCGACGACATCGCGAGCGCCCTCGCGAGCTTCGCCCCAACGCTTGCCCTCACCGACGAGCCACGCTCATGAAAAAGCCACTTCTTCCTGCCGGCTGGGTCAAGCCGCGCGGCTATGCAAACGGCGTTGCGGCCGTTGGCACCCAGGTGTTTATCGCGGGCCAGATCGGCTGGGACGCCGAGGCGCGCTTCCAGTCGACCGACTTTGCCACCCAGGCGATTCAGGCCTTGCAGAACGTCGTCGCCGTGCTGCACGAAGCCGGCGGCAAACCGGCCCACCTCGTGCGTATGACCTGGTACGTAACGGACAAGCGCGAATACCTCGCTGCGCTTAAAGACATCGGCCGCGCGTTTCGCGAGCTGATCGGTGACTATGACATTGCGATGAGCGCGGTTCAGGTCGTCGCGCTGATCGAAGACGAAGCCAAAGTCGAAATCGAGGCGACTGCGGTGATCCCCCACGAAGCCCATTAACCGTTCGGGAGAGCGTCATGGAACCGTCTGCGCACATCGACACCTTCGCCCGCGATCATCTGCCGCCGCGAGATCAATGGCCGGTTTTTATGCTCGACAATCCCGACATTGCGTATCCGGCGCGCTTTAACTGCGCAACCGAGTTGCTGGACCGGACCATCGCGGCCGGGCACCGCGACCGTCCGGCCATCTGGTCCGAGGTGAATGGCGAAGCCCATGCCACCACGTACGGCGAGTTGCTTGCGTTAGTGAACCGCAGCGCACATGTGCTGGTCGATGAGTTGGGTCTAAAGCCCGGTAACCGCGTGTTGCTGCGCGGGCCCAATAGCTTGCAGATGGCGGTAGCGGCGCTGGCCGCGCTGAAAGCGGGGCTCGTACTGGTGCCCACCATGCCCCTGCTGCGCGCCAAGGAACTCAAGCAGATCATCCATAAGGCGCACATCAGCGCCGCCCTATGCGATGCACGCCTGATCGAGGAGCTCGCCCGCTGCAGCGATCCGCGAGACGAATTCTTCTGCGCGACGCTGCAGCAGACCTGTCTGTTTCATCACGACGCTGCGGACTCCTTCGCAACGCTCGCCGCCGGTAAGCCAGACCACTTCACCGCCTGCGATACCTCCGGCGACGACGTCTGTCTGATCGCTTTCACGAGCGGTACAACCGGTCTGCCGAAAGGCTGCATGCATTTTCATCGCGACGTACTGATGATGTGCGACCTGTTCCCGCGGCACGTGCTCAAACCCACGGCGACTGATGTGTTCTGCGGCACGCCGCCACTCGCCTTCACCTTCGGGCTCGGCGGCCTGCTGTGCTTTCCGTTGCGGGTGGGCGCCTCCACGGTGCTGATCGAGCGGCTCACGCCCGAGAGCTTGCTGCAGACGGTCGAACGCTTTCACGCCACGGTCATGTTCACCGCACCCACCTTCTACCGGCAGATGGCGCCGCTCATGCCGCGCTTCGATACATCGAGCCTGCAGAAGACTGTCTCCGCAGGCGAGGCGCTGCCCGATTCGACGCGGCATCTGTGGCGCGAAGCGAGCGGCATCGAGATGATCGATGGCATCGGCGGCACCGAGCTGATCCATATTTTCATTTCGGCAGCGGGCACGGAGATTCGGCCGCACGCCATCGGCCGCGCCATCCCAGGTTATGTCGTGCAGGCCGTCGACGATGCCATGCAGCCAGTGCCACCCGGCATCATCGGCAAGCTCGCCGTGCGCGGGCCCACCGGTTGCCGTTATCTGGCCGACGAACGGCAGACGAAATTCGTGCGCGACGGCTGGAACCTGCCCGGCGACTCCGTGTATCTGGACGAAGACGGCTACGTGTTCTATCAGGCACGCGCCGACGACATGATCGTCTCCGCGGGCTACAACATCTCCGGCCCGGAAGTGGAAAGCGTACTGCTACAGCACGACGCGGTAGCGGAATGCGGTGTAGTCGGCGCGCCCGACGAAACCCGCGGCCAGGTCGTCAAGGCGTTTATCGTCCTCAATCCCGGCTTCAAGCCTGACGACAAAATGGTCGCGCAGTTGCAGGATTTCGTGAAGAATACCGTGGCGCCGTACAAGTATCCGCGTCTGATCCGGTTCGTCGATGCACTGCCGCGCACCGAAACCGGCAAGCTCAAACGGTTTGCGCTGCGCGGCATGTAACATCATGTAGAGCGTCCCGTCATTCCTTCTGGAGTCAGGCATGTCCGCGTCTTTCATTGAGGTTGTCGCCCACGATGGTGGCCGTTTCAACGCTTACGTCGCACGGCCGGCACAAGGGTCCGGCTCGGGGCTTGTGCTGCTGCAGGAAATCTTCGGCATCAACGACTATATGAAGTCGATGGCCGACCGGTTTGCGGAAGAAGGTTATGTGGTGCTGGTGCCGGACCTGTTCTGGCGGGTAAAGCCAGGTGTCGTGCTGGGCTACGGCGAAGCTGACATGAAAGAGGCACTCGGTTATCTGCAGCGGTTCGATATCGACCGCGCAGTGGACGATATCGCGGCCACCATCGGCGCGTCGCGCGCGCTGCCCGAGCAGGCGGGCAAGGTCGCGCGGATCGCATCGTCGATGAATTCGTCTTCAGTTGTACTCATACCTGCGAGATCGACTGGCTGCTGCCGGGCGTCGCGCCCACCGGAAAGTATTTCGAAGTGCCGATGCTGGCCGTCGTGTGCTTTCGCGGCGACAAGCTATACAACGAGCATATCTACTGGGATCAGGCCTCGGTGCTGGTCCAGGTCGGGTTGCTCGATCCGGCGGGGCTGCCGGTGGCGGGGATCGAGAGCGCACGCAAGCTGCTCGATGAGAGCCTGCCGTCGAACCGGTTGATGGGTGCGAAGGCGAAGGCTTAGGCGTCACGCGCGGGGATACGTCAGTCGGTCGATTGGACTCGTTTGTGAGGCGGTGCTTCATTCTAGAATTGGCACTGTCCAACGCGGCTATGATGTGGCACTCCACTGGCTAGGATTCCATACCGATGCTCACCGTCCATCATCTGAACAACTCCCGCTCACAGCGCGTCCTCTGGCTACTTGAAGAACTGGATGTGCCGTACGAGATCAAGCGCTATGAGCGCGACCCCAAGACCATGCTGGCGCCGCCCGAACTGCGCGCCATCCATCCGCTCGGCAAATCACCGGTGATCACGGACGACGGGCTCACCATCGCGGAATCGGGCGCCATCATCGAATATCTGGTGGAGCGTTACGGGCAAGGGCGCCTGGCGCCCGCTACCGGGACACCGGAACGTCTGCGCTATACATACTGGCTGCACTACGCAGAGGGATCGGTGATGCCGCCGTTGCTGCTCAAGCTGGTGGCGCTGCGGATCGCCGGCGCGCCGATGCCGTTCTTCGCCAAGCCGATTGCGCGCAAGATCGCCTCGACGCTGCAATCGAGCTTTGTGGATCCGCAGATCAAGCTGCACCTCGGCTATATCAACGATGCGCTGACTCCCACCGGCTGGTTGGTCGGCAACGAATTCAGCGCCGCGGATGTGCAAATGAGCTTCCCGCTCGAAGCCGCCACGGCGCGCGGTGGAGTCGTCACCAGGATTGACGCCATTAACGGCTTTCTCGAGCGCATCCACGCACGTCCCGCGTATCAGCGCGCACTGGAACGCGGCGGCAAATATGAGTTGTTAAGCTAAGCCTCGCTGATGCGGGGCGTAGGGCGAGGACCGCCGCTCCGGGCGGATCATCCATGCGCGCCTCACGTTCGACAGGCGTAACATCTCGGTTTCGGACTCGATAGTCGGCCGACCGTACAGCGCCATGAACTCCGCGATGAGCGCCAACGGACATGCTACCCAATACGGGAGACTCGCCGCATGCCCCATAACATCGACCAGCACAAACGCTGGCTCGCCCTGATCGTCCTGTGCCTGGGCGTGCTGATGATCGTCCTCGACTCGACGATTGTGAACGTCGCCCTGCCGTCGATCGCCGCGGATCTAGGCTTCTCCGAAACCGCTCTGGTGTGGGTCGTGAACGCCTATATGCTGACCTTCGGCGGCTGCCTGCTGCTCGGCGGCAGGCTGGGTGACCTCTATGGCCATCGCAAGCTGTTTCTGCGCGGCCTCACCCTCTTCACGCTTGCCTCGCTCGCCTGTGGCATGGCGAATTCCCAGGTGTTGCTGGTCTGCGCGCGCGCCGTGCAGGGCTTTGGCGGTGCGGTCGTGTCCGCCGTCTCGCTGTCGCTGATCATGAACCTTTTCACCGAGCCGGGCGAGCGGGCCAAGGCCATGGGCGTGTATGGCTTCGTATGTGCGGGCGGCGGCAGCATCGGTGTGCTGCTGGGCGGTCTGCTCACGAACCTGTTGAGCTGGCACTGGATCTTTCTCGTCAATCTGCCTATCGGCATCGCGGTCTACGCGATGTGTGTCGCGCTGCTGCCCGACGGCCGCGGCCACGCACACGGCGAGCGGCTCGACGTCGCCGGTGCTGCGACGGTCACCACCTCGCTGATGCTGGCTGTCTATGCCATCGTGAACGGCAACGAGGCGGGCTGGACTTCGCTGCAGACGATCGGCATGCTTATCGCTGCGCTGGCGCTGCTCGTGCTGTTTCTGCGCATCGAAGCGCGCGTGCAGCATCCGTTGATGCCACTTGCCCTGTTCAGACTGCGCAACGTTGCCGTGGCGAATGTTGTCGGTGTGCTGTGGGCGGCTGCGATGTTCGCGTGGTTCTTTATCTCGGCACTTTATCTGCAACGGGTGCTGGGCTATCGGCCGATGCAGGTCGGACTCGCGTTCCTGCCGGCCAACCTGATCATGGCGCTGTTCTCGCTTGGCCTGTCCGCGCGCCTCGTCATGCGATTCGGTCTGCGCCTGCCGCTCGGCGTCGGCTTGCTGCTGGCTGCCGCAGGGCTCGCATTGTTCGCGCGGGCACCGGTTAACGGCAGCTTCGTCATCGATGTGCTGCCCGGCATGACCTTGCTCGGACTCGGCGCGGGTATCGCATTCAACCCTGTTTTGCTGGCTGCGATGAGCGACGTCGAAGCGAGCGAGTCCGGCCTCGCGTCAGGCATCGTCAACACGGCGTTCATGATGGGCGGCGCCGTGGGTCTCGCGGTGCTCGCTAGCCTTGCGGCGGCGCGCACGACTGCGCTGCAGGCGGGCGAGGCGCCGGCCGCGGCACTAAACAGCGGGTATCACGTTGCGTTTCTGACCGGGGCGATTTTTGCCGCGGCGGCGGCGTTGATCGGCGCGTTGCTGCTGCGCCCGCGCGCGCAGTCCCCTGTCCATGCAGACGCTACTGCCGACGAAACACATGTTGCGCACAGGCCGCATGCACGCAATACCACCACCGAGAACGGCTGAACCATGCATAGGAGCACAGCGGAGGATGTGTCGCCGCCGCCCAGATTAAAAATGCGCAATCCTGATCAAATCAACCACTGTACCGCTCGCTATGCTGGCTTCATGCTGACATGAGAGCTGGTATGAGCCCCGTCCAAAAGGCGCTCTGGTTTATCGAAAGCCACTTTTCGCGCGAACTGACGCTCGACGACATCGCGAGTTGCGGCTGCGTATCGCGCTATCACCTATCTCGCGCCTTCGAAGCGGCAACGGGCCGCCCGGTAATGCGCTACGTGCGGGCACGACGCCTGACCGAAGCGGCGCGGCGTCTGGCAAGCGGCGCACCCGACATTCTGGCGGTGGCGCTCGAGGCGGGATACGGCTCTCACGAGGCATTCACGCGCGCGTTTCGCGAGCAGTTCGGGCTCACGCCCGAGGCGCTGCGCGCGCAGGGACATCTCGACAACATCCGCCTCGTGGAGCCGATCAAAATGGACGAAACCCTTCTTGGCAACCTGGCGCCGCCTCGCTTCGAGAACGGCAAGCCGCTGCTCATCGCAGGCCTGACCGAGCGCTACGACTGCGACACCAGTGTGGCCATTCCGGCCCAGTGGCAGCGCTTTAACGAATACTTCGGAAAGGTGCCCGGCCAGATCGGCAACGTCGCCTACGGCATCTGCTACAACGCCGACGACAGCGGCAATTTCGACTATCTGTGCGGCGTCGAAGTGAGTGACTTTTCCAGCCTGCCTGCCGGGTTGAACCACGTTCGGGTGCCGGAGCAGCGCTATGCAGTCTTCGCGCACCGCGAGCATGTAGCAGTGATTCGGCGTACGTGGAACACCATCTGGAACAAATGGCTGCCGGAATCGGGACATACGCCGGCCGACGCGCCGAACTTCGAACGCTACAGCGAGCAGTTCGACCCCGTCACGGGCATGGGCGGCTTCGAAATCTGGTTGCCGCTCAAGACGTGATGGTTCTCCGATCAAGTATGTGATCGGGATGCTGGCCGGTGTAGACGATGTAACGCCAGCCAGCACGTGTCTCGCTGTCCTCTTCCCCACTCCGGCCAACGCTACCTCGCCGGCGCAAGCCCCGCGATCCGCAAACGCTCAACGCCCTCGGCAAGCGCAAGCACAACCTGTTGCCCGTCCCGTTCGCGGATACTGATCGTCCGGTCACGCTCATCGCGCGGTCCGACTGCGACGAAAACCGGCACCTGTTTTTCGCGAGCATCGACGATTTTCTTCTCCAGCCGCTCCGGACGATCATCGAGGACGACCCTGACGCCCGCCTCTTCAAGCGCCTGCACGACCTGCGCGGCATACGCCGCGCTGGCGTCGTTAATCGTCGCCACCGCCACCTGTTCCGGCGCGAGCCACAATGGCAGCCAGCCTTCGTGATGCTCGAGCAACATCGCGATGAAACGCTCCATACTCCCCAGCACGGCGTGATGAATCATCACTGGCCGCTCGCGCTCGTTGCGATCGTTGACATACTGTGCGTCGAGCCGCTCCGGCAACACGAAATCGAGTTGGATCGTGCCGCACTGCCAACTCCGTGCCCGGCTATCCAGCAGATGAAATTCCACTTTGGGACCGTAGAACGCGCCCTCACCCTCGCGCACATCGAACTGCAGTCCCGCCGCAAGCGCAGCTTTGGCCAAGGCCGCTTCGGCACGGTCCCACACCCCGTCAGCGCCTGCGCGTAGCGCAGGGCGCGTCGCTAGCGCCACCGAGAAAGCGGGAAATCCGAGGTCGGCATAGACGTTACGCAGCAAATCGCAAAAGCGCCCGACTTCGACCTCGATCTGCGCTTCCGTGCAAAACACATGCGCGTCGTCCTGTACGAACGCGCGCGTGCGCTTGAGCCCTTCCAGCGAACCGGAAGGTTCATCGCGATGACAGGCGCCGAACTCGCTATAGCGCACCGGTAACTCGCGGTAGGAACGCACGCGCTGATTGAACACCTGCACGTGGCACGGACAGCTCATGGGCTTCAGACACAGCGCACGTGCTTCGGACGCGTCATCCGCGTCGCGCTCATCGTTCGCGCTGCCCGAGTCCTGTCCTTCGGACAACGAATACATGTTGGCGCCGAATTTCTCCCAATGACCGCTGCGTTCCCAGATCGAACGGGCGAGCAGTTGCGGCGTGCGAATTTCGCGGAAGCCCGCACGCCGCATTCGGCGGCGAATATAGTCTTCCAGCACGCGGTACAGTTCCCAGCCTCGCGGATGCCAGAAGACCATGCCAGGGCCTTCCTCCTGTTGATGGAAAAGGTCCAGCTTGTTACCCAATACGCGATGATCGATGTCGTTCACAGTACGCTCCGTTTGACAAGAGCCATCGACGGAGGGCTATAAACGCCAAGGGCCCCGTCCGTCTCCGGCGAGGCCCTTGGGGGTTTGCAGCAGCTTCTTGCCTTAGCGCGCGCAACCTCCAGACGACCCGCCCGTGAGGGTGGTCGTCGTGGTGGTGACAGCCGCGAAGGAAAGCGAATAGAGGTCCATGTACCGACATTAAACGATTTGACGGCGATACGTCAATCGATGCCTGTGGGAATTTCGTGCACACCACGCGCCGCCGGCTCGACCTCAAACGCCTCGCCGGTGGCAAAAAACGTCCCGCCCGCCACGTAATGACACGTGCGCAATTCCGGGTCATCGCCGAAGTGCCAGCGGTTGTTCGAGTAGACCCGGCTATCCGCATACGCGGCGACCACTTCGCCGATGATCAGATCGTGGCGCTGGCTATCGTCAGGAATCACCTTGCATTCGAGCCACGTTATGCAACCGGCTAGCATCGGCACGTCGATGCGCTGCCCCGCAAACGTCTCGAGGCCGAACGCGGCGAACTTGTCGAGATCGACGCCGGGCGTGGTGCCGACCGCGAGCGTTTGTCGCGCGAACGCGCGGCTCGGCAATTGCAGCCCGAACACGCCGCTTGCTTCGATCAGTTGCCGCGTGAGCGTGCGGCTGTCGACCACCACCACGACCTTGGGCGGATTGAAATCCAGCGGCATCGCCCACGACGCCGCCATGACGTTCGTGCGCCCCGCATGGGCGCTGGTGATGATGGTGACGGGTCCGTGATTCAGTAACTGCGTAGCCCGTGACAATTCCACTGTTTCTCTGGTGCCTTTCATACGTCCCTTCGTCTTCAAGCGGTGTCTCGATTCGCGCGGTGTGCCGAGGCATCCGAGCCGCGCCACATGGCATTCTAGCCAGGCGGCGGATACTGGTAGTGGGAGCCCAATCAAGACGCCAGCACATTTTGACGTGCATCGATGCATGCATACCGCGTGACCGCCTATGATGGGAACATCGCGGCGTGACCGTCACGGCGACCGATAAGCACACGACCTGCTCACCATGTTCACCCAATACATCGTCCAGTGGGATCTGATACCTGATGGCAACCCGATCGTCACGCACAGCAGTCGCCTGTTGCCAGTGCGTCAGCACGGTGTTGCAGCCATGCTCAAGATTGCCCAGGGGGTCGAGGAACGCGCCGGCGGCCGGCTGATGGTCTGGTGGAACGGTGTCGGTGCCGCCCGCGTACTTGCGCATGACGGCGACGCGTTGTTGCTGGAGCGAGCCGAAAACCCGCATTTGCTGGTGGAGATGTCCCGACACGGACAAGACGACGAGGCCGCCAGGATTCTTTGCTCGGCCGCTGCGCGGCTGCACCGGCCGCGTGACCCGCGGATGACAGAACCGGATCTGTCCGAGCTGGTGCCGCTCGACCGCTGGTTCCGCAGTCTGTGGCCAGCAGCGCAGCAACACGGCGAACTGCTCGCGCAGTGCGCCAAGGCCGCACGTGAACTACTCGCCGCGCCGGAGGATGTGGTGATCCTGCACGGCGACATCCATCATGGCAACGTGCTGGACTTCGGCGCACGTGGCTGGCTCGCGATTGACCCCAAAGGGCTCTATGGCGAGCGCGGCTTCGACTATGCGAATATCTTCTGCAACCCCGATCGTGACACGGCGCTCGTGCCCGGCCGGTTTGAGTGGCGCGTCAACCGCGTGGTGCAGGAGGCCGGGCTGGAAAGGCAGCGTTTGCTGCAATGGATACTCGCCTGGTCGGGACTATCCGCTGCGTGGATTCTGGAGACCGGCGAAACGCCCGACGTGGACTACGATATAGCGCGGCTTGCGGCGGCGGCCTTGCTGCATGACTAGCGCGACAGCCGTCGCAAGCGCGACCGCCCTAACTCTTATCGCCGTGCGCCCCGTCCAACGGTTTGTGCTGCTCTTCTCCAAGCCCCGGGAAAAATGCATTCCACGCCGCGCGAACGCCTTCGGCAGCGGTCGCCTCGGCGCTGAAGGTTTCGCTTTCGCCGGCGCGGGCCGGGTCGGCGGAGAGCCCTCGCCAATGCGTGAACACCAGCAGCGGCTTTTCGCTCCACTCCCTAGCACCGAACTTCGCAAACGCCGTATCGCCGCTCACCAGTTGAACCTCGTACCAGCCGTCACGGACAGGCGTGTAACGCTCCAGCGGAAACCACGCGGTCGGTCGAATATCCATCATGTCCTCTCTCGTCGAAAGATCGTCACGGATAAATACAAGGCATTCTTCATGCCCGATTCCAAGAGCGAGGCCGAGCACGGTGAATACGTCGTGGAGGCTGGCGCGTATTCAACGCAGGACGGAGCATGTCGGCGGGTAGATACCGCATTGACGCGCGCGATGCCTGCGGTGGAGGAGGTAAAGGAGGCGGCTCCGTCCGTTCCGGCGAGAGTAAGACTTACACGGTGGTAAATGCAGGCAGCGGTGCGATGTTGAATGATGCGGTGCAGCGCCTGCTCTAGTGCGTTCAAGCCCTCACGCCCGCACCCCGTCGACCGCTGCGCGCAACACCCGCCACTTCGCTCACGCACTGCGCCAGCCCAGCCACACCAGCCGCAATCTGTTCGGCCGGCGTATTGCCGTAGCCGATCACAAGCCCGTTGTCTTCATCGCACGGCCGCAGCGCGAACCCGGATAGCGCACGCGGATTGAGGCGCCGCTGTTGCGCCAGCTCGACCACAGTGCGGTCCGAAATACGCGGCGGCAACCTGAGCGTCAGATGCATGCCGCAGTTGCCGCCGAGAATCTGCGCCGGTTCAAAGCGCCCGGCCAGCGCCTCGCGTAACGCCTGCTGCCGCTCACGATAAAGCCGCCGCATGCGCCCAAGGTGGCGGCCAAATTCGCCCGCCTCGATAAAGTTTGCCAATGCCAATTGTTCAAGCCGGTGGCCGCCGCGCAGCATCTCCTGTAGCGCCGTGCTCGTGTGCGCCACCATGCTGCGCGGCAACACGACAAACCCGATACGCAGCGCCGGAAACATCGTCTTGCTAAACGACCCGACATACAAAACCGGCGCATCGGGCATGAGACCCTGCATGCTCGCGATCGGCTCGCCGGTATGACGAAACTCGCCGTCGTAGTCATCCTCGATCAACCAGGCACCGGTGCGCCTTGCCTGCGCAATCAGGTCGAGGCGCCGCGCCACAGAGAGCACCGCGCCGGTCGGATACTGGTGCGCCGGCGACGTATAAATCAGCTTGGGCGGACTTACCCGCCAGGCATCCGGCGGCACGGCCATGCCTTCATGATCGACGCGCATCGGCACGGTCTGCAGATCGCCGAGATTGAAGGCGGCTTTGGCGCCGCGATAACCCGGATTTTCGACCCACGCAGTATCGCCGGGATTGGTTAGCAGGCTCACACAGAGATTCAGCGCTTCCTGTGCCCCCTCAGTGATCACCACCTGCGAGCCGTCGCAGCGCACGCCTCGCGCCATCCGCAGATGCGCGGCGATCGCATCACGCAAAGCTGGCTCGCCCGCCGGCGCACCGTAACCGAGCAACAGAGGTAAGCCTCGCTCCATGGCCCGTTCCAGCGAGCGGCGCCAGGCGCCCAGCGGAAAGCGGTCCAGCGCCGGAGTACCCGGCGTCATCACCGAGCTCATATCGGACTGAGTGCGAGTGGCGGCGAACCGTTTGAGCCGCGCCGCGTAGGCGATCTCGGCCGCGGCCGAATCCTGATGCGTGTCGGCATGGGACGCGGCGCTCGATAGCGGACTCACGCGAGTTCCCCTGCGGTCGGCCAGCACATAACCTTCGGCGAGCAGATGGTCGTATGCGATGACCACCGTGTTGCGCGACACGCCGAGTTCCGCCGCGAGCAGCCGCGACGACGGCAACGACGCGCCCGCCGGCAGGCGTCCGGCCAGAATCGCCTGCTGCAGACGCTCGATCAATTGCTTCTGCAGCGGAACAGGCTTGCCGGCCGGAGTGAGCGCGCCATGAGCCAATGGCCCTATGATCTCGATCATCGTCGCTGGACCTATCAAATAGTCGTTGAGTGGATCTTTTTAACATACCACGTTTGGCGTATTGTCTCTGTTGAATGCAGCCCAGACAACATCAGATCAACGCCGTTGTGTGCCCCTCCAGCGGGTCACCGGACAACAGAAAAACTAAGGAGAGGAAAGTGGCACAACGAATCAACGAATACCTGCAGCCGATCGGCGTGCCGGTGCCGGACTGGAAAGGCGCACAACTGCCGGGGCGCGAGCCGCTCGTCGGACGCTATTGCCGGATCGAGCCCGTGGACGTCGAGCGCCATGTCAGAGATCTCTACGAGGCCTATAGCTCGGCCGAGGACGGCCGCGACTGGACCTATCTGGCAGTGGGGCCGTTCCAGAGCCTCGAAGCGTATCGGGAGCATCTGACCAAAGCGGCTGCGCTGACCGATCCTATGCACCACGCGGTGATCGATCTGGCCACAGGAAAGGCCATCGGCACGCTGGCCTTGATGCGCATCGACCCGCCCAATGGCGTGATCGAAGTAGGCCACGTCACCTACTCGCCGCGCCTCAAAAGGACCCGCATCGCGAGTGATGCAATGGCACTGCTGATGAAATATGTGTTCGAGGACCTGGGCTACCGGCGCTTCGAATGGAAATGCGATTCCTTCAATGCGCCGTCGCGGGTGGCCGCGCTGCGGTATGGCTTCAAGTTCGAAGGGATCTTCCGCCAGGCGATCGTCACGCGTGGACGCAACCGGGATACCGCATGGTTCTCCGTCATCGACAGCGAATACCCGGCAGTGCGCGACGGCTTCGCGCAATGGCTCGACGAGCGCAATTTCGACGCTGAAGGCAATCAGCGTAAACGGCTGGCCGATCTGATCGCGCAGCGGCAGGCGCTGGCGGCAGAAGCGGGCGGCTGAAATCGACGCCGGCACCCGTTTCACTCTTGCCTGAACTCCGGCTACCCGTTGACCGGCGCAGGCAGCCCGTCAATCGTGCCGGGGCTGCCGCGCCTCGCTGCCTCGGCCTCGTTGCCGCGCCCTCTCGCTACCTCGCCCTCGTCTCAGGCGGGGCCGGCGGCCCGGCGAAGGTGGATAGTCGGCTTGCCTTTGTACGACCCGCGCGCCCATTCCACATAGCCGCATTTTTGCGCCACCCGCAGGGACGGCGTGTTCTCCGGTGCGACGATGCAGGCGGTATCGGCGGCGGGCCATTCTGCATCGGCCCACCGCAATGCCGCACGGACCGCCTCGGTTGCGTAGCCGCGCCCCTGGAATGCCGGGGTCAGCGCCCAGCCGACCTCGGGCGTGCCATTGAGCGGCGGCTCGATCTGACGCCGGAAATTGGCAAAACCCACTTCGCCGACAAAGCGGCCGCTTGCCTTGTCGCGCACCACCCAGTAGCCGAAGCCCAGTAGCGTCCAATGCCCCACGTAGCGCAAGAGACGCGCCCAAACCTCTTCGCGGGTGAACGGCTGGCCGCCGATAAAGCGAATCACCTCGGGATTGGACCACATCGCGAAGCTATCGTCGTAATCCTCGAGGACGTGAGGACGCATGGTCAGGCGGTCAGTTTCGAGGGACGTGCTGAACTGGGCCATGGCGGGGGAACGGGGCTGAGGGTGGTTGGGATGATGGCAGAATCCCGACGTTGATGCACGTCCACTCTGCGAGCTAGGATACGTACACCGCCGCGCTCGCTCTCCCGGGCATCTCAATCGTTCAAGCCATCCGGCCAGCGCTGCAAGAGCGCTGGCGGCAGTCGACACGCAGCATAGGCGCCCACTCGGAGCACCCCGCATGCAGCTTCGATTCAGATTCAGATACCTGTCCGCCTTATGCATCAACCTGCTGCTGCCATGGCTTGCGTACCGCCTCGCGTATCCGCATTGGGGGCAGCCGGGTGGCCTGCTGGTATCGGCGGTACCGCTGCTCGCATGGATGGCGTGGGACCTGGTGCGCCACCGGCATTTCGACGCATTAAGCAGCATGGTTCTGGTCGGCATCGTGCTCTCGCTTGCCGCGATGATACTCACCGGCGCCTGGCAAAATCTGGCACTGGACGAGCCCATGGTGTCCGGCATGATCGGCGTTGCCTTTCTGGTTTCGCTCGCGCTGCCGCGTCCGATGGTGTTTTATCTGGCGCGTTCGACAATCGCCCGCGAAAGCGTGAAGCGCGCCAGCGAATTTGAGCAGGAGTGGCGTGAGCATCCCAAGCTCGCCTACCGAGTCCGCATCATGACGCTGGTCTGGGGGATCGGCCTCATCACGGAGAACACCTTGCGCACGCTGATCGTCTGGGGTGCGGCGGGCGACCCGCGTTCGGTAGTCGAGTCGAATGTCTTGCGCTATGGTTTCTACGGTGTGCTTATGCTTTGGACGATCTGGTATCGAAGGCGCATCAAACAGGATGCCGATGATTACGCAACCTAAGCCAGCTCCAAAAACCGCTCAAGACACGGATTGCGATTCACCGGCGACCACACCAGCACCTGTTCGATCAGCGGCGCATCGGCGAGCGGTCGGAACACCACCCCTGCAAGCTGCGCCTTGCGCATCGACGCCGGCACGAGCGCAACGCCGACCGCCTCGTCGACGAGACTGAGCACCGTCTGCTGCAATTGCACTTCGAAGCGGATATTCGGCTCGAAGCCACCCAGCCGACAATGCTCAAGAATGGCGGCACGCAAGGTCGGCGCCACTTCCTCCGACGCCAGCACGAACGATTCCTCTGCCAGCTGCGCAATCTTCAACTTTCGCGCCCGCGCTCGCGGATGGGTCCGCGACAGTGCCACACACAGCGGCTCGCTGACAATCGTGCGCGCAGCGAGACCCTTGTTTGGCACGCTCGGGAACATGATGGCGGCATCGATCTGGCCGGCCAGCACCTGCGCAGCAAGATCGTTCGAGACCACCTCGCGCAAATTGAGCGCCACCTCCGGATACGCCGAACCGAAAGTCCGCGCATAGCCCGGTACCACGCTGTACGCGGCGCACATCGTAAAGCCGATCGCCAGCGTGCCGGTATCTCCATGCGCGGCCGCCTGCGCGTTGCGTGCGGCCTGCTCGATTGCGCTGAGAATCGCCTTGGCGTCCGCGTAGAAACGCTCGCCGGCCGCCGTTAGCGTGACGCTGCGCGGACTGCGCTCGATCAGCGTGACGCCGAGACTCGCTTCCAGCGCTGCCAGTTGGCGGCTCAACGGCGGTTGCGACAGGTTGAGCCGCGCCGCAGCGCGGCCGAAATGGCGGGTCTCGGCGAGCGTCACGAAGTAGCGGAGCGGTTTGACGTCGATCATGATGCAAAAAAGGTATTGTTGAACACCTGAAACAGTATTTGATTGTATCAACGCGAACCACTACTCTGGTAAATCGTCTTTTCTCCGCCCACGTGCCCGGCCTCACCGATGTTATCGACCCTAGAGATTCTGCTCCCCGTATTCGGCCTGATTTTCGCCGGTTTCGTGTGCCGCAAGCGCGGCCTGCTGGGTCCCACGGCCGCGTCGGAACTGAACCGCTTCGTGGTGTGGCTCGCGCTGCCCGCGCTGCTCTTCGACATCATGGCTCACGCCACCTGGCATCAGCTGTATCAGCCCGCGTTTGTCGCTACCTTCGCGCTCTCTTGCGCCGGGGTATTCGTGCTGATCCTCGCCGTGCGTCTGCTGAGCGGCCGGCACCTGGCTGACGCCAGCGTCGACGCCATTGCCGGCTCGTATCCGAACACCGGCTACATCGGCTTTCCGCTGTGCATGATCGCGTTCGGACCGGTCAGCCAGACGCCGACCACGATCGCCACGATTCTCGTCGCCTGCGTGTTGTTTGCGATCGCGATTGTCCTGATCGAAGTGGGTCTGCAGACCGAGCGCGCGCCGCATCGGCTGGCGCTGAAGGTAGTGGGTTCGCTGGCGCGCAATCCGCTGATCGTCTCGCCGATCGTCGGCGTGCTGCTCGCCAGTGTGCACGTCACGCTGCCGCAAAGCGCGGAGACGTTTTTGAAACTCCTGGGCGGTGCCGCGAGCCCGTGCGCGCTGGTGAGCCTTGGCCTGTTCCTCGCAGAAAAGCGCGAAGGTAAGGCTGACGCGGCGAAACCCGGCGCTTCGCTGCTGCTGACCGGCACCAAGTTGCTGCTGCAACCGGCCTTGACCTGGTGGCTCGCCGCACGCGTGTTTACGCTGTCGCCGCTGCTCGTCGAAATGGCCGTCGTGCTGGCCGCCCTCCCCACCGGCACCGGCCCGTTTATGCTCGCCGAGTTCTATCGGCGCGAAGCGCACATCACGTCGCGGACCATTCTTCTGTCGACCGTGGGTTCGCTCGTGACGCTCTCGCTGTTGTTGCTGTTTATGCGGCACGGCGCCTGAACGCGGACGCGGCGGTGCGACGCGCTCGCACCGTGACACGTCGCGACATATCTCGCACATATCTTTTAACAGTGCCCGTCCCTAGACTTGTTTCATGGGACGCGACGGCAATCGGTGCCGTAGACGATTCGTCCCCTCACGAGTCGGAACAGGCACACGATGATATCCACAGGAAAAATTTCGCTCTTTGCTACAGCGATTGTCGTTAGCGCGTCGATGATCGAAGCATGGGTGCTCAGCCGTAAAAAAACCGCGCATTTCGACTGGCATGAAGTGATGCTGTCATTGGCAGATCTGGTCGGCCGCAAGCTGCTCGCGCTCTTGCCGTTATCGCTTGCGGCGCCGATCTTCGCGTTCGCGTGGGACCACCGTATTTATACGGCTACCATTAACAGCGCGTTGATGGTGTTGCTGCTGTTCGTCGGACAGGAGTTCTTCTATTACTGGTATCACCGTGCATCGCACCGCATCCGTTTCTTCTGGGCGACGCACGCGGTTCACCATTCGCCGAATCAACTGACGCTCTCCTCGGCATACCGGCTCGGCTGGACAGGGAAACTGACCGGTGCAGCGATGTTCTTCACGCCGCTCGTCTGGCTCGGCATCCGCCCCGAAGTGGTGCTGGCGACGTTGATGATCAATCTGCTGTATCAGTTCTGGCTGCACAACACGTGGATGCCGAAGCTAGGCTGGCTGGAATATGTATTCAACACGCCGTCCGCCCATCGCGTGCACCACGCCTCGAATACGGCGTATCTGGATGCGAACTACGGTGGTGTACTGATTATCTTCGATCGCCTGTTCGGCACCTACGTCGCGGAGCGCGACGATCTGCCCTGCCGCTACGGCCTCACGACGCCGACGCGCTCCCACAATCCCTTCGTTGTGCAGTTCGAACATTGGGTGAGCCTCGCTCGAGACATTGCATCGTCGAAGCGTCCGTGGACCGCGATCGAATACGTGCTGCGTCCGCCTGGATGGAGGCCGGACGGGGCGGGGGAGACAACGGAGGATTTGCGGCGAGGGGTTGCACGCTGAGGGGGTTGTTCCCGGATATCCCTTCTTCGATTATCGGACCCGTCCATGGAGCTTTTGTGAAATGAGCGAAAGCACAACGACAAGGCCGCGGCCAGACTACGCGCTAACTACGAATCAAACCCGTCAGCGGCTGTGTCGAGCCTGCTTGCGCAAAAAGCGCGGCCGCGGTTCGATGTGGGTCGAGTCCAAGGCTCTCGCTCGCGGCGCCCGCAATCAAACCGTCGAGCGCCGTGGTCGCCCGCAGATCGCGCGCCTGGTAGAGATCGTTCGGCTTCAGTCCCGGCCAGTCGCCGAGTACGCGCCCGCCGTTCACGGCCCCGCCTATCAGCATCGCTACCGATCCGGTCCCATGATCCGTGCCGCCCGTGCCGTTGGCAGCCGCGGTGCGGCCGAACTCGGTGGCCGCCAGCACGGTCGTCTTACCCCACAGCGGCCCGAGGCCATTGCGCAAGGAAGCGAGCATCGTGTCGAGCGCTTTCAACTGATTCGCGAGGCGCGGGTTCTGTGCGCTATGTGTGTCCCAGCCGCCGGTTTCGATCATCGCCAGCCGCGGACCGTCCTCCCGTGACAGAAAACTCGCGGCGAGCTTGCCGAGGCTCGCCGGATCCTGGCGCGCATCAGCGTCGCCAGCAAGACCGCGCGCGGCCATTGCGGATTCCCAGAGCGGCCCGAGCTGCGCGTCCTGCTCGTAAAGCTGCGAGACGCGCACGAGCAGATCGTCGGGCGCTTGCGGCAATCCAGATGGCGCGTACGACGTGACATCCGCTTTGCCGCGCAGTGCCATGGGTACCGTTGGTGCAAACGCAATGGCGTTTTCGTGCGTGGCGGGCATCATCGCGACCAGCCGGTTCAGCCAGCCGTCCTTCACCTGATATGGCGAGGTGCCGCCGGTTTCCAACACATTCTGGCCATCGAAGTGCGAGCGGTCCCGATAGGGCGAAGCCACCGCGTGCACAAACAACGCCTCGCCGGACGCGTACATTTTCGCGGTCTCGGCAAGCGACGGATGCAACGCAAAGGTGCCGTTCAGTTTGGTCGTCGTCGACGTATCGATAGCGAGCGTACCGCGCAAGCTCTGGTAGGACGGCTCGGCATACGGCACCACGATGTTCAGACCGTCGGCCGCGCCGCGCTGGATCACGAAAACGAAGCGGCGATCGGTCTCGACGCTCGCGAAGGCCATGTGTGGCGACGCGAGAATCGCGCCAGCACCGGCTGCGGCGAAGCTAAGAAATTGGCGACGGGAAATCATGGCGTTTATCTCCGTTGAAAGTCGGGCGACACGAGCAGCAGCGCGATCGCGGTCGAGGCGCTCTCGGCGCGTGACACCGCCGTCTGGGTCGGCACACTGATCGAACCGACCAGCAGCGTCTGTCCCAAGGTGCGCGGATCGATCCGGTCGCCGACGCGCGACGCAAAGCGCTGTGCCACTTCCACACGACGCACCAGCGCGTCGGGGGCTGCCCAGCTCGCGGCAATGTCGTCGTAGCCGGCGGGCGAGCCCGGCCGCCACACAGGCTCGCCGAGCTGCGTGAGCAGCGGCGCGCCCTGCAGGTTGCCAAGGTCTTGCCAGCCGAGGCCGCGCATCGACGAGATGGTCCATTCCCACGGCGTTTTGAATTTCACCGCGACGGGCGACCACGCTTCCGGGGAATCCACCAGCGCGCGATAGACCGTTGGCAAGTCGCCGCCGCTACGCTCGAACGCGTTTGCGAGCCGTTCAGTGACCGCAGTTGGTGGGTTGTCCGAAACAAAGTGACGCGCCAGCTTGCCAGCAATGTGCTGCGCAGTCGCCGGCGACGCCGCGAAGTCGTGCAGGATCGCCCGTGCCTGATCTTCGCCCTGCTGATCGTAGCGGCGTCCCATGATGGTCCGCGAACCCGGCTCGTGAACTTGCGGACGAAACACAAAGCTGCCGGGCGCAGCGCCGTTCGGCTGCGGCCCCTTCACGCCGGCCACGCTCCATCCTGTGAGTGCGCGGGCAAACTCGGTGACATCGGCTTGCGTATAGCCGCTGCGCACGCCAAGCGTGTGCAGTTCCATGATTTCGCGTGCGAGGTTCTCGTTGAGCCCGCGCCTGTTGTCGGGATTGCGTTGTTCCGCCCGCAGCGCGGCCATGCTGTCGGGCCCTACGGAGCGTGTCTGATCGAGGAAGAGCTGCATCGCAGGATGACGCTCCACCGCGACCAGCATGTCGTCGAAGCGCCCCAGCACATGTGGGCGGATCGCTTCCATTTCGAACGCGCCGGCCAGCGCCGCAACCTGCGGCTTTTCTATGGATACGGCGAAGTGATTCGCCCAGAAATGCACCAGCCGGTCGATGAACGGCGTCGAACTCGTCAATGCGCTGTTGACGCGCGCATCCACTGCTGTGCGATAGATATCGCGGATTTCGCCGCGGATCGCCTTATTGGCGGCCAGTTTTACAGCCTGATTCGCGGCCGGGTCGGCATTCGCGTTGGCATTCGTGGTGGCGCTGGCATTCGTGCTAGCGTTGGCATTCGTGCTAGCGCTCGCGTTCTGCTGGCGTTGCTCGCCCAGTTGAGTTGCGAGCGCCACTGCCGTCGGCTGCCCCACCCATGCCGCAGGCAGCGGCTGATACTGCTCGAATTGCGTGAGCAGCCATGCTTTCGGGTCGGCCGGCGGCGTATCGTCCGGACGAGCGCCGAGACCGAAACGGTTCAATGCAATTGCCGCGGCGTTGTCGCCAGGTGACGTAACCATGCGCGTTCCTTCGAGCGTTGCGTACCTTCTTTAAACGCCCGTGGCCGCCGTTTCCGTCGCTGCTTGCAAAAGTTTTTACGCGTGCGGTCCGCGATCGCCCAACTCTGTTGCCAGGTGCCGCAGATGCCGCAGGTGCCACAGATACTCAGGTGCTCAAATGCTCACTCGCTCGCTCGCGGCCCCTGGCTAGCCGCCTCGTTCGCTCCCGGGTTCGCGGCCAGCTTGCCCTTCGCCCCTAACGCAGGCGGCTGCTCACGCCACTGGCCGGCCTGCTTCAGTCCTTCGGCAAACTTGACGCGCTCCTCGGGTGTGAGCGTCGCCGCGAAATCAGCGACGCGGCTCTCGACCTCCGTGCGTAGCGCGATATCCGCGTCACGCGTGTGCTGCAGCGCTGCATCCAGCGCAACGTGATCGAACTGCGGCGCGGCCAGCAACACCAGTACTTCGTGACGTCCTTCCCGACCCTCGCGCGCATAGTCCTTACCGCCGCGGCGGGCTTCCTTGAGCGCCGCAAGGAACTCCTTCTGACGCTCCGGTGAGAGTCCGTCCGTAGCGAATCGCAGCGCCGTGTGTGACGGCGGCGCCTTGGCGACCTTGTCATGCGTGGCGAACCATTGATACGCACCACCCGCGATGCCACCCAGCAAAAACACGTTGAGTAAGAACGAACCCGCTAAAAGAATCTTCCATGTACGGTCGCTCATTCGCCGCTCCAGTCGGCGTTCGAACCGTCGAAGCTCGAAGTCATGTACGACGACGAGTCATGCACCTGCGGCGGCGTGCCGCTCAGGACAAAAAACGACACGGCAAAAGCGCCCGCCAGGCCGCCCACGAGCCCAATGCCGGCAAACGCGGCGCCCTGCCACCAGAGCCGCCCACGATGTCTCGCCGGACGCCGTGCAGGCGCCGTGGCAACGATGCGCTCGACGCAGGCGCGTTCCGGCGGCGCGACGGTATGGCTCGTGAGCCACGCATCGAGGCCAGCCGACTCGGCCAGCAAGGTGTCGGCCTCGCCCCGGTGAAGATCGGCCCAGGCCTGCGCCGCAGCGCGTTCCTCGTCCGGCCACCGGCGCGGATCGGCGCCATAGGCGTCGACGATGGTACGAAATCTCTCAGGTGTCATGGCATGTCCTTGCTAAAGCCGCTGCCGGCCAGTTGTGCGCGCAGATTGCGGCGGGCGCGCGCGAGCAAACTTTCGAGGGCGTCGACCGTGATGCCCATCATCGCGGCAGCTTCGATATTCGAAAGCTCCTGGTAGTAGTTGAGTACCAGAGCTTCGCGCTGCCGAACCGGCAGCGCAGCAAGCGCCGTGCGCACGCGTTCGTCGCGCACACGGGCTTCAAGTTTCATGTCGGGTAAAGCCTGCGGATCGGCCTCGTCCGGCAGTTCGGCCACCGGGTCTTCGCGACGCCCCCGCAAGCGGTCATAACAGAGGTTCAACGCCACGCGGTGGATCCACGTGTCAAAGCGCGCTTCACCCTCTTTCCAATGGGGCGCCTGTTTCCAGATACGCACAAAAGCCTCCTGTGCGACGTCTTCCGCTTCCATACGGTCTCCCAACATGCGCGTCGCGAGCGCGAGCAGACGCGGCAGCTTGCGCGACACCAGGGTGCGCACAGCCGCCGGATCCTGCTCGCCGACCCGCGCGACGAGTTCCGCATCGGGATCGCGCTCGCTCAAGGAGCGCCATTCCGTGGCATGCGCGGCCGCCGCTGCCGCCGCTGCGCCCAGGCATATCGTGTCGCGACACGAGCGTTTCTCACTTGCCGTTGCTCCGAGAGGTGCGCTTTGCGCCTGCTTTAAAGCTTGTTATCAATCCGGGTCTTCAATATACGCGTCGGCAGTATGGTATTACGCCCGCCACGCCGGCACCTTGGGGGTTGCCGGCTAGCGGCGCTAACGGCCGTTTGGTCTTAAACGCGGCTGCCCGGAAAAATCCGTCGCCTATTTTTTGCGGCTGCGTAAATAAT
>Ga0116109_1000035_pt1 | contig 38371 bp, 34 predicted proteins | sample June2015DPH_8_10_2_FD_89718 | JGI IMG/M metagenome (GOLD analysis project Ga0116109, IMG submission 89718) | Peatland microbial communities from SPRUCE experiment site at the Marcell Experimental Forest, Minnesota, USA - June2015DPH_8_10 | ecosystem: Environmental > Terrestrial > Soil > Wetlands... | reverse complement strand
GCCAGCGCTTGCTGATAGGCGGCATCCGCAGCCGACGCCGTATGGGCCGCGTCCTCGCGACCCTCCTTCGATACGACAAGGCTGTCCATGTCTGCGCGCCGTTGCGCGTCGTCGCGCCGCATCTGCAATTCGGCCTTGCGCGTGGCCACCGCGGCCTCAGCCTGCTCGACGGCAATCTGATAGTGCGACGGGTCGATCTGCATCAGCAGGTCACCCTTCTTCACGAACTGGTTGTCGTGCACGGGCAAGCCGACAATCTCGCCTGAAACGTCTGGCGCGATGTTAATAATATCGGCGTTCAGCCGCCCGTCGCGGGTCCATGGCTCATCCATGTAGTGAACCCATAAGGCGCGGCCAATCAGGATCGCGACAATAAATACGACGGCTGTCGCGACAAAACCCAGAATATTTCGGATGGTCATGATTCGACTCTGATCAACGATAAACGGTGAGACCCAGCACACCGCACACACACACGAGCAAGCTGGCCCGGAACAGGTTGGGGTGCCAGACCACGCGATAAAGACCCGTATAGGCAATCACTCGGTCCAGCAACCAGGTAAGCGCAGCACCGGCAATGCACAGCAGCACAATGGCAGGTACGTACGCGTCAAAGACAGCAACTTCACGTGGCATGGTGAACTCCTTCTTGCCCCTCGGTCCGGTCGCCTACCAGCGCTCCCAGCGGCGACTGCGGATCGAGCAGCGCAGTACGAATGAAATGCAGATGACTCAAAATACGTTGCAGTTGATGACGCTCCTCACGCGGTGGCGTGAACGTCGTCAGCAGTTGTTGCACGGCTGCGGTCGCAGCTGCCGTCGCAGCCAGAGCCGCATCCATCCGCTGTGCACCCGGCCGGTCGAACAGCGCTGCTACCGCGTCGCGCATCTTGCGTTCGGCTACCCTCCAAGGCGTCCTCGCTGCGTAGCGCGCGTCAGCTGGCAGCGTCGCAATCTCCCGGCGCAGATCGAGCACCGCGTTGCCCACTTCCAGTACCGCGAACAGCCAGCGGAAGGTGTCGCGCCTGAATGCGGGTTCGCCTTCGGCCAGCCCATTGATCTGGAACACCAGATCGCGTGCGCCGCTTTCGAAGCGTGAACGCAGTCGCGTCAGGCTCGCATGACAGGTCGTCACCACGGCGCGGCGCAGGTCGTTCAGCAGGCGGTTGCGCATCCACGGCGTCGTCGGCGGCAACATGGTTGCGCATACAACCGATGTCACCAGCATCGCCAGCACGATTGCAATCGCATCGTTCATGAAGGCGTTGGGGTCGTAGTGGAGCACGTTGTCGGGGCCCGCGAGCGTGCAGAAAAACACGCAGTAGCCGAAGCCATAGCCGAGCAACTGGGGGCGCGTGGTCATGAACACGCCGAGTCCGAGGCACGGCGTCAGCACGGCACATAGCAGCGGGAAACCATCGATGTGCGGATACACACCGAAGGTCAGCACCAGCCCGACGATCGAGGCGAGAGCCGTGCCCATCGCCATCTGGAACGCCATGCGTGCCGGATACGGAGACGAAGACGCGAGCGCGCAGACGGCCGCGCCCGTCAGCACGAGGGAGGTGCCGCTCGGCCAGGCGGTCGCAATCCACACGGCGCCCAGCAACGCCACCACGAAAGCGGCGCGCAAGCCGCCGATGCCAGCGGCGAGCGCATTGGTCTTCGGCGTGTAGCGCTCGATCCAGCGTTCGCGTTCGTGCATATCGACAGCCAGCGACGCGTACGTGGCAGCGTAGGCGTGCAGATCGTCGACGAAGCGGCGGAGCAGTTCGGAGGCGGTATCGAAGTCGAGCATCGGCATGCTGGCGTCGGCTTGCGCTTCCAGTTCGGCGCGCGTTGCGCGCACGCGCTGCGGCAATTCGGCCTTGTACGCTTCGAGTTGCGCGGCGGCGTGCACGGCGTCGACGGCGCTCAAAACCGGCTCGCCAGACTTGTTGAGCAGTGGGGCAATTTCTTTGAAATACGGCTCGAACGCGCCGATTACCTTTGTGGCCTTCGCGTCGTGCAGGCGGTTCATCAACTGGTGCAGCGCGTGAAACCGCGTCGAAACGGTCATGAACTCGTTGTTGACCCGCGAGAGCCGGCCGCTCCTCATCCGCGAGGCAGGGCTTTCGAACACGGCGACGCTGCGGGTCGTCTCGAAGCCGACGATGTCCGCGACGAAGCGCGCATTGGTGGCTTCGATCTGCGCGCGGTCGATGTGTCCCGACAGCGTCGCCGACACGTATTCCACGAACGCGCTGAAGCGCGCCCGTACCGTGGTGCGCATCTGCTCGCTCACATGCTGCGGGAACAGCAGCGCACTGACCGCGCCCGAGCAGACGATGCCCAGCGTGATCTCGGCCACCCGTGTGAGCGCCGACATATACGCGCCGTCGGGATTCTGCGAAGCCGGAATGCCGATCAGCGCCGCTGTGTAGCCGGCCAGCACGAAACCATACGAGCGGAAGTTGCGGTTGCGCGCGGCACCTGCGGTGCAGATGCCGACCCAGATCGCCGTCGCGGCAATAAACAGTTCGGGTTGCTGGGAAAACAGGCTGATGAACACCAGCATCACCACAAGGCCGACCAGCGTGCCGCAGATACGGTAGAAGCTTTTTGCGAGCACCCGCCCGCTTTGCTGCGTCATCAAGATGAACACGGTGGTCATCGCGGTGCGCGGTTGCGGCATGTCGAGCTTCATGGCGATGCCGAGCGCGAGAAACGCGGCGGTCAGCGCCTTGAAGACGTAGATCCACGCGAGCCCGTCGGTGCGTGCCCAGTCGGCGGCGGCCGCGTAGAGCGTCGCGACGGTCAGCGGCTCGCGCGGGGTGGAGGAGGGGAAGGCGGACATGAGCGGCTCGGCCTTTAGTGCACTGCAGCCGGGTAGGCGGAGACATGGGCACCTGGCGCCGCGTTCGCGGTGGCGGGTACGGCCTTTGCCGTCTTGCCCTTACCATGCGCGGGCAACCTCTCATCCTGCTTCGGGCCGTCCGCCGGTTCCTCGAGGCCGCCGCCGAGCGCGGTCATCAGCGAGGCATGGGCGCCCAGACGCTGCGCCTGGACGCGCGCCACGCCTTCCTGAGCGCGCAGCAACTGGTTCTGCGCGATCAGCACGTTCAGGTAGTCCGTCAGACCGCGCCGGTAGCCTTCCTTTGACAGGTCATAGTTCTTGCGTGCGGCGGCAACTGAGCGGTCCGCATCATTGGCCTGCGTCTCCAGCGAACGAATGCGCACGACCTGGTCGGCCACCTCCTTCAGCGCGCTGACGATGGTCTGGTTGTACTGCTCGACCGCCGTGTCATAGCCGGCATCGGCGGCGCCCAGTTCCGAGCGCAGCCGGCCGCCGTCGAAGATCGGCAGCGACAGCGCCGGGCCGCCCGTCCAACTGCCGTTCGCCGAACGCAGGAACTGGAACAACGGACCCGCCGCGGCATAGCCGCCAATCGACGCGAGCAGATTGACGTCCGGATAGAAGTTGGCTTTGGCGACGTCGATACCGCGCGCCTGCGCCGCCACGGTCCAGCGTGCCGCGACAATGTCGGGCCGGTGGCCGAGCAGTTCGGCAGGCAAGGCCGAAGGCAGCCCGGCGGGCGCGTTCAGTGCAAGCGTCGGCCGGGTGATCGAATCGCCTGCGCCCGGACCCTTGCCGGCCAGCGCCGCGAGCTGATTGCGGCCGAGCGCGATCTGCTCTTCGAGTTCGTCGATCTGGCGTTCGTATTCGGGCACCGGCGTTTCGGCCTGGCTCACTTCAAGCTGGGTGCCGAGACCGCCTTTCAGGCGACGCATGGCGAGATCGACGATCTGCTGCTGCTGGGCGAGCGTGGCCCTGGCGATATCGAGCAGCGCGTAATTCATCGACATGCCGATATACGCCCGCACCACATTCGCTTCGAGTTCGAGCTGCGCGGCGCGTTCGTCGGCGGCGCTGGCGTGGGCGGCATCGAGCGCGCTTTCGGCGGCGTTCTTGTCCCTGCCCCACAGATCGAGGTGATAGGAGAGGCCGATCGTGCCGGTGTTGTTCCAGGTATTCGCATCGGCTAGCGGGCCCGGACCGTAGTAGACATTGTCCGGCCAGTGCTCGCGTTCGATCGAGAGGTTGCCGTTGACCTGCGGCGACAGCGCCGCGCGCGCCACGCCGGCCAGCGATTGCGCTTCGCGCACTCGCGCCTGCGCTATCGCAAGCGTCGGATTGCCGGCCTGAGCCGCGTCGATCCACGCATTGAGCTGAGGATCGTTATAGGTTCGCCACCAGTCGGTGGCAGGCCATTGCGCCTCGTTATTGGCGGCCCGAATGGCGGCCCCGACATCGAGCGCCGACGGCGCGATTGCGCTGGCTTGCGGGGCGATGCCTCCGGTACTGGCGCAGCCGGCGATTATTAGTGAGATCGTAAGAACGGTGAGTGCCACGATCCCTTTTTGTACCGGAGACTGCACGATTTCCCCCTTAATTGACTAAAGAACCCTGTCCGTTATTATATTTTTCGACCTATTCCTGAATAACCAGTAAAGATGCAAGGCATTTTTACAGTAATTGAGACAATCGCTCTTGCGAAGCATGTAACAATCGCCTCGTCTCGGTAAGGATATGTATGGATACGCTTCAAAACATGCGCGTATTTGTCCGCGTTGTCGAAGCGGGCAGCTTCACGGGTGCCGCGCAGCACCTGAATACGACCACCGCCTATGCCTCGCGCGCGGTTTCGGATCTCGAAGCGCATCTGCGTACGCGGTTGCTCAATCGCACCACGCGCCGTATCGCGCTCACCGAGGCCGGCGAGCGTTATCTGCAGCGTTGCGAGCAGATTCTCGCCTACGTCGATCAGGCGGAGGCCGAGGCGAGCGACGCTCACGCAAGGCCGTCCGGCAAGCTCAAAGTCCACGCCATGACGAGTTTTGGCCAGCACTATGTCGTACCGGCCGTCGGGCGTTATCAGAAGCGCTACCCGGACGTGCATGTTGAATTGACGCTGGCCGCGCGCGTGCCCGATCTGCTCGACGAGGGCTACGACGTCGCACTCGTGCTGGCGCAGGATCTGCCCGACTCGGGCCTGGTGTCGCAGCGCCTGGGCAGCGCATTCAGTATTACCTGCGCGTCGCCCGCCTACCTGGAGCGCAATGGCGTGCCGAAGTCGCCTTCGGACCTGAGCCGCCATACCTGCCTGCAAATGGTCACGCCGGTGTTCCCGACCGACGAGTGGACCTTCGACGGCCCAAACGGTCAGGAAACCTTTGCACACGGCGCGGCGACCTTCCAGGTGAATGTGGCCGAAGCGCTGGCTGTTGGGGTGCGTGAGGGGATGGGCCTCGGCCTGCTGCCGATCTACTCGGCAATCGCCGGCCTGCGCAGTGGCCAGTTGGTGTGGGTGATGCCGGAGTACACGTCGCAGGAAATGAATCTGTACGCGCTATACCCGTCGCGCCAGTATCTCGACGCGAAGATCCGCACCTGGGTCGAATTCCTGCGCGACGAGTTGCCGGCGACGCTGGCTGCAGATCAAGCCGAACTGCGCAAGTTCGCGCGTACCTGAATCGCGATCGGGCCGTGACCGCGCTTCGGCTGCGCGCCGGCTCGACAAGACGCTGCGCGGTGGCCTTGACGGCCTGCGGGGCGCGCATGACGCACTGTTACACATGTGCGGCGTCGCAACATTTCCTTACTTCCGGCACCGATCTGATTTGGTAACGTTGGGTCATCGCACTGGCAGACCGCGTTGGCTGGCTGTCAGGAACTGGACACTACTGGAATGAAGAGGGACTCATGGATACGCATCTGTTGATCGGCGTGGCCGTCATGCTGGGACTGATTGGAATTGCCGCGTCGCGCGATCTGCTGCGCAACCTGCGGGCGCAACCGCAACTGATCCCCATCCGGGCCGAGCGCCGCGACGCAGCCGGCTACTCCCGCCGCCGCTGAGCGTCGGATCACGCGAGTGGTGCGCCGCTGGCGGTGCGCGCAGCGCATCGTGTTCGCGCTAGATTTCGACTACCTTGTCCCACGCAAACTGCGGATTTTCAGGTTGCCCCGTTCGACGATCGATGTAGCCGCGTGGGTTGCACACCACGCGCGTGCCGTCGACCATGTAGTCGAACGCTGTATGCGTATGGCCATGAATCCACAGTGCGGCCGGCGAGCGCACGAGCGTAGGCAGGTGGTTGACGAACCCGGCCGAAACCCGGTTGTCCGCATAACGCTCGGCCAGACTCAGCCGATGCGGCGCATGATGCGTGACGACAATCGTTTTACCCCCAAATGTTTTGGCCAGTTCGCCCTCGAGCCACGCCCGCGCCTGTGCATGCAAGGCTAACGTGTCGGCGGGCGTGAAATCGCGTGCCGCCGTGGCGTCCGTGATGCCTATGACACCGCTGGTTCCTGTGCCGCCATGCGGCCATGTCACCTGGATCAGGCCGCGGAAATCCAGCATCGCTCGTTGGGCCGCGGCGATCGATGCCGCGAGCGCTTCATCGTCGGCGCCATACAGCGTGAAGTCGGTCCACAAGGTGGTGCCGAGTACGCGCCACTCGCCGGCCGGGTCGACCAGCGCCGCATTGTTCAGCAGGTGGACGTTATCGACCGACGCCGCCGCGTCGTGCATGGCCGCTTCCAGCGCGCCGAACTCGCCGTCATAGTATTCGTGATTGCCCGGCACGTAGACGACGGGCACGGCGCCATCGAAGGTCTCCGCGGCCCAGCGCGGGCCGGCCGCATGATTGTGGATGTCGCCGGCGAGCACGATCAGATCCGCTTGAGCATGCGGAATGACCTCCGGCTCGTCGTTTTCCAGATGCAGATCAGACAGTACCCGGATCTTCACTTACGGCACTCCTGCTTCAAGGCTCCAGGTTCGTGCTCTTGGCGTAGCACCTTGCCTGGGTTCATCAGGTTCAGCGGATCGAGTGCGCGTTTGACGGCGCGCATCAACCGCACTTCGACATCTGTTTTGTAGTGCATCGCTTCGTCGACTTTCAACTGGCCGAGTCCGTGTTCCGCGCTGATGCTGCCGCGATGCTGGTGCACGCTGTCATAGACGATCTGGTTGATCGGGCTCTGGAATTCCGCAAGAAATGCCTTTGCGTCGATGCCTTCGGGCGCCTGCACGTTGTAGTGCAGGTTGCCGTCGCCCAGGTGCCCGAACGTGACCATCCGCGCGCCAGGCACGGCTTGAGCAATGGCAGCGTCGGTTGCTTCGATGAAGTGGCCAATCCGCGAGATCGGCACCGCGATGTCGTGCTTGATGTTGAGACCCTCTTCAGCCTGCGCGAGCGAAATGTGTTCGCGCAGATTCCAGAACGCCTGCGATTGTGCGAGGTTTTCCGCGACCACCGCGTCTTCCACCAGACCGTCATCCAGCGCGGTTTCCATCAGCCGCTCGAACAGGGCGCGCCCATGTTCTTCGCTTTCGCTATCCGACAGTTCCAGCAGCACGACTTGCCCGTGCGGCTCGGCGAACGGATAGCGCAGCTGGGGAAAATGCCGGCCGACGAGCCGCAGGCAGAAATCCGACATCAACTCGAAGCCGGTCAGGAGCGGCCCGGCAAAGCGTTGGGTGAGCACCAGAAAATCGAGCGCGGCATGCGGGGAGGCGAGTGCGGCGAGCGCCGTGACGCGCGCAGCGGGCTGCGGATGGAGCTTCAGGACAGCGCCGGTGATAATGCCGAGCGTGCCTTCCGCGCCGATGAACAGATCGCGCAGATCGTAGCCGGTGTTGTCCTTGCGCAGTCCACGCAGGCCGTCCCACAACTCGCCCTGCGGGGTGACCACTTCGAGGCCGAGGCACAGTTCGCGCGTGTTGCCGTAGCGCAGCACCCCGGTGCCGCCCGCGTTGGTGGCGAGGTTACCGCCGATCGTACAACTGCCTTCGGCGGCAAGACTCAGCGGGAACAGGCGGCCGGCTTCTTCTGCGCGAGCCTGGACGTCAGCGAGGATGACGCCGGCCTCGACGGTGATCGTGTTGTTGTGAGGGTCGATGTCGCGCACCCGGTTCAGGCGCCGCAGACTCAGCACGGCTTGCGCGCCGCTCGCGTCCGGCGTGGCGCCGCCGGCGAGGCCCGTATTGCCGCCCTGCGGCACCAGTGCGATGCGATATTCGACTGCCAGCTTCACCAGCGCAGCGACCTCGGCGGGCGTCGACGGACACAACACCGCACATGCCGCGCCGGCGTAGCGGTGGCGCCAGTCGGTGAGGTAGGGAGCGGTGTCGTGCGAGGCGGTAAGGACGTGCGCCGCGCCGATGGTGTTACGGCAGGCGGCGATGAAGGCGGCGCTCGATTGCGCAATTGATCCTGTACTTGAGCCTGCTCCCGAGGCGGTCTGGGATGCCGGTTGAGAAGCGTGTTCGGTCATGATGGTCAGTCAGTGAAGTGGGGCAGTCGCGGCCCGTTTCGCACGCCGCGCAGCCCGCTTGAACGGAGCGACGTAAGCCAGCGCGCAGACGAAGAACACCAGCGCAAGCAGCGTCTCGAGCCAGCCGAGCTGGGCGGACAGGCCACGGTCGCTCATGCCGCGCACGATGCCTTCGGCAAAATACAGCAGGATCAGCATCGAGGCCCATTGCAGCGTATAGAGCCGTTGGCGCAGCACGCCGGGCAGCGCCAGCAGCAGCGGTACCGCTTTGATGACGAGCGCGGTGCCGCCTGGCCGCAGCGGCGCGAGCCACCATTCCCAGGCAATCGAGAGTGCGATCAGCGCGATTAGCGCTGCGGTCGCGCCAAGTGCAGCGCTGCGCCGGCGGGTGGGTGGCGCTCCCGGCACAAACTTTTCCGCACCCTGATCCGGCACGCTCACGGCCGTTCGCTCATGACTGCGGCCGTGCGCGCGACGCGCGCGCCGAGCGCAATGGCGAGCGTCTTCTCGTCGGCAGAAATGCCGTGCTCCGCGGAGTCGGCCCGTGCAAAGTGCGATGCGCCATACGGCGTGCCGCCGGTCAGGGTGCTGGTAAGCGTGCTCTCGGTGTAGGGGATGCCGACAATCAGCATGCCGTGGTGCAGAAGCGGCAGCATCATCGACAACAGCGTCGATTCCTGGCCGCCATGCAGGCTGCCGGTGGACGTGAACACGCAGGCCGGCTTACCCGCGAGCGCGCCGGACAGCCATTGTGGCGTGGTGCCGTCGAGAAAGTACTTGAGCGCGGCAGCCATGTTGCCGAAGCGGGTCGGCGAACCGAGCGCAAGGCCGGCGCATTCTTCCAGATCGCGCAACTCGACGTACGGCGGTCCTTCGGCCGGAATGTCGGGCTGGGTCGCCTCGCAGACGGTCGAGACGGCTGGCACGGTGCGCACACGCGCCTGCATGCCGGGGACGCTGTCGACGCCTTGCGCGATCGCCAGTGCGAGTTCACGCGTGGCGCCGTAGCGGCTGTAATAGAGCACGAGGATGTCTTTCATAGGCCTGATCGGGTGAACGGGTATTATAGGGGCTGGGTCCACGGCACAGGCCGCTCGCCGGCATTCCGGCGCCTGCCGCGGATGGTTCACGAAGGCGAAGGAGGTGGGGTTTGTTGTCCAGGGTGCGTTTCGACCTCGATACGCTCAAACGCCTCGCGCAATTCGCCGCGAAGCGCAGCAGCGAAGATCGCATTCCACAGGTGGCCGGCAGTCTGACGTTTACCACCATGCTTTCGCTTGTGCCGCTGGCGACGGTGGCGTTTGCGCTGTTTACCGCGTTCCCGATCTTCGGTTCATTCCAGATGTCACTGCAGGGTTTTCTTGCCGACCATCTGATGCCCGCGCAGATCAACGACCAGATCTTCAAGTATCTCAACCAGTTCGCCTCGAAGGCCAAAGGCCTGACGACGATGGGGATGATCGTGCTGTTCGTCACCTCGGTGATGACCATGATGACGGTCGAATCCGCGTTCAACGTAATCTGGCGGGTGCGCAAACCGCGCCCACTTGCTCAGCGCGTGCTGGTCTACTGGGCGATCATTACGCTCGGGCCGATCCTGATCGGCGTCAGCCTGTCGATCTCTTCCTATCTGTTCACGCGCTCCATGGCGTTTAGCGCCGCGCAGCACATCACGCCGGTGATCGACTGGGCGCTGACGGGCGCGGCGCTGCCGCTCACGGCGCTCGCGTTCACGATGCTCTACGTGTACCTGCCCAATTGCCGGGTGGAGTGGCGCGACGCGGTGGTGGGCGGCCTCGGCGCCGCGATTGCGTTCGAACTGGCCAAGCGCGGTTTCGGCTATTACATCCGGCGCGTGCCGACATACACCGCGGTGTACGGCGCATTCGCCACGGTGCCGATGTTCCTGCTGTGGATGTACCTGAGCTGGTTCATCGCGCTGGCAGGGGCGATGGTGGCCTCTGCGCTGCCGGCGATTCGCATCGGCCAGTTTCACCGGCCGCGCTTTGCGGGCAGCGACCTGTTCGATGCGCTCGAACTGCTCGCACGGCTTTCGGAGGCGCGCGAAGCCGGCAAGCGCGGTTATATGCTGCAGGATCTGGCGCGCATGCTGCGTCGCGATATGGATACCACGACTTACCTGCTGGATAAGCTGGAGGAGATTGAATGGATTGCGCGTCTGAACGAAGACGGCTCGTGTCCACATTTTCTGCTGCTGGCAAATCCGGCCCAGGTGACCGTGGAGCGGCTCTTCGATCTGTTCGTGATCGATCGCCCGGAACTCGAATACCAGCTTAATCTGGAGTCGACCCGGGTAGACGGCGGGACATTGCTGGGGGCGCTCCAGAACGAGAAGCTGAGCGTCTCGCTCGCTTCGCTGCTCGCCGCGCGGGCTTCGGCGCGTGCCGCGCGGGCGGCGCAAGCCGAGGCCCGGAGTTCAGCGACGCATCAGGCTGCGTAAGCGGCCCCAGTCAGGTGCTGGCGGTCAAAGCCAGCCATTTCGAGGGCGGCAGCGGGACCATTCGCATTGCGCAGATGACGCCTCATGCCTGTGGGGGTGCCGCAGCCTCGCGGCACCGCGTCCGTCAGCCGTTTCGCCCGACACCCGGCAAATTGGCGCTCGCCTTGGTATTAAAGGGAGATATTCCCGGTGCAGATGTCCTTGAACATCACCCAGTCGCCCATGAGGCTGTAGATGGGATGCCGGAAGGTGGCGGGGCGGTTCTTCTCGAAGAAGTAATGCCCAATCCATGCACACCCATAACCGCTGACGAGCGCCGCCGGCAGCCATAGCCAGTCGCCAGTGGCGAGCGCCATGGCCAGACAGCCGATCACGGCCAGCGAGCCGACAAAGTGCAGTCGCCGCGAGACCAGATTGCGATGCTCTTCGAGGTAAAACGGATAAAACTCCGCGAAATTCGCGAAGTGATCGGTATGAGCGGTTTGAGCCATCACGGCCTCCGTTGCGCTACTCTTTTAGCCCTTTCCCCCTCGCCGTGCCGATTCAAGCGGCACAACGAGCCCGGCGGTGCGATCTGCGCCTGAAACCGGGCAGGCTTGAACCATTGTGCGGCTATCGGCCAAAGCGCGCAACCTGGCCATTCGGCCGATGGTGCGCGACGCCATACATCGTTATCGTCGAGCTTACCGGAGTCACGCAGCGCTCGAGGCAAAGCCGAACAGCGCATCGAGCGTCGCGTCGGGCTGCTCGGTCATTAGCGCATGGCCGGCGTTGAGGGTAATCGTGTCCACGCGTGGACTGGCTTGCGCGAGTGCCTGGGCGAGCGCCTGCGCGGCACGCGGTGGGGTCATGGCGTCGCGCTGCCCCACGATCAGCCGCACCGGGCAGCGTATCTGGCCTGCGCGTGCGAGGCCGTCTGTATAGGCGTCGCAGGCCGTGAAGTCGGTGTGGAACAGGCCCGGTTCACCTGCGGCCGAGACGCGTTCCATCAGCCGCTGGTTCATGCCGTGCAGCCAGAAGCCGGGGCCCGGGCAGGACGGTTTGGCGGCGAGCGTCGAATGCGACCACTGGTTGACCATCGCGATCGCTTGCGGCTCGCGGTTGAGCGCGGCGTCCAGCAGCGCGTCGGAGACGGCCATCGGGGCGGCGGTGGCGACCAGCGCCAGCGCGCTCGCGCGCGCCGGGTAGCGTGCGGCGAAATCGAGCGCGACGAGCGAGCCCATGCTGTGGCCGATCACGCAGGCGCGCACGACGCCGGCGGCGTCCAGCAGCGCGGCCAGCCAGTCGGCCATTACGGCGATATCGGCGAGCGCCGGGCCGGCGCTGCGATGGTGACCGGGCAGGTCGACCGCCAGCACGCTGAAGCCGTGATGCGCGAAGTAGCGGGTTTGCAGCGCCCAGACGCTATGGTCGTGCTCGGCACCGTGGATGAAGACGGCAGTCGGCAGAGCGGGGTCGAATGGCTTGCCGCCGGTGTAGGCGTAGGACTTCTTGTTTTGGACATCCAGGATCATGCCGACTCCTTGGGCGCGCTGCCGTGGTTGGGGCTGCCGGCTCCGTCCGTCGGTTTAGCCGGGCTGGCGCTGCCACCAGCGGGCTTTTGCGTGGCCTTCAGCGCACGTTTGAGGTCGTCGATCAGATCGTCCGGGTCCTCCAGGCCGATTGACAGGCGGATCGTGCCTTCGGCGATGCCGGCTGCAGCGAGCGCGGCGGCGTCCATGCGGAAGTGCGTGGTGGAGGCAGGGTGGATCACGAGCGAACGGGCGTCGCCGACGTTGGCCAGATGTGAGAACAGCGAGAGCGCCTCGATGAAGCGCCGTCCGGCCGAGCGGTCGCCGTGCAGGTTGAAGCTGAACACCGCACCTGCGCCGCGCGGCAACAGGTGCTTGGCGAGCGCATGATCCGGATGCGAGGCCAGCTCCGGGTAGGCCACGGATTCGACTGCGGCATGGGCAGCCAGAAACTCGACGACCTTGCGCGTGTTCGAGACGTGGCGATCCATGCGCAGCGGCAAGGTTTCGATGCCCTGCAGCAACTGCCACGCGGCTTGTGGATGCAGGCACGCGCCGAAATCACGCAGGCCTTCGCGACGGGCGCGCAGCAGGAAGGGGGCAACGGTGCTTTCCTCGGCGAACACCATACCGTGGAAGCCCTCATACGGCTCGGTGAATTCGGGAAAACGCCCGGATGCTTCGAAGTCGAAAGTGCCGCCGTCGACGAGCACACCACCGATCGTCGTGCCATGACCGCCGAGGAACTTGGTCGCCGAGTGGTAGACGAAATCGGCGCCATGCTCGAACGGTTTCAGCAGATACGGCGTGGTGAAGGTGGAGTCGACGAGGAGCGGCACGCGGTGGCTATGCGCGATCTGGGCAACTGCGGCGATGTCCAGCACGTCGAGGCCCGGATTGCCGAGCGTTTCGCCGAACAGCAGGCGGGTGTTCGGGCGCAGCGCGGCGCGCCAGCCATCCAGATCGCCGGGCTTGACGAAGGTGGTCTCGATACCGAAGCGGCGCAGCGTGTAGTTCAGCAGATTATGCGAGCCTCCGTACAGTGCGCCCGACGCGACGATATGCGAGCCGGCGCCCATCAGCGTGGCAATCGCCAGATGCAGGGCGGCCTGGCCGCTGGCCGTGCCGATTGCGCCCGCGCCGTTCTCCAGTGCAGCGACGCGTTCCTCGAAGACGGCGACGGTCGGGTTCGAGATGCGCGAATACACGTGGCCGGCGCGTTCCATATTGAACAGCGCGGCAGCGTGGTCGGTATCGCGAAAGGAGAAGGAGGTGGTCTGGTAGATCGGCGTGGCACGCGCGCCAGTCGTGGGGTCGGGGACTGCGCCTGCATGCAGCGCAAGCGTATCGAAACGGTTGGCGGGCATCCTGGGCGGCGGAGCCATGGTGCTCCGCGAAAGGTGAAAGTGGGGGCATCGTATCACCGGGACTAGCGGCTTCAAGTGCGATTTTCCCCATGCGACGTGCTGCCGCACCCGCACTGGCTTGGTGGGCGGCCCGCTTTCCTTTTACGGGCCTTTCCGCTAGGATCGAAAATCGGTCATGTATTCACGGCTTCACCGGATTCGGCAACCATCCTGCATGGGACCGGGGTAAGTGCTCTGCATGGGACCAAAGTAGCGCGCTAAAGCGCGAACTCTGGTCGGCAGTTGAAGCGCTAACTCCAGTTGACCGCAACCAATTTTGCATGGGACCAGAGTAAGCGCCAAAGCGCGAACTCTGGCCGAAACAGGAGACAATCATGCGAGTCAGCGACATTCTCAAGGTCAAGGGCAATACCCTTTTTACCGTCACGCCGGATACGCCGCTGCTCGACGCAGTCAATGCGATGGCAGAGCACGATATCGGCTCGCTGGTTGTGATGGAATACGGCGATCTGGTCGGCATGCTGACCTTCCGCGAAATCATCCTGACACTTAGCAAGCATCACGGCAGCGTCGGCACAGCCACCATCCGCAAGGTCATGGACGACCACCCGCTCACCTGCACGCCGGAAACGGATGTGAACGAGGTGCGGCGCATGATGCTCGAGCATCACGTGCGCTATCTGCCGGTCATGGAAAGCCGCACGCTGATGGGCGTCATCTCGTTTTATGACGTGGCCAAGGCGGTGGTCGAGGAGCAGGGTTTCGAGAACCGTATGCTCAAGGCCTATATCCGCGACTGGCCGGAAGAGCAGGAGCCGCAACAGGCGCGATAGATTGGCCGTTGCGCCGGCTGTGGCGCTTTCTGACCGGTTGTGACGCGGTCCAATGGCGCTGGGTGGTGTCAGGTGCGCCAGCCATCAAGTTGCCATAAGCCTGAGGTACTGATCCAGAGGCGTGCGCGAGAGCGTGCGCCTTTTTTGCGTGTGCGCCGGTGGGGAGGCCGAGGTGCGGCAATCATCCGGCGTGGGTGCTGCTGAAGGCGGCGACGCATACACTCGCCGATGTCCTCCGGTCCTTTCTCGGATTCTCCGACCTTCATGAGCGATCGTCCCTTACCCGCCGCCCGCCGCTCCGCCCGTAGTGGCGACGCACATGAATCCCAGTTTCGCTTGCTGGGAGAGCGCCGTTTTGCGCCGTTTTTCTGGACCCAGTTCCTGGGCGCGATGAATGACAACGTGTTCAAGATCGGCTTCACCTCGCTCGTCACGTATCAAACCGCGCGCTTTTCCGGCGTCGATGCGAAGACCGCCGCGTTCCTGATCTCCGCGATCTTCATCCTGCCGTTCGTGCTGTTCTCCGCCACCTCGGGCCAGATTGCGGACAAATACGACAAGGCGATGCTGACGCGCTTTGTGAAGACGTTTGAAATCGGCGTGATGCTGATCGGCGGCGCCGGTTTCTGGCTGCACAGCGCGCCGCTGCTGTATCTGTGTACATTTCTGATGGGCGTCCATTCGACCCTGTTCGGTCCGGTGAAGTATTCGTACCTGCCGCAGCATCTGGTGAAAACCGAACTGGTGGGCGGCAACGGCATGGTCGAAATGGGCACGTTCGTCGCTATTCTGGTGGGAACCATCGTCGGTGGGGAAGCGGCGGCCTTCGTCGAACATGGCGCTGTGGTGCTGGCGTGCGCCTGCGTTGGGTTTGCACTGGTGGGACGTGCCATGTCCGTTTGGGTGCCGCCTACGCCGGCGCCGCAGCCTGACCTGCGCATCAACTGGAATCCGTTCAGCGAAACCTGGCGCAATCTGAAGATTGCCCGCGAAAACCGTACGGTGTTTCTGAGCCTGTTGGGTATCTCGTGGCTGTGGTTTGTCGGCGCGACTTTTCTGCCGTCGTTTTTCAGCTTCGCGAAGGATGTGTTGCTGGCTAACCCGGATGTCGTGACCGTGCTACTCGGCACCTTCTCGATCGGTATCGGCCTCGGTTCGCTGCTGTGCGAGCGCTTGTCGAAGCGGCGCATCGAGATCGGCCTGGTGCCGCTCGGTTCCATCGGCATGAGCGTGTTCGCCATTGATCTGTTCTTTGCGAGTCATGCGCTGCCACCGGCGGGGCATTTGCTGAGCGTCGGCGAATTTCTCGTGATCCCCGCGAACTGGCGCGTCCTCGCCGATCTGTTCCTGCTCGCCATGTTCGGCGGCTTCTACAGCGTGCCGCTGTATGCGCTGATCCAGAGTCGCAGCCAGCCGAGCCATCGCGCGCGCATCATCGCGGCGAACAATATCCTCAATTCGCTGTTCATGATCGTCTCGGCGCTGATGGCCATGGCCCTGACCTCGGCAGGCGTCAGTATCCCGGTTCTTTTCCTCGTCACCGCGCTGCTCAATATCGTGGTGGCCACGTATATCTACTCGCTGGTGCCGGAGTTCCTGTTGCGCTTTGTCGCGTGGGTACTGGTGCACACGTTCTACCGGATCCGGCTCGTGCATGCGGAGCGCATTCCCGAAGAGGGCGCTGCGGTGCTGGTCTGCAACCACGTTAGCTTCGTGGATGCGATCGTCATCATGGCCGAGAGTCCGCGTCCGATCCGCTTCGTGATGGATCACCATATCTTCCGGGCACCGTTCGCCGGCTGGGTGTTCCGTCATGCAAAGGCGATTCCGATTGCGCCATCGCACGAAGACCCGCAAATGCTGACGCGAGCCTATGAAACCTGCGCGCGGGCGCTCGCCGAGGGCGACCTGGTGTGCATTTTCCCGGAAGGCAAGCTGACGAAGACCGGCGAGCTGAACCCGTTCCGGCATGGCGTGACCGAAATCATCCGCCGTACGCCGGCGCCGGTGGTGCCGATGGCGCTGCGCGGCCTGTGGGGCAGCGTATTTTCGCGCGCCGCCGATGCGCGCTGGCCGCGGCCGGTGCGAAAGGGCGTGATGAGCCGGCTGACGCTGGCCGTCGGCGAGCCGCTTGACCCGGCTCAGGTGACGCCGGAAGGGCTGCAGCAGAACGTGACCGAATTGCGTGGGGCGCGGAAGTAGGTGAGGCGCGGCCGTGTGTGGTCAACGCGGCGGCTTGCGCGCTCCGCCATGCCTTATCCGTTCGGCCAACGTCCGCGCGGCGCGGCCCTCGCCGCTGGGCGGGCTGGCATAATAGTGCTCTCCCCGCATCTCTTTGGACGACGCTCATGTCCGGCAATACGCTTGGTACACTTTTCACCGTCACGACCTTTGGCGAGTCGCACGGCCCCGCAATCGGCTGTGTGATCGACGGTTGTCCGCCGGGCATGGCGCTGGTTGAAGACGACATCCAGCTTGAACTGGATCGCCGCAAGCCGGGTACCTCGCGTCACGTGACGCAGCGTCAGGAAGAGGACAAGGTCGAGATTCTCTCGGGTGTGTTCGAGGGCGTGACGACTGGCGCGCCGATTGCGCTGCTGATCCGCAATACGGACCAGCGCAGCAAGGACTACGGCAACATCGCGGAAACGTTCCGCCCGGGCCATGCCGATTACACCTACTGGCAGAAATACGGTATCCGCGACTATCGTGGCGGTGGTCGTTCGTCGGCGCGTTTGACGGCGCCCACGGTCGCGGCGGGCGCAGTGGCCAAGAAGTGGCTGCGCGAGCGCTTCGGCACAGAGATTCGCGGCTATATGGCAGCGCTCGGCGAAATCGAGGTGCCGTTCGTCGACTGGTCGCATGTGCGCGAAAACCCGTTCTTCGCGGCGAATGCCGATGTCGTGCCGCAGCTTGAAACGTATATGGACGCGCTGCGCAAGGACGGCGACTCGATTGGCGCGCGTATCAACGTGGTGGCCGCGGGCGTGCCCGTTGGCCTCGGTGAGCCGCTGTTCGACCGGCTCGACGCCGATATCGCGCACGCCTTGATGGGCATTAACGCGGTGAAGGGCGTCGAAATTGGCGCGGGCTTCGCCAGCGTTGCGCAACGCGGTTCGGTGCATGGCGACGAGCTCACGCCGGAAGGGTTTGTCGGCAATCATGCGGGCGGCGTACTCGGCGGGATTTCGACGGGGCAGGACATCACCGTGTCGATCGCAATCAAGCCGACCTCGAGCATTCGCACGCCGCGCCGTTCGATCGACAAGGCCGGCGAGCCGGTCGTCGTCGAGACGTTTGGGCGTCACGATCCGTGCGTCGGCATTCGTGCGACGCCGATCGCCGAGTCGATGCTGGCGCTGGTGCTGATCGACCACGCGCTGCGTCATCGCGCGCAGTGCGGCGATGTGGCCGTCAGCACGCCGAAGATCGCGGCAAGCGCGCCGTAAGTCGCGTTCTGCGCGTCTTTCCGTTTCAGTCGCAACGTCTCCATGATCGACCCGAATACCCCGGCAGCCGGCGACGCGCTGACGCAGTTGCGCGCGCGAGTCACCTCGCCTCAGGCTAGTGCCGCCGACTGGCTCGCGTTCGGCCAGAGCTTGCTGCAGGTGGCCGGGCGTAACCGGGACCAGCAGCGCGAGGCGCTTGCCGCGTTGGTGCAGGCCTATCAGCTTGATCCTGCGTGTGATCCCACGCTGCTTCATACCATCGCTCAAACTGCGTTCGTCTTGCGCGACTGGCCCCTCGTGGACTCCGCTACAGCCTTGCTGCTCGGGCGCAATGCCGAGGATGCCAACGCGCTCGTCTGGCGCGCGGCCGCCGTGCAGCAATACAACGGTTTCGACGAAGCCGAACGCCTGTTGCGCGAGGCCGTGCGCGTGGTGCCGGGCAACCCGGTCGCGCTGCATAAGCTTGCGCTGTGCATCAAGGAACAGGCCCGCTTTGCCGAAGCCGAAACGCTCTTGCGACGCGTGCTCGAACTGTCGCCGAACAACGCCCATGCGATGTTCGATCTGTCGGAGCTTGAAATACGTTCCGGGCGCTATGCAGACGGCTGGACGCATTACGAATCGCGCATCGTATTCGGTGATGACCTCAACGACGCACACCGGGCGCTCGGTGAGGTCAGCACGTACTGGCAGGGTGAGTCGCTCGCCGGCAAAACGCTGGTCGTCTATGGCGAACAAGGCAACGGCGACTGCCTGTGGGCGGTGCGCTTTCTGCCGCTGCTCGCCGAGCGGGCGCGGCGTGAGGGCGGCCGGGTGATCTTCGGTCACGACGGCCCGCTTCGGCACCTGTTCCAACGGATGCTGCCGGCCGATGTGGCACTCGAAACCAGCCTCGCGACACGGCCGGATTTTCATTGCGGCCTCATGAGTGTGCCGCTGCGGCTCGGTGTATTCGATTCGGCAGGCTGGGGCCGCGCGTATCTGAGCGCCGATCCGGCGCGCGCACAGGCGTGGCGAGCACACATCGCACAAACAGTGGCGGCCAGCGGGCCAAAAGTCGGTCTGGTGTGGAACGGCAACCCGCAGCACATTCGCGACGTACGCCGTTCGGTGCCGGTCGACCAACTCGAGCCGCTCCTGACCGTGCCTGGCATTACCTACTTCGCCTTGTCGCCGGGGCGCTCTGCAACGGTTGCACAGTGGCGCGCGCACGGCATCGAAATTGTCGATCCCACCCAGCATTTCGCGGCCGGGTTCGACGATGTGGCAGCGTTGCTTGTGAACCTCGATCTGGTCGTGACGATCGATAGCGGTCCGGCGCATCTGGCCGGCGCGCTTGGCGTGCCGACCTGTCTGATGATCGATCACGTGTCGGCGTGGTTCTGGGGCAATCAAACGCAGCGCACGCCGTGGTACGACTCGGTCGAGCTGTTTCGCCAGCCGGCGATCGGCGCCTGGGCGCCCGTGTTGGCGAGCGTGCGCGAGAGACTGGTGACGCTGGCAGGGCGTTGAGCGGAGAACGCTCGAGCCGAACCCATGCCCCCGGGACGAAAAAAAGCGCCGCTCGAAGCGGCGCTCTTTGCATCCTGTGACCTGGTTTCGCGCTAACGCGCCACGTCACATGTTCGGATAGTTCGGCCCGCCACCACCCTCAGGCGTCACCCACACGATATTCTGCGTCGGGTCCTTGATATCGCAGGTCTTGCAGTGCACGCAGTTCTGCGCGTTGATCACCAGACGTTCGCTGCCATCATCGTTCTTCACGAACTCATACACAGCTGCCGGGCAATAGCGTGCTTCCGGTCCCGCATAGGTGTGCAGGTTGACGTTCACCGGCACGCTCGCGTCCTTGAGCGTCAGGTGAGCCGGCTGGTTCTCCTCGTGGTTGGTGTTCGAGATGAACACCGACGACAGACGGTCGAACGTCAGCTTGCCGTCCGGCTTCGGATACACGATCGGTTTGCATTGCGAGGCCGCCTTTAGCATCTCGTGGTCCGAATGCTGATGATGCAGCGTCCACGGCACATTGCCGCCCATTAGCTTCTGCTCCAGACCCACCATCAGCGTGCCGAGATACAGGCCTTTGCTCATCCACTGTTTGAAGTTGCGCGCACGATACAGCTCGTTGTGCAGCCAGGAGGTCTTGAACGCCTCCGGGTAGGCCGCCAGCTCGTCCGATTGACGCCCAGCCTGTACGGCATCGAACGCGGCCTCGGCGGCCAGCATGCCGGTCTTGATGGCGGCGTGCGAACCCTTGATACGCGAGGCGTTCAGGAAGCCCGCATCGTCACCCACCAACGCGCCACCCGGGAACACGAGCTTCGGCAGCGACATCAGGCCGCCGGCGGTGATGGCCCGCGCGCCGTAGGAGACGCGCTTGCCGCCGTCGAGGAACGCGCGGATCGACGGATGCGTCTTGTAGCGCTGGAATTCCTCGAACGGCGACAGGTACGGATTGGAATAGCCGAGGCCCACCACGAAGCCAACCATCACCTGGTTGTTGTCCATGTGATAGAGGAACGAGCCGCCGTAGGTATCGGACTCGAGCGGCCAGCCGGCGGTGTGGATCACCAGACCCGGCTTGTGCTTCGCCGGATCGATCTCCCACAGTTCCTTGATGCCGATGCCGTAGACCTGCGGATCGACGCCGTCGCGCAGCTTGAACTTGTCGTTCAACTGGCGGCCCAGATGACCGCGCGCGCCTTCGCAGAACAGCGTGTATTTGGCGTGCAGTTCCATGCCGAGCTGGAAGTTTTCGGTGGGCTGGCCGTCCTTGCCGATGCCGAGGTTGCCGGTAGCGACACCCTTCACTGAACCGTCGTCGTTGTACAAAACTTCAGCCGCCGGAAAGCCCGGGAAAATCTCCACGCCGAGTGCCTCGGCCTGCTGACCGAGCCAGCGCGTGACGTTGGCGAGGCTGATGACGTAATTACCGTGGTTCTTGAAGTTATCCGGCAGCGCCCACGTAGGCACGCTCTTGGCGCCCGTCTCCGAGAGGAACAGGAAGCGGTCTTCGGTCACGTCCACAGTGAGCGGCGCGCCTTTTTCCTTCCAGTCGGGGATCAGTTCGTTCAGCGCGCGGGGGTCCATGACCGCGCCGGAGAGGATGTGTGCCCCGACCTCCGAGCCTTTTTCCAGTACGCAGACGCCGATTTCGACGCCTTTTGCCTGCGCCAGTTGCTTCAGGCGGATCGCCGCGGACAGGCCGGCGGGGCCGCCGCCGACCACCACCACGTCATATTCCATCGACTCGCGCGGGCCGTACTGCTCAATGAGACTTGCGGGGGTCATTGATGCTCCTCTTACCGTTAGAATGCTTTTTTCGGGATCGTATTGTGGGCGAACGACTCTAGCGCCGCAACCCAATGAGCAAAGATTAGCACGATCGTTCTATTTCCGTGATGCGGTATTGACCGGATAATCACGGGTAATCATGAGCCTTCGCGGCCTCGCCGCGCCTCTAATCCAACCGAACAAGGTAACGACAATGGGCCGTTCGATCAATCTGGAAGGCAAGGTTGCACTGATTACGGGCGCCTCGAGCGGGCTCGGAAAACGCTTCGCTCAGGTCCTGTCGCAGGCCGGTGCAAAGGTCGTGCTGGCGAGCCGCCGTACCGAGCGCCTGAAAGAATTGCGGGCTGAAATCGAAGCGTCCGGCGGCGCCGCGCACGTCGTTTCGCTCGACGTGACCGATTATCAGAGCATCAAGGCCGCCGTAGCGCATGCCGAGACGGAAGCGGGCACCATCGACATCCTCGTGAACAACTCGGGTGTCTCGACCACGCAGAAACTCTCGGAAGTCACGCCCGCCGACTTCGAGTATGTTTTCGACACGAACACGCGCGGCGCCTTCTTCGTGGCGCAGGAAGTCGCCAAACGCATGATCATGCGTGGCAATGGCGGCCAGAAACCGTCATACCGGATCATCAACATCGCTTCCGTGGCGGGCTTACGCGTGCTGCCACAGATCGGCCTGTACTCGATGAGCAAGGCCGCCGTGGTTCATATGACGAAAGCGATGGCGCAGGAATGGGGGCGCCATGGCATCAATGTGAATGCGATCTGTCCGGGCTACATCGATACGGAGATCAACCACCATCACTGGTCGACCGATCAGGGGCAGAAGCTGGTGTCGATGCTGCCGCGCCACCGTGTTGGTCAGCCGGAAGACCTGGACGGCCTGTTGATGCTGCTCGCCGCCGACGAATCGCAATTCATCAACGGCGCGATCATCGCTGCCGACGATGGCTTCGGGCTTGCCTGAGGGCCTCAATGATTGCCAGGGCATCCGTGGCAGCGGTGTCTGCCATGGCCCGATGTACCGCGCTTACCGCTGGGATCACCTCAATCCCGGCTTAACCCGCGCGCCGCCCGTTGCGGGCGAAACTGGCGCGCACCCTGTTTTAACCTGTAGAAGAAGTACGATGAACGAATACCACCCAGTTTTTGAGATGTCCATGCCGATCCGTTGGGGCGACATGGATGCATTCGGCCATGTGAACAACACGGTCTATTTCCGTTACATGGAGCAGGTGCGGATTTCCTGGTTCGAGCAGCTCGGCATTGCCGGCGGCAATGGCGAAGGGCAGGGGCCTGTGATCGTCAACGCGTCGATGGAATTCCTCAAGCAACTCCATTACCCCGGCGACGTCGTTGGCCGGATGTCGGTCGGCACGCCGGGCCGCAGCAGTTTCGACACCGGTTTTGAACTGACCCGCGCTGACGACCCGGCGACTGTCTACGCGCGTGGTGCGGCGCGTTGCGTGTGGATCGATTACGCAGCCGGGAAGTCGGTGCCGATTCCGGACCTGCTGCGCTCGACGATCGAAAACGCGGTGCTCGTCAAGGCGGTCTGAGGCAGCCCCTCTACCGTCGGCATTCGACGGTTATTCGATCCCTTTTCCCATCGTCAATGCCCCAGCAGCCTCTGCAGCAGCTCGGTCGCATTGCCCGTGCCGTACTTGCGCATCAGCCGCGCCCGGTAGACGTCCACCGTGCGCGAACTGATCGCGAGTATCCGGCCGATCTGCTTGCTGGTTTTGCCCGTCACGAGTTGCGCGGCGATTTCCCGCTCGCGCGGCGTCAGCTCGACGGCGACCCGGCGTGTCGCGCTCAGGTCTTCGAAGGTCCACACACCCGCGGCATGCGGGGCGGCACGCTCGAGTGAACGGCCCGTCACATGGCACCAGAACAATTCCCCATTGGCTCGTTTCATGATCCGGTCGTCGGCATAGCTGCCTTGAGCGGTCATGATGGGCGGGATGCGCGTGCCGATCCGCTCGAATTCGTCCGCTGACGGATACAGCACCTGAAACGACTGGCCGAGCAGCGTTTCTCGTGGGCAGCCGAAGATCGACGCCAACTGGTCGTTGCAGTCTTCAATGAAGCGCTCGCGCGACAGCACGAGGCCGATGGGCGCGAGGTGGAAGGCGGTTTGGTAATCCAGTGCGGGCATGAAAGGTGCTGAAGCGGAAATCACTTATGTATTTTTGCGTATTGTGCCGTACGGCCCGGGCATCGTACCCTTTCGAGCAAATCACAAGGCTGCGAGGCCGCAGGTGACGGGGCGGCGGTGGCCCTTGGCGTGCTGTAACCGTGCGATGTCAACGCACAGCCGGCCATGGATGACTAGAATGACGTTCTGGGCTCAGGCCGCGCACGGTCACACCGCGCGTCACCCCGCATCGCACTGATCCGGATTTCGAGTTTCCATAAAGGAAGGGACACACTGATGAACAAGGTCTATCCAGGCGCGGCTGACGCGCTCAAGGACATCGTCAAGGACGGGCAGACATTCGCCGTCGGCGGCTTTGGCCTGTGCGGCATTCCGGAGGCGCTGATTGCAGCGCTGCGCGACACGGGCGTCAAGGGCATCACCTGCATCAGCAACAACGCGGGTGTCGATGGCTTCGGCCTCGGCCTGTTGCTCGAAACACGGCAGATCAAGAAGATGATCTCGTCGTACGTGGGCGAAAACAAGGAGTTCGAGCGCCAATATCTGGCCGGCGAACTCGAGCTCGAATTCACGCCGCAAGGCACGCTCGCCGAGAAGCTGCGTGCAGGCGGCTCGGGCATTCCAGCCTTCTTCACCAACACCGGCTACGGCACGCTGATCGCCGAAGGCAAGGAAACCCGCCAGTTCGGCGAGAACCACTACGTGCTCGAACATTCGCTCACGGCCGACGTGTCGCTCGTCAAGGCGTGGAAGGCCGACAAGTCGGGAAATCTGATCTATCGCCGCACCGCGCGCAACTTCAACCCGATGTGCGCGATGGCGGGCAAGATCACCGTGGCGGAAGTCGAGGAAATCGTTGAAGTGGGCGAACTCGATCCGGACGCCATCCATACGCCGGGCATCTTCGTGCAGCGCATCGTCCTCAATGCGCATCCGGAGAAACGCATCGAACAACGCATTGTCCGCGCGAAAGGAGAGTAATCATGGCATGGACTCGTGACGAAATGGCCGCGCGCGCGGCGAAGGAACTGCAGGACGGCTTCTACGTGAACCTCGGTATTGGCCTGCCGACGCTGGTGGCGAACCACGTGCCCGCGGGCATCGAGGTGTGGCTGCAGTCGGAAAACGGCCTGCTGGGCATCGGACCGTCGCCGACCGAAGAGGAAGTGGATGCGGACCTGATCAACGCCGGCAAGCAGACGGTGACCACGCTGCCGGGCTCGTCGATTTTTTCGTCGGCGGACTCGTTCGCGATGATTCGCGGCGGCCATATCAACCTCGCCATTCTGGGCGCCATGCAGATCAGCAAGAAGGGCGATCTGGCGAACTGGATGATCCCGGGCAAGATGATCAAGGGCATGGGCGGCGCAATGGATCTGGTGGCGGGCGTCAAGCGCGTCGTCGTGCTGATGGAGCACGTCGCGAAAGGCGACCAGCACAAGATTCTCGAGGAATGCACGCTGCCGCTGACGGGCGTGGGCGTGGTCGATCAGATCATCACGGACCTCGGCGTGATTGAAGTGACGGCGGAAGGTCTGAAGCTGACCGAACTGGCGCCGGGCGTCACGGTTGAGGAGATCAAGGCCAAGACCGGTGCGCCGCTCGATGTGAGCGCCGTGAGTTGATCGGGTGGCGCGGTGGCTCTCGGGGATTCCGGCGGCCATCGTTAGCATGACCTGTGACGGATACAAGACTGAATTGAAGCGGGCGAGACGGATGTCTTCGCCCGTTTTGCTTTTGCGCGGGCGGTTATGGAGGGGGCGGCGAGTGGCGCCAGTTTTTTCGCCTGACTGTGTGCCGCTTCGTGCGCCGCCTCGTGCGCGGGCTTTTTTGCGGTCTGTCTGGTAGGCCACGGTGCTGGGCCCTATCCCGTGCTGCCCCGCCGCAGCCGGACTACTGGATGGCAGTTGCAGCGCTGCGCGTTGTTCCTTTTACCTAGGCCGTCCGGCTGATCCTTGGCGGGCGGCAAAGCAGTTTACAATCGTCTAAACGTTGCATGCCCTTTCATCCGCGTCTCGTCCGGCTTGTGTTTGCTGTGTTCGGTGGCGTTTTATCATGCCCTGCAGCCTTGGCCGCCCGAGTGCCGCGCCTGATTTGCCGGACCGAGGTCCGTGCTTTCGCAAGGAAATTCCAATGACCGCTACGTCCTCCGCACCGCTTGCTTCGATCGCTCCGCATGCCGCCTCCGCTGCGGCCACACCCCGTCAACGTTTCGTGCAATGTGCGAGCCCCGGCGGCCTGCATCGCCTCGCGTATACCGAATGGGGCGACCCGGCGAACCCGCGGGTGCTGGTCTGCGTCCATGGCCTGACGCGTTCAGGGCGCGACTTCGACCGCCTGGCGGCGGCTCTTGCGGACACGTACCGGGTGGTCTGCCCGGATGTGGCCGGTCGGGGACTTTCATCCTGGCTGAACGTCCCCAATTACTACACGGTGCCGCAATACGTCTCGGACATGGTCACGCTGATCGCGCGACTGGACGTGGAAAAGGTGGACTGGTTCGGCACCTCGATGGGTGGCCTGGTCGGCCTGGGGCTGGCGGGTCTGCCCGGCTCGCCGATCCAGAAGATGTTGCTGAATGACGTGGGCCCGCATCTCGAACCGGGTGCGGTGACCCGAATTGGCGAGTACCTCGGCAAGCCGGTGCAGTTCGAAACCCTGCAGCAGGGCATCGATTACGCCGCCTTGCTGGCGCAATCGTTCGGGCCCTTGACACCGGAGGAATGGCGCGAGATCAACACGCCGCTCCTGCACGAACGCAATGGCGCGTGGCATTTCCGTTATGACCCCCGCATCGCTGTGCCGTTTGCCGCAACCACGGACGAACAGGCGGCAGCGGGTGAGGCTGCGCTGTGGGGCGCGCTGACGGCGATTCAGGCGCCGGTGCTGGTGGTGCGCGGCGCGCAATCGGACTTGCTGTCGCGCGAAACGGTCGAAAAGATGGTTGCGCAGGGCAGGGCGGTGTCGAGCGTAGAGATCCCCGGCGTGGGCCACGCGCCGGCGTTTGTCAGCGCCGGGCAGATCGAGATTGCCCGCCGCTTCTTCATCGGAGCAGCCAGCGACGCGTCATAATATGGGGTTTCGCAGCGCGTCTCTGGGTTGAGGCACGAGGCGCAACGGATCTCCGATCAACCTTAACCATCACCAGGAATCGTCATGGCAGTCATTCGTCACCACGTCGGCAAGCGGCTCTCCGAAATCGCTGTGCACAACGGCACCGTGTACCTCGCCGGGCAGATCGCCGAGGACGCAGATCAGGACATCACCGGCCAGACGCGTGAAGTGCTCGGCCACATTGACCGTCTGCTGGCTGAAGTGAACAGCGACAAGTCGCTGCTGTTATCGGTGCAGATTTACATCTCCGACATGGTTCATTTCTCCGGCATGAACGCCGTATGGGACGAGTGGGTCGAGCAAGGCGCCACACCACCGCGCGCCACCGTCGAAGCAAAGCTTGCGAACCCGAAGTGCCTGGTCGAAGTCGTGGTCGTGGCCGCGCAGCGCAGCTAAGTCGGCATCTGAATTTTGTTGTTCAATCCCTGTTGATCCGTCTGTCCCGGCGGGCCGTCGCACCATGAATACCGATACCGTTACGACTGCACCCATTCCCCTCCCTTCCTTCGAAGAGGCGATGGCGTTCGTGCGGGAGCACGCAGGCGAGGTGCGGCTGTCGTCGGGCGAATCGCTGGCGGATCACGCAGCGGGTACGGCGGCGATCATGCGCACGCTCAATGTCGACCCGCCAGCGGTGCTGGCGGCGGCCTTGTTTGCGCTCACGCCGCATCTGCAGGATCCCGAGCAGGTGATTGCCGACAACTTCGGCGAAGAGGTCGCGCAACTCGTCAGCGACGTGCGCAAACTGCTGCGGCTTGGCACCGTCAGTTTGCGTGCCGCCCAGAATGCGATTCCTGAAGCCGGACGCGATGCCCAGGCCGCGCGCCGCGCGCAGGTCGAAGCGCTGCGCAAGATGCTGCTTGCGTTTGCGCAAGACATCCGCGTCGTGCTGATCCGGCTCGCGTCGCGGCTTCAATCAATGCGTTATTACGCGGCGGCGAAGTTGACGCCTTCGCCTGATGTGGCTCGCGAGACGCTCGATATTTACGCGCCGCTCGCAAACCGTCTCGGCATCTGGCAACTGAAGTGGGAGCTCGAAGACCTCGCACTGCGCTTCGAAGAGCCTGCTACATACAAGCGCATCGCCAAGCTGCTCGATGAGAAGCGCTTAGAGCGCGAGACCTATGTGGCCCAGGCCATCGCGCGGCTGCAACAGGAACTGTCCGCCGCGAATATTCGCGCCGAAGTGAGCGGGCGGCCAAAGCACATCTACAGCATATGGCGCAAGATGCGCGGCAAGGAGCTCGACTTCGCCGAGCTCTACGACGTGCGCGCGTTCCGCGTGATCGTGCCGGATATCAAGGATTGCTACACGGTGCTCGGCATCGTGCACAACCTGTGGCAACCTGTGCCGAGGGAATTCGACGACTACATCTCGCGCCCCAAGCCGAATGGCTACAAGTCGCTACATACGGTTGTGATCGGCGATGACGGCCGCGCGTTCGAAGTGCAGATCCGGACCCAGGAAATGCACCAGTTCGCCGAGTATGGCGTGGCGGCCCATTGGCGCTACAAGGAAGCCGGCACGCGCGGCTACGGCGGCCAGGTCACGGCAAGCGAGAAATACGACGAGAAGATTGCCTGGTTGCGCCAGTTGCTTGCATGGAAAGATGAAGTATCCGAAGGCGAGCACGGTGAGAAGCGCGCTGCGCAGCCATGGGAGCAATTGCGTCAGGCCACCTTTGACGACGACCACATCTACGTGCTTACGCCGCAGGCGCGTGTGATTCCGTTGCCGCAAGGCTCAACGCCGGTGGATTTCGCGTATCACCTGCACAGCGAACTGGGACACCGTTGCCGTGGTGCACGTGTGGATGGTGCGATGGTGCCGCTCAACACGCAGTTGCAGAATGGCCAAACGGTCGAGATCGTTTCCGTGAAAGAGGGCGGACCGTCGCGCGACTGGCTCAATCCGCAGCTTGGCTATCTGCATAGTCCGCGTGCGCGGCAAAAGGTGCGCGCATGGTTCAACGCGGTCGAGTTGCAGGAGAACATCGCCACAGGCCGGGCGATGGTCGAAAAGACGCTGCAGCGCGAAGGCAAGACCTCGGTCAATCTGGACCAGCTCGCGACGAAGCTGGGCTTCAAGACCACCGATGATCTGTTCTCGGTGGTCGGCAAGGAAGAGTTCAGTTTGCGGCAGGTCGAGCAGGTGCTGCAGGATGCGCCACCGCCGGAGCCTGTGGTCGAAGTGCCCGAGCAGTTCGAGAAGCGCAGCAGCGGCTCGAGTGTCGCGCATGGCGCATCGACGGGCGTGCTGGTGGTCGGCGTCGACGCGTTGCTGACGCAACTCGCGCGCTGCTGCCGGCCGGCGCCGCCCGACGGCATCAGCGGTTTCGTGACGCGTGGTAAAGGCATGTCGATTCACCGCAGCGATTGTCCGACGTTTTTGCGCATGGCCGATCGCGCGCCCGAGCGCGTGCTGGAAACAGCCTGGTCCGCCGATGTGATGAGCGGGAACGGGCGCTCGGTGTATCCGGTCGATCTGACGATCGACGCGACGGATCGTCAGGGCTTGCTGCGCGATATCTCCGAAGTGTTCGCGCGCGAGAAGATGAATGTGATCGGCGTGAAGACGCAAACGCGTCGTAACGCCGCGTTCATGCAGTTCACGGTCGAGGTGTCGAGTGCCGCGCAGATTCAGCGTGCCTGCACGTTGCTCGGAGAGGTCACGGGAGTGTTGCGGGCAGGGCGCAAGACGTGACGTGTGCCGTACGCCGCGCAACGATAAATTGCAGCGGGAATTTTTCCGTGCCGGTGTACAAAAGTACTTGCCAAGCGATGTGGGGCTCCATATAATCTCGTTTCTTCAGGCTCGTAGCTCAGCTGGTTAGAGCACCACCTTGACATGGTGGGGGTCGTTGGTTCGAGTCCAATCGAGCCTACCAACGAAAGAGAAATTCCGGTTTGCCGGGGTTTCGCAAGCTGCAGTAAGCGCCTTGGCGCAAAGGCGAATACGGTTATGACACCGCGAACGTTGACCGAAACTACTTCGGAGCGACGCTAGTCGAGGACCACTTTCGCCAGTGTAGTTTGCAGGAAATGTGAATGCGGCCCCTCGAAAGCGGGGCCGCATTTTTTTTGGCTTATTTGATGGTTGTATGTGCCGCCGTCGGTCGGCACCACGGAGAACGCAATGGTTTCGATACGTCTGCCCGACGGTTCTGTTCGACAGTACGAGCATCCGGTGACCGTCGCCGAAGTGGCGGCCTCCATTGGCCCCGGCCTCGCGAAGGCCGCGCTCGGCGGCAAGATCGACGGTGAGCTGGTCGATACGTCCGCGCTGATCGATCACGATGTGTCGCTCGCGATCGTGACGGAAAAAGACGCTGACGGTCTCGACATCATTCGCCACTCAACGGCGCACTTGCTCGCGTACGCGGTGAAAGACCTGTACCCGGAAGCGCAGGTCACGATCGGACCGGTGATCGACAACGGCTTCTACTACGACTTCGCGTACAACCGTCCTTTCACGCCGGAAGATCTCGAGAAGATCGAAAAGCGCATGCAGGACCTCGCGAAGAAAGACGAGCCGGTTTCGCGCCGCGTGGTGTCGCGCGACGAAGCGGTGGACTACTTCAAGAGCATCGGCGAAAAGTACAAGGCCGAGATCATCGAGTCGATTCCTTCGACTGACGAAATCAAGCTGTACTCGCATGGCGGCTTCACGGATCTGTGCCGCGGCCCGCACGTACCGTCTACCGGGAAAATGAAGGTCTTCAAGCTGATGAAGGTTGCCGGCGCCTACTGGCGCGGTGATTCGAAGAACGAACAGTTGCAGCGCATCTACGGCACGGCCTGGACGAAGAAGGAAGACCAGGAAGCCTACCTGCACATGCTTGAAGAAGCGGAGAAGCGCGATCACCGCAAGCTCGGCAAGCAACTCGACCTGTTCCACATGCAGGACGAATCGCCGGGCATGGTGTTCTGGCATCCGCGTGGCTGGACGTTGTGGCAGCAGGTCGAGCAGTACATGCGCCGCCGCGTGAACGACGCCGGCTACCTCGAGATCAAGACGCCGATGATCATGGACCGCTCGCTGTGGGAAGCGTCGGGCCATTGGCAGAACTATCGTGAAAACATGTTCACGACCGAATCGGAAAAGCGCGACTACGCGATCAAGCCGATGAACTGCCCGGGTCACGTGCAGGTCTTCAATCACGGCCTGCGTTCGTACCGCGATCTGCCGCTGCGTTATGCAGAGTTCGGCTCGTGCCACCGCAACGAATCGTCGGGCGCGCTGCACGGCCTGATGCGCGTGCGTGGTTTCGTGCAAGACGACGCACACATTTTTTGTACCGAAGACCAGTTCATCAGCGAATCGATCGCCTTCAACACGCTCGCGATGAGCGTGTACAAGGACTTCGGCTTCGATAATGTCGATATCAAGCTGTCGCTGCGCCCGGACGCCCGGGCCGGTACCGACGAGACCTGGGATCGTGCCGAACAGGGTCTGCGCGACGCGCTGACGGCCTGCGGCGTGACGTGGGAAGAGTTGCCGGGCGAGGGTGCGTTCTACGGCCCGAAGGTCGAGTACCACATCAAGGACGCGCTGGGTCGCTCGTGGCAGTGCGGCACGCTGCAGCTCGATATGGTGTTGCCGGAGCGCCTCGGCGCCGAATACGTCGCGGAAGACAATAGCCGCCGCCGTCCGATTATGTTGCACCGGGCAATCGTCGGATCAATGGAGCGCTTCCTCGGTATTCTGATCGAGCACCATGCTGGTGCAATGCCGTCATGGCTGGCGCCTATGCAGGTGGTTGTGATGAATATTGCGGAAAGTCAGACGGAATATGCCAAGTCTCTGGCCCAATCGTTGCAAAAACAAGGGGTTAGAGTAGAGGCCGATTTGCGCAACGAGAAGATTAGCTATAAAATACGTGAGCACACGCTGGAAAAGGTGCCGTACCTCCTTGTGGTCGGCGATAAAGAGCGTGATGCACAAACGGTAGCCGTGCGTGCCCGTGGCGGTGTTGACCTGGGTGTAATGCCCGTCAGCGCCTTCATTGAGCGTCTGCGCCAGGACGTGCAGTCGTTCAGGTAAACCACCTGGCAGCGCGGCTCGTTTTTTTAATTTTTAGAGGAAACGTAACATCGCTACTGATAAGTCTGCGCACCGCATCAACGGTGAAATTACTGCACCCGAGGTGCGTCTGGTCGGAGTCGAGAACGAACCGCTCGGCATCGTGAAGCTCGCTGATGCGTTCCGCATGTCGGAACAGCAAGATGTGGATCTGGTCGAAATCGCTCCTCAGGCGGTGCCGCCGGTTTGCCGCTTGATGGACTACGGCAAGTTCAAGTACTCGGAAGCGAAGAAGCAACACGAGGCCAAGCTCAAGCAGAAGATTGTCCAGGTCAAGGAAGTCAAATTCCGCCCGGGCACTGATGACGGTGATTACAACGTCAAACTGCGCAACCTCATCCGCTTCCTCGACGACGGCGACAAGACAAAAATCACGTTGCGTTTCCGTGGCCGCGAAATGGCTCACCAGGAAATCGGTATGCGCATGTTGGAACGCCTGCGCACTGACCTCGACGAAGTCGGTCAGGTCGAGCAAATGCCGAAGATGGAAGGGCGCCAGATGATCATGGTGCTCGCTCCGAAGAAAAAGAAGTAAGCAGCGAGGGTTGCTTGCTGGGCAGCGCGCCGCAAAGCGCGCGCCGTTGTGCAGAAAAGATTGAGCAAGACTTCGCCGCCTGCGTGTGCGTGTTTGCGTGTGTGTGGCGAAGACAAGCAGGTTTCGGAGCAGCATCTATGCAAATAGGCGCTGTGTCTGAAAAGCGGCGGCCAGCAATATCGGCCGACTGCATACCAAGTGGAGTGGGTTTCGAAGGGCGGGTAATGGTCATCAGGCCGACCGCACACCCATATCCATCTAATAATGGAGTTGTCATGCCGAAGATGAAGACCAAGAAGAGTGCTGCGAAGCGCTTCGTGGTGCGTCCGGGCGGTACCGTCAAGCGCGGTCAAGCCTTCAAGCGCCACATTCTTACCAAGAAGACCACCAAGAACAAACGCCATCTGCGCGGTTCCACGTCAGTTCATGAGTCAGATATGAACTCCGTGCGCGCAATGCTGCCGTTCGCTTAACCCTTAACTAAAACTCACAGGAGCTAACTATGCCTAGAGTCAAACGTGGGGTTACCGCACGGGCCCGTCACAAAAAGATCATCAAGCTGGCCAAGGGTTACCGCGGCCGCCGCAATAACGTCTATCGCATCGCCAAGCAGGCGGTCATGCGCGCAGGCCAATACGCCTACCGCGATCGCCGCAACAAGAAGCGTGTGTTCCGTGCATTGTGGATCACGCGTATCAACGCGGCGGTGCGTCAGCACGACATGACGTACAGCGTGTTCATCAACGGCCTGAAGAAGGCTTCGATCGAACTCGACCGCAAGGTGCTGGCCGACATGGCTGTGTTCGACAAGGCTGCTTTTGCTGCGATCGTTCAGCAGGTGAAAGCCGCCGTTGCAGCCTGATTGCGCTTTGGGCAATTAAACTGCGTGGTTCGTTGCAGCGAAAATCCGGTAGTCTCGGTGACGCTGCAACAAAAACGGGGCTCCTCACCGAGCCCCTTTTTTGTTGGTCGAGCCAGTTTTGCATCGAATGAACACTGACGTTGAAATGATGGGATCAATGGATCTGGACCAGATTGTCGCTGACGCGCAAAAAGCCTTCGGGGAAGCCAACGACGTCACCACCCTCGAGAACGAGAAAGCCCGCTTTCTCGGCAAATCGGGTGCGCTGACCGAGCTGTTGAAGGGCCTTGGCAAACTCGATCCCGAGACGCGCAAGACCGAAGGCGCGCGGATCAACGTCGTCAAGCAGCAGGTGGAAGCCGCGTTGACGGCCCGCCGTCAGGCGCTTGCCGACGCGCTCTTGAACCAGCGCCTTGCCGCTGAAGCCATTGACGTCACGTTGCCCGGCCGTGGCCTCGGAGCAGGCAGCCTGCATCCGGTCATGCGCACGTGGGAACGCGTCGAACAGATTTTCCGTACGATCGGATTCGATGTGGCCGACGGCCCCGAAATCGAGACCGACTGGTACAACTTCACCGCGTTGAACAGCCCGGAAAACCATCCGGCGCGTTCGATGCAGGACACCTTCTACGTTGACGGCAAGGATGCCGACGGCCGCCAGTTGCTGCTGCGCACGCATACGAGCCCGATGCAGGTACGCTACGCGCGCACCAACACGCCGCCGATCAAGGTGATCGTGCCGGGCCGCACGTATCGTGTGGACAGCGACGCGACGCACTCGCCGATGTTCAATCAGGTCGAAGGCCTGTGGATCGACGAGAACATCAGCTTCGCTGACCTGAAGGGCGTCTACACCGACTTCCTCAAAAAATTCTTCGAGCGCGACGATATCCTCGTGCGCTTCCGTCCGTCGTACTTTCCGTTCACCGAACCGTCGGCCGAAATCGACATGCTGTTCGAAACGGGCAAGAACGCCGGCAAGTGGCTCGAAATCTCGGGTTCCGGCCAGGTTCACCCCACGGTGATCCGCAACATGGGCCTCGACCCGGAGCGTTACATCGGTTTCGCCTTCGGCAGCGGCCTCGAGCGGCTGACGATGTTGCGCTACGGTGTGCAGGACCTGCGTCTGTTCTTCGACAACGACCTGCGCTTCCTGCGGCAATTCGCTTAACGCTTCGAGCCGGGCTACGGCCAGGACGCTACGGCGGGCTCGATAGGTAGCCGCGCGTCACCTGGCGAGAGCGGCTGCAGCAGCACGTAACAACGCGCAACGAGGGCGGCCGCGCACGCTGCCAGATGCAAATACACCGGCAAGTGCGCGCCGCAAGCAGTGCCACCGGCAGGGGGCCCGGTTACCCAAGCGGTAACTGAAGAAGGTACCTGCCGGACGTGGACTAACCTGATCAGAACGTACACAGAACCATGCAATTCCCGGAATCCTGGCTAAGAAGCTTTGTCGACCCGCAGATGACGACGGACGAGCTGTCGCACGCGCTGACGATGGCGGGACTCGAAGTCGAGGGCCTGCGGCCTGCTGCGCCGCCGACCAAGAAGATCGTTGTCGGCCGGGTTCTCGAGGTCGTCAAGCACCCGGACGCGGACAAGCTCAACGTGTGTCAGGTCGACGCCGGCACGGGCGCGACGCTCAACATCGTCTGTGGTGCGCCGAACGTCGCGCCGGGTATCAAGGTGCCGGTCGCGCTGGTGGGTGCAGAACTGCCGCCGGCCGAAGAGGGTGGCGCGCCGTTCGCGATCAAGCTCTCGAAGCTACGCGGCGTGGAAAGCCAGGGCATGCTGTGCTCGGCGCGCGAACTGAAGCTCTCGGACGATCATAGCGGGCTGCTGATCCTCCCAGAAGATACGCCGATCGGCCAGGACATCCGCGAGACGCTCAACCTCGACGACACCGTCTTCGAAATCAAGCTGACGCCGAACAAGGCGGACTGTCTGTCAGTGTTCGGCGTGGCACGCGAAACGTCGGCCATCACGGGCGCACCGCTGCACGCGCTCGACATCAAGCCGGCCACGGTCACCTTGAACGAAACTTTGCCGGTCAAGATCTCGGCGCCGGACCTGTGCGGCCGTTTCTCGGGCCGCGTGATTCGCGGCGTGAATGCGCGTGCGAAGTCGCCGCAGTGGATGGTCGAGCGTCTGGCGCGCTCGGGGCAGCGCAGCATCTCCGCGCTGGTCGACATCTCGAACTATGTGATGCTCGAACTGGGCCGTCCGTCGCACGTGTTCGATCTGGACAAGATTCACGGCAGCATGGATGTGCGCTGGGGCCGCAAGGGTGAAACGCTCAAGCTGCTGAACGGCAACACCGTCGAACTCGACGAAACGGTTGGCGTCATCGCGGATGATCAGCATATCGAAAGTCTCGCAGGCATCATGGGCGGCGACAGCACGGCCGTGACGCTCGACACGACCAATATCTATCTGGAAGCCGCCTTCTGGTGGCCGGATAGCATTCGTGGCCGTTCGCGCAAATACAATTTCTCGACGGACGCAGGGCATCGCTTCGAGCGCGGTGTCGACTATGCGACCACTGTCGAGCATATCGAACGCATCACGCAACTGATCCTCGACATCTGCGGTGGCGAAGCAGGCCCGGTCGACGATCAGATCGTCAACGTGCCGCAGCGCGCGCCGGTGAAGATGCGTGTCGCGCGTGCGAACCGCATCATCGGCGTTGCGATCGGTGCAGACGAGATCGCTCAGATCTTCACGCGCCTCGGTCTCACGTTCACGCAGGATGGCGACGTGTTCTCCGTGACACCGCCGTCGTATCGCTTCGACCTCGAAATCGAAGAAGACCTGATTGAAGAAGTCGCGCGTATCTACGGTTTCGAAAAGATTCCGGCGCGCCCGCCCGTGGCGACGAGCGAAATGCGTGCGACCAACGAAACACAGCGCACCATCCACGATATCCGTCACGCGCTCGCGGCGCGCGACTACGCGGAGACGGTGAATTTCAGCTTCGTCGATGCGCAATGGGAGCAGGATTTCGCGGGCAACGACACACCAGTGCGCCTGCTGAATCCGATCGCAAGCCAGCTTTCGGTGATGCGCACGACGTTGTTCGGCAGCCTGATCGAAGTGCTGCGTACGAACCTGAATCGTCGCGTCGCGGACCGCGTGCGCGTCTTCGAAGTGGGTCGTGTGTTCCTGCACGATCCCGCGATCAAGGCCGGCGAACTGCAGGTCGAAGGCTTCACGCAGCCGAAGATGTTCGGTGGCCTGGCCTACGGTCCGGCGCAGGAAGAACAATGGGGCGCGACGACGCGCGCCGTCGACTACTTCGACGTCAAGGGCGATCTGGAAGCATTGTTCTCGCCGGCAGTGGCGCGCTTTGTGAAAGCCGAACATCCGGCATTGCATCCGGGCCGTAGCGCGCGTATTGAACTGAATGGCCGCGCTGTGGGTTGGATTGGCGAATTGCATCCGCGCTGGATGCAAAAATATGATTTGCCGCATGCGCCGATTCTGTTTGAAATCGAGGCGGATGCATTAACTCAGCGTGCATTACCGGTACCGTCGGAAGTTTCGAAGTTTCCGCCAGTGCGTCGCGATATCGCGGTAGTCGTGGATCAGAAAATCGAGGTCCAGGCACTGCTCGATGAACTTCAAAAGGCGCTTTCCGAGGATGCCTGCAAGACCGTCAGAAGGGTTGCGCTTTTCGACGAATTTCGTCCAAAATCAAACACTTCCGGTGGGTTGGCAGCTCACGAGAAAAGCCTTGCGTTCCGTGTGACCTTGCAAGATACTGGCGGGACCCTTCAGGATGAGACGGTCGATCTGGCCATTCAAACCCTGGTGGATCGTCTGGCTCGAGTATATGGCGCACGGTTGCGCGGATAAGCCGCGGATACTCTTTAAGCGGAAGTTTTCGCATTCTCCGGTTCCTGGTTGGCGCGCCATTTGATAGATATGAATGAAATGAACTCGAGTGATTTCGAAGCCCTTCTTACGGCGCAGCGTAGCGCCATGATTCGCGATATTCCGACATCACCCGCAAACGCTTCGGCGGAAACGCCCACGCTCACCAAGGCCGAGCTCGCTGAGTTGCTGTTCGACAATGTCGGACTCAACAAGCGGGAGGCGAAGGATATGGTCGAGGCGTTCTTCGAGGTGATTCGCGACGCGTTGGAGAGCGGCGATAGCGTGAAGCTGTCGGGCTTCGGCAACTTTCAGTTGCGTGACAAGCCCCAGCGTCCCGGCCGGAATCCGAAGACCGGCGAGGCCATTCCGATTGCCGCTCGCCGCGTTGTGACGTTTCATGCAAGTCAAAAGCTGAAGGCGCTGGTCGAGACCGGCGCTGAGGCAAGCTTCGCGCGCTGATCGACGGGCGCGATCCTGCGCAACCCACCACGACGGCTAACTGACGATGACAGCGACGATCGAAAAAGTCGTCTTGCCTCCGATTCCGGCGAAGCGCTACTTCACCATAGGTGAAGTGAGCGAACTGTGCGGTGTGAAGCCGCACGTGTTGCGGTATTGGGAGCAGGAGTTCACGCAGTTGAGGCCGGTGAAGCGGCGTGGCAATCGCCGCTATTACCAGCATCATGAAGTGCTGTTGATCAGGCGGATTCGCGAGCTCCTGTACGAGCAGGGCTTCACGATCAACGGTGCGCGTAACCGGCTCGATTCGCATGGTGCAGTGCACGGGGGCGCGGCGGATGATTTGGTGGAGGAGGGCGAAGTGGTCGAGGCGCCGTCCACGAATAATGCCGCGGTAGATGTCGATCAGTTGCGCAAAGAACTGCTGCATGTGATCGATCTTCTGAGCCGGTAGTGCATTGCGCTCGAGCCGCTCGTAAGCCGCCGTTCGCAGTTTTGTTGGAGAATGGCGGTTCTAATCGATTGAAGTGTCTGTTATAATTTTTAGCTGTTCGGGGCGTAGCGCAGCCTGGTAGCGTACCTGCATGGGGTGCAGGTGGTCGGAGGTTCAAATCCTCTCGCCCCGACCAAAGATCAAAACCCGCACAGTCGCAAGGCTGTGCGGGTTTTTCTTTGGTGCTCGAAATTTGAGCAAAGGAGACGGAATATTAGAAATTTCTAATATTCAGGCCGCGTCACCCTGCGGAAGGTGCAGCACAACGGTCGACACCGGCACCTCCCGCGACTTGATATACCCTTGGGTCGTCGAGTGGTCTGTGTGGGCGCCGGCCACCTGCAATGCGTCCAGATCATAGCCCGTTTGGCATCCGTCATCGCCTTTGCCCGGATATCCTTGATCGTATAGGGCTTGTCCGCGAGGCCAGCACGTGCCATGGCCCCTTCCCACGCATCACGGCATGCCTGATCCGTTTTGGGGTTGCCACGCCTGTCCCGGATCACATACTTCTGGCCGAACGCCGGTGTGAGAAGCTTCGCAT
>Ga0116109_1000034_pt1 | contig 38465 bp, 29 predicted proteins | sample June2015DPH_8_10_2_FD_89718 | JGI IMG/M metagenome (GOLD analysis project Ga0116109, IMG submission 89718) | Peatland microbial communities from SPRUCE experiment site at the Marcell Experimental Forest, Minnesota, USA - June2015DPH_8_10 | ecosystem: Environmental > Terrestrial > Soil > Wetlands... | reverse complement strand
TGAAGAGAGCGACTCGACCGACACGCCAAGCCTGTGCGGAAAACGTGGCTCAGAGTACCTGGGTAACGGCTACAAGGCTGTATTCGAAGTAATGTCGCAGTTCTCAGTAGACACGGGCGCTGGTATTCCCGGTCCGGGCGCCGACTTCAGCCGTGAAGCCTATGTCGGGCTAGGTCAAAACGACGTCGGCACGCTCACGTTTGGCCAGCAGTACAACCTGATGGCGGACTTTCTGTTCTTTCCACCGGGCCAATTTGATGCGTCGTTCCTCTATGGTGGCTTTTACAACATGCGTCAAGGGCCCTTCTCAGCGCTAGGCATTCCTGACAATCCAACCGGCTCCTCGGATCTCGACCAGATGGGGCAAACCTCCGACGTGTCAAACTCAATTAAGTTCACGAGCGCGACATTTGACGGCTTTAAATTCGCGGGCCTGTACGGTTTCGGCGGCGCCGCGGGTTCGCTCTCGACTGACAACACAGTCGGCCTTGCGGCGGACTACACTCGCGGCAATTTCGGATTTGGCGCGGCGTACAACGAAACCCGATATGCGTCTCTTGACGATGGCCACGACGGTATCCGGAACTTTGGAGCGGGCATTCACGAGACCATTGGCGACCTCTATCTGAGTGGTCTCTATACCAATACGAAGAACACGCTAACCGGAGGCGTCGTCCAGGTCGAGCAGGTAGACGGCCTCTATTCGTTCAATCATGTGTTGCGCCTTGGTGCCAACTATCAGTATTGGTCAGGCAACGCCCAGCTTGAGCACAACAAGGCCCAGCAGATCACCACCGCGCTGCAGTACTCACTGTCGAAGCGGACGATCGTCTATATCGAGGGGGTCTATCAATGGACTGGCGGCGACGTGAGCGGCGGCCACAATGCATGGATCAACGGACCCGATCAGTCCAGTTCAACGCGCCAGGCGATTGGACGAATAGGCATGCAGACTACTTTCTGACGCGCCGAGCGCACGTTTGCTCTAATCTTTGCGTGGCGGCGCAGCCCTCGCATTCGTCATACCCCGCGCCTTCAGCCTCTTCCCCCCTGCAACACCGTTCCCTCACTCCCTGCGCGACCCTTTCCTGGATGGAATGCTTTCCGTTGTTCGTGTTATGACGGACCGTCGCGGTCAGTTCTTCCATGCTGGACGCGGTCTCTTCGAGTGACGCCGCCTGCCGATATCGGCGAGGTTGAAGCATTCGCAGAAGCTTGCGGAACGGCAGCACCGGTCGACCTAAAGCCTCAGAACCAGTGGCAGCCAGCGCGTCAAAAAGACAGCTTCATAGATTGTGCCGGGAGCGACCTCACGTCAAACCATTGAGGGCATCGTGTGGTGACATCAGCTCGACGAGCCGATCCGCGGACATCGGGCGCCCAAGCAGGAAACCTTGCAGGGAATCGCAACCGAGACGGGTAAGGAATTCCTGCTGGGCTGCGGTCTCCACGCCCTCCGCGACGATTTCCAGATTTAGGGTCTGCCCTAGGGCCACGATCGCGGAAACAATTGCGGCATCTTCGGTGTCGCGTGCGAGATCACGGATAAATCCACGATCGATTTTCAGTTCGCTGGCCGGTAGCCGCTTGAGATAGAGAAGGCTCGAATAACCCGTTCCGAAGTCGTCGATGGAGATCCGCACGCCCATATCGTGAAGCTGCTGCAGAATTCTCAGGCTTGCATCGACGTCGCGCATGGCGGTCGATTCGGTGATTTCCAGCGTCAGACAACTTGGCTCCAGCGCATGGCGCTTCAACGTGTCCCCCACCATCTGAACCAGGCCCGCATGGCGAAACTGCAGCGGCGACAGGTTAACCGCCATTGTCCAGTCAGGACAGCCCGCGTCGCGCCAGGCTCGCATCTGCCGACACGCCTCGTCCAACCCCCATTCTCCCAACTGCACAATCAACCCCACTTTCTCCGCCAGAGGGATGAACTGCTCCGGCGCAATCAGCCCGCGAGTGGGATGTGCCCAGCGCATCAGCGCTTCCACTCCGATCACCGTCCCTCCAGGCGCCGTGAATTTGGGCTGGTAGTGCAGGATCAGTTCACGTCGTTCAAGAGCCGAGCGCAGATCCTGCACAAGTTGTAGCTGATCACGGACATTGGCGTTCATCGAGGCTTCGAAGAAACAGTAACCATTGCCTCCCAGCGCTTTCGCGTGATACATCGCCGCATCCGCGTTGGTGAGCAGGTCGTGCTGCTGCGTGGCGTTGCTGGGGTAGATAGCGATACCGATGCTGGTCGAGACACGCAACTCGTGACCGATCACCTGAAAGGGTTCGCGAATGGCCGTCAAAAGTTTGCCGGCTAGGTTGGCCGCATCCGCCGGTTCGTCTACGGCCGCCAGCAGCACGAATTCGTCCCCGCCAACGCGAGCAACCGTATCCTGTGCCCGAACGCTAGCCCCGATGCGCTGCGCGACCTCGACCAGCAACAGATCACCGACGTGATGACCGTAGGCATCGTTGACGACCTTGAAGCCGTCAAGATCCATAAACATCAGGGAGAAACAGCCGTTTTCGCGATCTGCGTTCTGGATCGCCTGGTTCAGCCGGTCTTCCAGCAGCACACGATTGGGGAGTTTCGTGAGGCTGTCGTGCAGCGCCAGGTACGTCAGTTCCTGATTAACCTCGGCGAGCGAATCCGCCAGTACCGAGGTGCGCGATGCCAGGCGGCTGATCGTGTAAACGAGAACGACGAGCAGTAGCGCGACAACGGCGAATACCGCTCCAGCGACACAAAGCGAACGCATGAAGGCCGCGTCTATATCGTCTACATAGGCACCCGTCGAAAGAATCCAGTCCCACGGGGCAAAGCGAAGCGCATAGCCGATCTTCGGGACCGCTACGCTACCCTTGGCGTGCGGAAAGACGTAATCGACAAACCCGCCGTCCGCCGCTTCCGCAACCCGGACAAACGCGACGTAATGATGCCGGCCGTCGGCGTCTGCGTCAGCGTGGTCGGCCATGTCATGCCCGATGAGGCCGGGCTGGATGGGATGCATGAGCATGACGGGCTTCGAATTGATCACGACGATATAACCGTCCTCGCCGTACCGGATGCTTCGTAACCGTTCAAGCGCCTGCTTTTGAGCTTCGGCAGTGGACATTGCTCCTCTTTGTGCAAGCGTTGCGTAATCCCTGACGATGCTCATTCCTGCATTCGCGACATTCACGAGGTCGTTTTTGCGTTCCTCCATTCGGACCTGAAAACTTTGATAGACGTCAAAAATGGTCACGCACAGAAGCGCGACCAAACTGATCATCAGCGGCAACCAGAGATTTCGCGTAGGGCGGCGTTTGTTCATTTCATGGTCTCGCATGTCGCACTAGATGTCCTGAAGCGCCGGCAGGGTGAGCGATGCCGAGATCGGTTCGGGCAATCCCACCCCGTAGCCCTGTGCGTAATCGACACCCATCTCACGTAAGCACTCGATGATCGCCTGATTTTCAGCAAACTCAGCGATGACCAGCTTGCCGGCCTCGTGAGCAACCTGAGTGATGGAGCGCACGATCGAGCGATCAAGACTGCAGTTTTCGATTCCCCGCACAAAACTGCCGTCAATCTTTAGATAGTCGATAGACAGATGCTTCAGATAATTGAACGAGGACATGCCGGTGCCGAAATCGTCGAGCGCGAATCGACAACCCAAAGCGCGCAGCCGATTGATCAACGCGGCCACCCTGTGCAAGTTGGTGATCGCCGCGGTCTCGGTTATTTCAAAACACACCCGTTCGAGCGATATGCCCCATCGCTGTTGCTGGTCGGTTATGTAATCGAAAATCCGTTCATCGCCAACCGATTCGCCTGACAGGTTGATTGACCACGTGCCGTTCTCGTGTGCATTGGCAGCAATGATCGAAAAGGCCCTGTCAATCACCCACCGGTCGATTGCCGGCATGAGGTTGAAACGCTCCGCGGCCCCGATAAAATGCGACGGAGGAACAATGGCCCCGGTCTCGTCTTTCATTCTGAGCAGCAATTCAACATGTATGCCACGTCGTTCTTCAACTTGTTGCAACCCCAGAGGAACGATCTTCTGCGCATAGAGACAGAATCGATCGTGGGCAAGTGTTGCCTTGACGCGCGATGCCCAAACCATCTGCGAATGCGCCGCCGACGATTCCTGGTCGTCGTGACTGAAACGGTGCACCCGATTCCGGCCCTTCTCCTTTGCGACATAGCAGGCAACATCTGCCGCCTTCATGATTTCTTTTGACGATTTCAGATTGGTAGCCCCGGTGACGACTCCGATGCTCACTCCAGTTGTCAGGAAGACGTCAAACCATGGAAGGTGAATGTTCTCAACCGCCAGCCGCAGGCAGTCTGCTACCCGAAGCGCCTCCTGTGTTGCGCAATCCTGCAGGACGACGCCGAATTCGTCGCCCCCCAACCGCGCAAGCATGTCGTCCTCACGCAGGCACCCTTTCAACGTCGCGCTCACGTGCCGTATCAGTTCATCTCCTGCCTCGTGCCCGCATGTGTCGTTGACAATCTTGAACTGATCCAGGTCGAGGAACAGCACCGCGTACTCGAGATTGGAACTTGTGCTCTGTTCGAGCATTCTGTTGATCCTGTGCTCGAACTCGCGGCGATTGAACAGATCTGTCAATTCATCATGCGCGGCCTGATACGCAAGCGTGGCAGCATGCTGGCGTTCTGCACTGACATCGCGCAGCACCACCACTGTCCCGATCGCATTGCCCTTCGTATCACGCATGTTCGTTGCGGAATAAGAGACTGGCAGCCTGGATCCATCGGGCCGGGCGACGTAGAGATTTTGTGTCGCGCCGCTATTGAATGCATGTTGCGGCGTGAGCGGACCAGCGCAATGAGCCACCCGTTCACTCCTCGCATCATCACCGAGTACGCAAACCGATTCGAAAGGCTGCGCATGCATCTCTATAGCAGAGCGGCCCAGTATCTGTTCCGCCATTGCGTTGCAATAGGTTACGCGTCCGCCATCATCGGTCCTGATGACGCCATCTCCGATGGAATCAAGCGTAATTTGCGCGAGTTCTTTTTCCTCCCGTGCGCTGGCCTCCGCCCGCTTGCGATCGGAAACGTCGAAGACGCACCCTACCATCCGGAACGCCCGGCCTTTAGCGTTGCGCAAGGCCTTGCCATGCGCCCTGCACCACAGGTAGCCGCCGTGTCCCATTCTCAGGCGGATCTCGACATCGAACACCGCGTCGCTTGTCAGATGATCGCGCAGCGCGACACGAGCCAGGGGAAGGTCGTCGGGGTGAATGAGCGAGAAGGAACCGAGGCCGTCCAGCGAAAGTTCTCCAACGCGGTATCCCAATTGCTCATAGAGTTGGGGCGAATAGTAGACGCGATCGCGTTCGAAATCGAAATCCCAGAGCCCCGCATTTATGCCCTCGAAACCCAGCCCTAGGCGCTCCTCGCTCAGGTGTAATTGCGCGTCAAGTTGCTCGCGTTGTGCGAACGAGCGTCGTATGAACAGCGTGAAGACGCCAGCCAGCAAGAGGCACGACGCAGAAAGTGCCAGGATCAGTGCCTTCCTCGTGCCACGCGCCGCGTCTTCAAGTGCGCTTGAAAAGCCGCGTTCAACCGGTGCAAGTTGAAGGTCGATGTCTTGCACTTCGGCTGCGAGCGCCAGGGCGGCCGGATCGTTCGCCTTTCCTGCCGCAACGAGAGCGTGAAGCTGATGTCCAATGTCGTGCAGCTCAAGAATGTACTGGTCCCCACTGTCCCAAAGATTCAAGGCGGGGCTAAACAGGGGTGTGTTCTTGAAATTGCGATACAGCCAAGCCATGCCGTCAATGTCTTTTGGCGTGATGTTTCCGTTTGCGAGCGCGCCTGCGAGCGCCGCGGGATCAAACTGGGCTTTGTTCAATTCAAACTTGGCGCGCCGGTAAGCGAGCGGAACGGCAATACCTTGCAGAAAGGCCTGGTAATCCGCTTCCGCGCCGCTGCCTGCAAAACGTTCGAGCGCGTGCGCCGCATCTTTTTGGCCTTTCGACCATTGGCTCTCGGCTGCGACATAGTCCAGCAGGAAAGACATGCACGCCACACTGAGTGACGCGCTGATCGTGATGACTGCGGCCACGAGCCATAGCGAAAAAACCGCGGCGGCGGAGCGCCGGGCGCCAAGCCCTTCGTGTGTCCGCTCTTTCGACTGCAATTCGATCATTCTCACTCGTTCCTCTTCGAACATAGGGTGGTACGAGGCGACAAGCCACACTGTCGATCCCGAGCGTCTCGTGCACTAATGACTGCTGTGCTCTCTGGCATTTTCAATGTTGCACGAAGCGGCGTGCCGCGCTGCTGGCCGCTTCAGAGCTACCGTATCGGGTGTCGTGGCGTTCGCGCCGCAGTCGCCTTCGTGCGCGTTTGCGCGGCAGGGCGGCTGACCTCGGCGTCATGTGAGACGTTCAGCCTGAACATCGAAACGGAGGCTTTCAGATCGCTCGCCTGCGACTCGAGCGAGCTGGCGGCGGCTGCCGCCTGCTCGACCAGCGCCGCATTCTGCTGCGTGACTTCGTCCATCTGTGCGACGGCTTGATTGACCTGACCGATGCCCTTGCTCTGTTCCTGCGAGGCGGCGGTGATTTCACCCATGAAGTCGGTCACGCGCCTGATCTCGTGGGTGATCTCGCGCATCTTCGTGCCGGCTTCCTGCACATGACCCGCGCCTGCCCGAACCCGCTCCACGGAATCCTGGATCAGCTCCTCGATTTCCTTGGACGCCGCCGAGGAACGCTGCGCCAGCGAGCGTACTTCCGACGCCACCACCGCGAAACCCCGTCCCTGCTCACCCGCCCGCGCCGCTTCGACGGCCGCATTCAGCGCCAGAATATTGGTCTGGAAGGCGATGCTCTCGATGATGCCGACAATGTTGGCAATCCTGTCTGAGCTGGCGTTGATGCCTTCCATGGTTTCGACCACGCGTGATACCGCTACGCCACCCTGTTCCGCCACCTGGGCGGCCCGCGCGGCGAGCTGGTTGGCCTGGCTGGCGTTGTCGGCATTCTGGGTGACGGTCCCGGTCAGCTGCTCCATGCTGGACGCCGTTTCCTCGAGCGAGGCGGCTTGCTCTTCGGTGCGCTGCGACAGGTCCTGGTTACCCGCCGCGATCTGATGCGTGGCGGTGGCAATCGAGTCGGCCGAGACTTTGATCGTGCTGATCGTCCGCGTGAGCTGGTCCTGCATGCGCTTCATCGAAAACAGCAGGCTCGAGCGGTCGTCCGGTGCGGTCTTTACCACGGCAGTCAGGTCGTTACTGGCAATCTGGTTGGCAATCTCGGCGGCGTAGGACGGCTCACCACCCAGTGAGCGGAGGATGCCGCGGTTGAGCAGCACGACGATGGCAGACAGGATGCATCCCAGCACCGCCAGAATTCCGAGGCTCTCAAATAGCGACACGCGGAATGCCGCATCGACGTCGTCGACGTAAATCCCCGTGCGGAGAATCCAGTCCCACGGTTGATAGATCACGTTGTAGGAGATCTTTGGAGAGGCTTCAGTCGCATCCGGCTTCGGAAATGCATACGCGGTAAAGCCATGGCCGTCGCGCCTGACGGCGTCAACCGTATCCCTGTAGTAGTAGACACCGTTCGAATCCTTGACGTCGCCGACATCCTTCCCATTCATCTCCGGTTGCGCCGCGTGCATCAGGATCGTCGGCCGCGAATTGAAGATCATGAAATAACCGTGTTCGCCGTACCGCATGTTGCGGATGATGTCCATGGCCCGCTTCTGGGCTTCCGCCACGGGCATCGAGCCGGCGGCCACCTCGTCGCCAAAGGTCTTGACGACGCTCAGGGCGATCTCCGACGCGTGTATCAGGTCCGCCTTGCGCTCCTCCATTCGCATTTCTCGAGTCTGGTAAGCGTTGTAGACCGATATTCCAGCGAGACACAGCAGGCTCAGGATCAGTGGCAGCCAAAGTCTCTGAGCGAAAGACAGCGTCATAACTTTCCGAACCTTTCAGATTAAGATTAACCAGCGCGTAAAATCGCCGAGCCTTTCTATTGGTTTTCCACGCCATCCGGCGACGATTTCCACACTAAACAGTGCGTGCGAGATCACGGATAAATCCTCGATTGATTTCCAGTTCGCTGGCGGACAGCTGTTTGAGACAGGGAAGATTCAAATGACCCGTTTCGAAGTCGTTGACCTATATCTGCGCGCCCATATAGGGCCGCTTTTGCAGAATGCCGCGGCTTACGTCGACGTCGCGCGTTGTTGTCGATCCGGCAATATCAAGCGTCAGGCAATGCGGCTGCAGCGCATGGCGTGTCGAAGCTTGTCCATGCCGTATAGCGCCTGCACGCGTATCGAACTCGCTCGCGTGGTGCGTCACATTGCCGAGGTTCTGCCAGGGCAACACTGCGAACAGCGTCGAGCCCGAGCGGGGCACCCCCCGTATGAAATGGATTCGTTCGTTCATTACAAAACGAATTCGCCGTTTTTGCGGCCTGTCCCTTCGTAGCTGTTTTAATCTATTTTGGTCCGAGAGACAGACTAGCCTATTTCCGCTTGGTTGACTTTACCATCCGTCTCAGTTTTTTAGAGTTCTATGCCCAGTTCAGGTTCTACGCGCTCCGCTCACGCTCGCGCTGCTGAACTTCGCCGAGTTGTTGATGCGGGTGGATGTGAGTTAGTCGACGTCGTTGATGTCGCAAGCCGAGATAAGCTGCGGGTACCGTATTCCGCTGTACCCGTATGCAAGGCCGTCGCGACTGCATCCGCAGCGCGACGGCGTAGCCCCTTCGTCAGAACTTGACACGAATACCGACGCGCACGGCCAGTTGCGTGGATGCACCAGCAACCGGCAGGTAGGTGCTCGCGCTCGAGCCGATCTGCGCTTGCAGACCCGCGCCGCTATGGGTTTTGCCCGAAGCGTCCTGATAGATACCGAGCAGGTACACATCAGTACGCTTGCTCAGCGCGTAGTCGACGCTCGCATCGATCTGGTTCCAGTGGCCGTTGGTCTGATCCTTCGCCTGCATGTACGTGTAGCCCAGCGCGCCCGTCAATGCAGGCGTGAAAGCATACTTGCCGCCTGCATCATACGCGTTGAACGTCGTCATGTGGCCGGTGAGCTGCTCGATGTTCGTGTGCGTCCACAGGGCATACAGCGTAGCCGGTCCGATTACGTACCTCGCGCCAACGCCAGCCGTGGCCAGGTCTTTCGCCACGCTTGTGCCTGTGAGCGCTGACGCATTGGCCAGCGTTGTCGAGAAGGTCGGCGATGCCGAACCCGGGAAACGGATATCCGTGTACGCCGCGCCGACGCTGAATGGGCCGTTTGCGTAGTTCACGCCGAAGCTGTACGCAGACGACGAACCTGAGGTGCCAGGTGCGCCCGCAAATGCGCCAGCCTGGTTCGAGAAGCCATACATCGCGCCGAACGTCAGACCGTAGAAGTTCGCGCTGCTGAACTTGACCGAATTGTTGATACGGCTGGATGTCAACTGGTCGACGTCGTTGATGTGAAAGCCGTAGTTACCCGCGACGGTCTGGCCACCGTTGGCATAGGAGCCACCCAGATAGTCAGTCGAGAACGAATATTGACGGCCGAGCGTGAGCGAGCCGATGCCATCTTGCGTCAAACCGACGTACGCCTGACGGCCGAACAACGCGCCGCCCTGGCCCAGTGCACCCGTGCCCGAGTTGAAGCCGTTTTCCAAGGTGAAGATCGCCTTCAGGCCGCCACCGAGGTCTTCGCTGCCGCGCATGCCCCAACGACTGCCTTGAGAGACGCCATCGCCATACTCGACGAGGCCTTTCCCACCAGCGCCGCCGTGGTTCGCGTACGTGATCCCCGCATCAATCAACCCGTACAGCGTCACGCTGCTTTGAGCATGGGCGTTCAGTGCGAAGCCCCCAAGAACTGCTGTTGCCACGATGGTCTTTTTCATTTTATTTCCTTCTTTTTTGGTGGAGGCACGACGCAAGTCAGTAAGCGCCGCGTGAGCCGGGATTGCGAAGCTGCGGTAGTGCGTCGGTCAACCTTCCGGCGCCACTCAAGTTAGAAATCTTCTCGCCACTCACCCATCTGCTTCGCCCGGTGTCTCAACCGCGAAGGGCTATTGGCAGCGACACATGCTAGGGTCATTGCCGAATTACGAATAGTTAAAGTTTATTATTGTGTTGATTCACAATCGCTTATATATCGACCGTGATAATGGTAAACGCGACATTCACGTCATTGATGTGGCGGCCAGATTTCGGGTGGCCGGATTGCAAGCGCGGCCACTGGGGTGGACCAACCGTCATGTGGCGCGGGTTTCGTACTCCATACGAACTGATCGAAATGTCCCGGATCTTTATGGAGTACGAGCGATAGACTTAACTCGCAGGCAACTGGAACATGCCCTGACGCCGCCCTGTCTATGCGCTTTGGCTGCGTCGCGATCAGGCCGATATGGCAACCGCGACGGGCCCGACATGACACGGCTCAGCTCAATGCAGAGGTTCCGCCTCCTCCGTCTCCCAGCAAGACCTCCGTCACGCCCTCAGAAAACCGGCTGGACCGACCTTCGATGAGTAGCCGTTCCGGGTTGGACGGATCCCGCTCCACCTTAGGAAGTCCGTGAGCCACAAGTGCGCAGGCACAACCGATCCAGTCGGGCTTCTCTGGCGCCGTTGGCTCGTTGACCGAGGCCCAGGACAGCGTACCGAGGACATCGTCTCCGAAGCCCTGCGTCTCACGCCAGCTAGCACCGTGAGAGAGCAGAAAGGCCGTCAATTCCGCGTCGCCATGAAACACAGCGTGGTTCAGCGCTGTGGCGTCCCAGTCTCCTCCACGCGCGGCGATGGGCCAGCCGAGTTCCACCATGACCTTGACCGCAGCGCTGGATCCCCATGCTGCGGCGTCAGGCAGTAGCCGAAACCGGTCCTCCGGCAGCGAGCCTGGCAGCTCAGGGTGTCGTGCCTGAATACGGCGCGCCTCGATCGCGTCAGCACGGGAACAGGCCGCTACGAAGTCATCATCCGCGGTGAGATTCTCCTCAGCCCCATAGGCACGCAAGAGTTCCACGACCTCCGCTAGACCGACCTGCGCCGCCAGCCGCCATGCACTAATGCCGGTCGGCGTGCGCGCAGTGGGATCGGCACCGGCCGCAAGCAGCGCGGCAATATGGCGGGGCGATCTGCGCACAGCGATCGCACGCAACAGCGGGGCACCCCAGGTTTTCGTGGGTCCCTCTCCGGCCGGTTCGTTAGCGTCACCGCCATGAGCCAGCAACAGTTCGAGAGCGAGCGGATCCGGCATATCAAGCGCTCGCCGCAACGCATTCGTGCCGGCAACGCGCGCGCCGTAGCGGAGCAGCAGGCGCGTGCAGTCTGGGTTTTCTAGCGAGTGATAGAGCGATTCACCGTCATTGGGATCGGCGCCAGCCTTCAGGAGCATCTCCGTGAGAGCCGGATCGCGGATAACTCCAGCCGCACCGTAAAGGGCAGACAGTGGCTCCATCTCGTCGGGGGTTGCCAGGGAGGCCGGTGGAAGCCGGTTACCGATACGCTGGTTGGGATTGGCCCCGGCCTGAAGAAGATGCTGCGCGCACTCGCGCAGCCGTACAGTGAACTCCGGCAGTAGTCCCAGGCTCGAGTGCGTCACGGCGACAAGCGGAGGGAGGTTCAGCGTTCCCCCGGCGCGGTGGATCCAATCCGGATCGGCTGTGATTGTCCGGGACACCGCCTCTGGATGCCCCGCTGCGCAGGCAACGTAAGCGTCGCTCGCGAGAATGTCGGAATGTTCCTGCAGAAGCTGAACCGCGACGCGTGGCCGTGCCGCGTAATAGGTACCGGTGACGTCGCCGCCATAGGCGAGGCCAAGCCAGCGGCGTATCAAAGCGGCCTGTTCGTGATACGCGAAGGCGCTTGTCTCGACATACAGGTTGAGATCCGCCCAGGAAGAAAAACCATATTCGCGCGCGATGCAGGACTGCGCATCGTGCAGGCGAAGTTGAAGGGCTATGACTTCACTATCCGTGCGGTGCGCGGCGACTGGAAGATGATGGGAGAAGCGCGCGATCGCTGTTGCGTTGCCGTTGCGATAGAGACGCAACAACTCCTTCGCCTGCTTCTTCAAATGGTCAAGACTGGCCTTGCGAGGCAGCTTTTTCATTGCGGATCCTCGTGCATTGGATGGCCGAAGGTCCGCAATACCGCCAGCACAAAGGATGGTGAGATATCTGACGCACTGCAACAGGCGGGTTCAACCCTTTCCGCGGACCCGGAAGCGACCTGCACCGCTAGCTCGGATGCTATGCGATAGCACGCAACTCCGTCAACCCGGTGCAATCACATTGCGGCAGGACGCGTTTATTTTCCATTCGTATTTCTTAGCAATTTGCGCTGCTAAACCTGGTGATGGCGATCCGCATCAGTTCGCTAACAAGCGACACTATCCGCAGGAATTCGTCAAAAAAACGACACTCCTTAATAGAACTGATTGCATACGCAACCAGTTGTACGGCTTTATCGTAAAATCTCTCCGCGGCGGAAAAGACACTAAGGGGACCATGTCGCGCTCGTGCAACAAGGCACTAACGTCCATTGGTAACTTCCCTCTAAGGAAGTTGCCCGGGCCCTTGCGCTCGTTAGCCAGGCATGCCCTTAAACTCAATTCGCTGGAATTCAAAAAGCATTAAGCGCACGCGATGGCAAGGGATAGCAGCCTCCCCGCTCCAACCAGAATTCCATCGCACGCGTCTCGAACGCCATCCTAAAGAAACCATTCTTCAACAAGAAACCGATGGAGAGACAGATGAAGAAAACCCACCTCATGACAGCCTCGGGTGCAGCGGCACTCATCCTGTTCGCCCCCAATGTATTCGCCCAGAGTTCAGTCACGCTGTACGGCCTCGTCGATACGACCGTCCGTTACCTGACGAACGCAGATTCGGCGAACAACGGTCAGGTCGCGATGGGCGAAGGTGTCGAAACTCCGAGCCGCTGGGGCGTGAAGGGCACCGAAGATCTGGGCGACGGCCTGTCGGCTATCTTCAAGCTTGAAAATCAATTTCAACTCTGGTCGGGCAAGCTCGACAACAGCAACAACACCCTGTTCCAGCGTAACGCTTACGTCGGGCTGTCGAGCAACCAATACGGCGCGGTCACCCTCGGCCGCCAGCAGACACCGTTCTTCGACCAGATGGGTAACACCTACGATCCGCTGACCGTCGCTGACTTCTGGCAAGACAGCTGGGTGTATAACCCGGTCGGTCCGTTCCTGTTCACGAACAGCTCCGTCAAGTACAACGGTCACTTCGGCGGCCTGAATGTCGAAGGTATGTATGGCTTCGGCGGCGTGCCGGGCAGCACGGGCGAGAACAGCATGTACGGCCTGACCGCCTCGTACGCGCTGGGCCCGCTGTCGGCCGACGTAGGCTTCCAGCAGAACGACGTCTCGGGCAAGAAGTTCAACATCGTGAACGTGAGCGCCGTCTACACGTTTACCCCGGACGTGAGGGTGCTTGCAGGCTGGCTGCACTCGCAGGACCAAACCGGCCTGGCCGATATCGACATGCAACAGGCAGGCGCGCCGACGCTCCCGAGCGTGAGCCCGAACCGTTTCGACGACAGCTTCTACGTCGGTTCGACCTGGCAGGTGACGCCGCCGCTCGCGTTGACGCTGGCAGGCTACTATGACCACGCTCGTAACGCGGCCATGCTCGACGGCGCACTGGGCGTGGGTATCAACTACTCCGCCACGTTCCTCGCCGAATACTCGCTGTCCAAGCGCACTGAGGTATACGGCACGGTCGACTTCACCCGCGGCACCGGCGCATTCCTGGCCGACTACCCGGGCCGCAATAACCAGACCGGCGTCGCAATCGGCCTGCGCAATATTTTCTGATGCCAGGCCCTATCCGACGGGCGGCCGTCTGATTCAAGCCGCCTCGTCGGGCGTGAAAAGCATTGACAGCCAGGCTGCCGGTACCAAGTTAAAACGAGTGCTGAATGCCAGCGTACACACCGCTCTGGCTATGGCCCGGTACTGGATTCTCATTGAAGCTGCCGTCGGTCAGACCGCCAAGGCCTTCGCTGTTGGCATCAAGACCGAAGTTCGCCGTCGTGCTGTTACGCACGGTCGCGATCTGGATATCGAGCAACGTACGCTTGGACAAGTTGTACGAGCCACCAATCGTATAGATGGTCGCGTTGCCGCCTCCGTTGTTCGTATTGACGTGATATACAGCGGCGATCAGGGCGGCGGCCGGCGTAGCTTGCCATGTCACGCCACCCCACTCCATATCAGCCGTCGTCGGTGCAGTCGGCGAACCCGCCGGCGTGATCACCCCACCCGAGGTCCGCTCAGCCGTGTAAGCGGCTTGCACCTTGAATTGCCCAAGAAACAGGTTTGCGCCGACGAAGTACTCACGCGATGCCGTGAACGGATTGTCCAACTGACCATTGAGCGGGTCGCGAATTTCGTCGTAAATGCCACGGATCTGAAACAACGAATTCGAATAGGTCGCTTGCACGCCGTCCGTACGCCCGGTTGCTGCGCCCGCTACACCCTCATTGAAGTCCGTCGAGTTCCCCAGACCATATTGACCGTATACGTCGAAGCCGGCGATCTTGGGTGACTGGTACGAAATATTGTTGCTGGTGTGCTCCCAGTTACGGCCTCGAACCAATGATGCCGACGACCAGTTGGACTGGCCGAACGGATCGAAGTCCCAGTCACCGTTGGCGATCTGCAGTTGCCGACCCAACAGCACCGTTCCGAACGTGTCATTGGCAAGGCCTACGTTGGCGATCCGGTCGAAAAGCGAGCCTGATAGACCCAGACCACCTGTAGCAGTACTAAACGCGCCTTCCAATTGAAAAACGGCCTTGTTTCCGTCACCCAGGTTCTCGACCCCTTTCAACCCCCACAGACTGGTGCCCCAGTCCCCGCTTTCCTGCCGCCAGCGCGAGGTGGAACCCGTACCGTTATTGCCCGGCAAGCCACTCATGTATTCGATACCGGCATCCAGGCGGCCATATAGCGTCACGCTGCTCTGGGCGTGTGCAACAGCGCCAGCCGACATCAGCGCGACGGCCAGCAAAGTCCTCTTAGACCTCATCCTCTCCTCCCTACCCTGATAAATGAAAACATCAACTACGCGGGATTCTGCCAACGCCGGCGGTGCCGGGCAGGCATCAATTTTTTAATGGGCGCTCACGGGGCTACACAGAATTCGTCACGGATTACACAGGCGTTGCGCCCGCATCCGGTCTCCTGTCTGCGCTCCGCCCGGCGTGGAGCGAAACTACATTTATTTTCGGTTTATTACTTTCATTACGAGTCTACCAAAAACACACTTTGCGCACGCACGAATCAGATAGATGTCCCCATCCCGCAACACGAACGAATTGAATGGAGGTATCGCTCCAATGATCTGGATAGTGGTGAAACGCAGGAGCCACCAAGAAAAACGCCTGAATTTTTCGCATTGTGGCGATTGTGGATGTATTTAGAAAAAGATGATTATCGAATTTGATAACAATGAGATAAGACAACATTCCAACACGAGTTTTATTTCTAAATTAGGAATAGATATTTTCGTGTTCTGCAAGTATTCAGGCGCGCAGCGCGCCTCGCATAGGTGAGCAGGCAAGGCTGTGATCAACGGGGTGCGGCGGCAGGCCTCAACGGAATAGCGGGTCTCGTGTTTAGCGTCCGGTTCCGGCGGACCGGATCGAGCCGATACCCGTAGTTGTAGATTGGGGTAATGGCGTACTCGGCGTCGTCACGCAACTCCAGCTTCGAGCGGATCGCAGAGATGTGCGCCGTCATGGTGCGCGCATTGATCCGTTCATCGTGGCGCCAGACAGTTCCTGCGATATAGACCCGGGAAACAGGCCTCGCGAGATTCCTGAACAGCAGCAAGGCCAGCTGGAACTCCTTTTGGGTAAGCGAGACACGCCTTTCGCCTACCAGGACGCTGCGCCCGTGCGTCTCGAAGACGTATTGACCGAACTCCGTCGCCGCCGAGGTTGCGTATCCGTCCCACGCCCTGCTGAGCGTGCTCTTCACGCACGCGACCAGCCCTCGCCCGGACACCGGTTTAAGGAGGTAGGCATCATCGTCCCGGGTCAAACCGCCTAGCCGGCGCTCGTCATTGCCGACGAAAAGCATGGGCCGGTCCGGCGCGAGCGTTTGCGCAAGATACGCGAGCAGGCCCTCGTCGAGCCCGTCGCAGTCGACTACGGCCAGATCGGACTCTGCGGCCCACGGGCTTTCGAGCAACTCATCAATACTGTAATAACCTCGACAGTGATAGCCTGCATGTCGAAGCGTATTGTTCATCGACCACGAATTATCGGGATCATTTTCGAGTGTTACCAGTTTCATCGGCCTGCTCGCATAAATAAACTCGCATGAACCGCATGCACGGGAAGCGTAATGCGTCGCTGCGAAGTTTTTATTTAGGCGCATTCAATTCAGGTGTCAAGCCGAGGGCCACAAGCAGCATGGTCATTTAGACGATATTGCCTCTATCATTGGAAAAACTGTTTTGCCAGATATCACAACAATGAGGAAAATCGTCATCAAGATACAATAATGCCGTCTCCGAATGAGCGTCCTGGCGGTTTGTCCGCCTGAACACATTCCGGCGGTGTGGTTGTTCAGTTTCGTACTGATCTTCTGTGGTGCAGTGTGCGGCCCGGTTTTCCGCGCCGCGTGGAATCACCGGTTTGCTCTGCATCACGTCCATCTCGCCGACGCGGCAAATGTCGGCGCTCAACTGCTCAACCGTCCATCGGCTCAATGCATTTGCCGTCGTGTGTGCAGCCAAGGCCCGCCTCGTAACCGGAAACGGCCGGAAGCCCGCCGCCATGATGTGGGCCTGTGCCAAACCTTTTACTCGTAGTCAGGATCCCGATGGACACCTTGGATAGCATGCGAATGTTCGCTCGCGTCGTAGAGGCCGGCAGCTTCACAAAGGCCGCGTCACTTGCGTCCGTGACCACGCCCCAGGCATCGCGCGCGATCACGGATCTGGAGACGCGTCTGCACACTCGCCTGCTGCACAGAACCACCCGGCATTTGTCGCTCACCGAAGCAGGCGAACGCTATCTGCAACACTGTGAACAGATCCTGGCCCAGGTCGATCTGGCAGAGGCCGAGGCAGCCGGCGCCGGCGCCCAGCCTTCCGGCAAGTTGCGGGTTCATGCGACCACCAGTTTTGGCCAGCATCATCTGGCGCCGCTCATCGCGCGATACCGCAAGCGGTTCCCCGAGGTCCTGATCGATCTCGTGCTCGCGCAACGCGTGCCCGATCTGGTCGACGAAGGGTTCGACGTTTCGGTGGTGGTGGCACGGGAGCTGGCGGATTCGGCGCTGGTGTCGCAACGCATCGGCAGCATGTACACGATCCTCTGTGCCTCGCCGCGATACCTGGCGAAACACGGCACGCCGGTTCGGCTCCCCGACCTGAACAAACACACCTGCCTGCAACTGACCCTGCCTGATGTTCCGCTCGGGCAATGGCATTTCGAGGGCAAGGACGAATCGGTGTTTCGTCATGTCCGGCCCGCGCCGCTCACGGTCAACGTCGCCGAAGCACTGGCCGAGGTCATTCGCGCGGGCATGGGAATCGGGCCTTTACCGATTTCGGTGGCTCTGCCGGGCTTGCGTGACGGCAGCCTGGTTCGCGTATTGCCCAGCCACCGCCTGCGGGCCAACAACATCTATGCGATGTACGCATCGAGACGCTACCTCGACGCCAAGATCAAGACGTTCGTTGAGTTCTTGCGAGACCAGGTGCCGCTTGCGCTGGCTGAACAGGACGGGGAACTGGTGGCACTTAGAGACAGCCTCGAGAGGGAACCGTACTCGATCTGAGACCACTCAGACGGTCGCAAGCCGGAACGCATTCGCTGCACCGGCCTCCATGGCGAGGCGAGCGCGCCTGCTTCCGGACTCACACCGCTAGCGCGAAGTGCTGCGCGTATTCTTCCTCGCCCCCGCGGCGCGAGGCGCATCTTTACCCGCCAACGCGCCACCGCCGTTCATCTGCTCCATCCACGACAAGGCGTCGACGTACGACAGAAACTGCTGGAGATACCCCGGTGACAGTTCGCGCATCAGCGAGAGCGACCGATGCACAAGGCTGCTCGAGTTAAGCGGACCTGCATTGCCGGGCACCTGTTGCTGCGACTGCCGCAACTGTCTCTCCGTACTGAGACTGGACCAGACTTCCCTGAAGTAGTCGAGCACCTCGAGTTCCGGCCAGGGAGCCGGCTGGGGCGGGACATGACCCGCTGCGGGGCCGTCTGCCTGCGCCGTCGGCGCACGGCCGGCAAGCTGATCGAGCAGTTCACCCAGCGCTCCACGAGCGGGCAGACCTTGCTGTGCCGCGCCGCCGGAACCGCCCGCATCCCCAGCCATGAATGCAATCTTCTCGAGATCTTCGGCATAGGCCGTAAGCAGGCTACCCAACCTGTCGTCCAGGATGCGTCGCGCCTCGCCGCGATGGCCGGCGGCCCGCCGGTCCAACGCCTCGATGAAATGAAAGCGAACGGGATCCATGCGATCGGCGCGACGCTCGCGCCATGCGTCCAGCGTCGCGCGTGCTCCGCTGTTCACGTCACTCTCGCCACCCATGGCGCTACTCACCGGGCTTCGCCGCTGCGGTAGACGGCCTCGGAATCGGGGCTAATTCGACGCGCCGGTTCCTGGCCCGCCCCTGGTCATCGGCATTCGAACTCACGGGCTGCTGGGAGCCGAACGCGGCGGCGAACACCGAGGAGGCAGGAATACCCGCGTCGATCAAGGCGCGTGTCACCGTCAAGGCGCGCTGCGCCGACAGTTCCCAATTATCGGCAAAGCGGCGGTTGGCCTCGCCCACCTGGCGATCATCGGTGAAGCCGCTCACCATCAAGATCTCGCCACGCGCCTGGAGATAAGCGCACAGCGGTCCAGCGAGGCTCTTCAGGACCTCCCGGCCTTCGGGCTGCAATTGATCGGAGTTCAGCGCAAACAACACGCTGCCGCTGATGCCGATGCGTCCGTTCACCAGCGTCACCCGGCCCGCTGCCAGCGGCACTGCCAGCGCCTGCTCCAGGGTCTTGCGGCGCTGCGTTTCCATCTGCCGCTGCTTGACCTCCTGATCGAGCCGGGTCGAGAGTTCCAGCTGCACGCCGATGACGCCCACCAGGATCAGCACGAAGGCGCCTAGCAGCACCGACATCAGGTCGGCGAAGACAGGCCATATGGGCGCCGCCGTCTCGACGCCGCCGTCAATTTCCTCGCTCATGCCGCTTCGACTCCGGCAGACGCCCTCTGACCAGCGAGCCGCTGCAAGTCTTCGACGATCTGCTTCTGCGACATCATGCTCAGATCAATGACTTCCCGCGCCTGCGCCACGTAATAGGCAAGCTGTTCGTCACTGCGCGCGAGAGACTTGTCCAGCGCGGCCTCGATACGTTGCAGGTGGGCCACCAGCTTATCGTTCGACTCGCCGAACACCTGAACCGCCGCCCCGAAGGCATCACCGAGGCTCGCCACCTCGACCGCGCTGCCGGTCACCTGTGCAGCAACGGTACCCAGCTTGCCGGTCTCGAGCTCGACCTTGTCGGCGAACTGCGTGCCGACACGATCAAGCAGATCCGCCGTCGTGGTGACCAGCGCGTCGACGGCCGAACGTTGCTCAGTAGAGGCATGGTTCACGGCATCGAGGAGAGTCTCCACTGTGGCGAGCAGGCGGCTACGCTCTGAGAGCATGGCGGTGTCGCGCGCCATGCTCTCAGAGAGCTTCTGACGCAGTTCGGCGACGACTTCAGCCGCGGCCTTCGGCGCTTCCGAGGCGGCTTGCACGAGCTCGGAGATCTCGGCGATGGTATTGCTGGCGTGTGCCTGGGTCTGGGCCGAAATGTCACGCGCGGTCTGTGCCAGGGTGTCGCAAATCTCCTGCTGGCGGGTCGCTGTGCGCGTGGCCGCCTGTTCCCACTCGCGGCTCAACGTGGCTGCCATCGAACTGAGCGTCTCGGTCCAGGCCGCGAGACGCTGCTGATCGCGCGAGGCCAATTCCGCCTGCAGGTTCGCCGCAGCCTTGGGAGCCTCCGAAGCCGCTTGCACGAGGCGGTCGATCTCGGTGATCGTGTTGCTGGCATGGGCCTGTGTCTGGGCCGAGATGTCGCGCGCGGTCTGCGCCAGCGTCTCGCTCATCTCCTGCTGGCGGCTCGCGGTGCGTGCACCTGCCTGCTCCCACTCGCGGCTCAAGGTGGTAGCCATCGAACCGAGCGTCTCGGTCCAGGCCGCGAGGCGCTGCTGGTCGCGCGAAGCCAATTCCGTCTGCAAGGCCGCATGTGAGTCGCCGGCGGTGCGCAGCAGCGACGCCGAGTGCTGCTCAAAGGCCACTGCTGCCGCCGCCAGAGCTTGCTCGTTGTGACTCGCCAGCTTCTCGCTGACCTGCTCTTGCCGCGCCAGCGCCTCGCTCCACGCTTCCGACACCCTGCCCGCCGTGGCGTCCAGACGCGCTGAGACGCCGTCCAGCAGGCCGGCCGAGCGTTGCTCGAAGGTTTCGGTGAAGCGGTCCAGCGAGCCGCGCAGATGTTCGGTGAGCGACTCGTTCGAGCGCTGCTGCCCCGCCAGCGCCTCGTTCCAGATGTCGGCCACGGTCGTGGTAGTCGCCTCGAAACCGGAAGAGAGTCCATCCAGTTGCCGCTGCACGGCGTGTGTGACGGTATCGTGCAACGCAGCCGTCTCACGCGCGAGACCCGCCATGGTGGCCTCCATGACCGGCTTCAGCGCCACGCTGGCGGCGCGGGCGCTGTCGGCCACGCTCGACTTCAACGACTGCTCCACGTTGGCAGCAAGGCGCGTGTAAGCGGCCTCCGTCCTGCCGTGGAAAGCATCCTGGGCGGCGATCTGCCGTTCGTTCAAGGCCTGGCTGTGGCGCTCGATGGTCGCCATCATCGTCTGGAGACGGTCGACCAGCGTGGGCATCACCTCGGCCTGCCGCTGCAGGAGCTTGAACGTTTCCTCACGCTGATGGGTCTGCGAGTAAATGCGCAATGCCGAAGCAATCTTTACATCGAGCAGTTGCCCCGCGCCGATCCGCTCGCGCCGGCACAACGCCGAAAGCAGTCCCAGCATGGCGGAAGCGGACACGCCTGCAATCGAGGTGCCGAATGCAAACCCAAGCCCCTTGACCGGCGCGGCCAGCGACGCGCGGATAGCCTCCAGGTCCGTCGAGCTTTCCAGCGCCATCCCCGTGCCCCGCAGGGTCGCCACCATGCCCAGCAGCGTACCGAGCATACCCAGCAACACGAGCAAGCCGACCAGATACGGCGTGAGCGCTGGCCCCGGCAGCGCCACGCGGTCGCCTTCGATGCGCAGGCGCACTGCATTGCGCAGGCTCGGATGCAACGCGTCAAGCCAGCCGCCCAGACTGCGCGGGGGTTCGGACAGGTTTGTCGCAGCGCGCGCCAGCGTGGACGTGGCTTCGCTGTAGCGTTGCAGCTCGAGCGCGCCCGCCAGATAGCAGGCGCCAATCAACATCGTGACGGCCAGCGCAAGCGGATTCGAGCTGACGTAGCCGGCGCCGATCCAGCAAACCGCCGCCAGACCTGCGAAGAAAACAAACAGATTGAGATATCTGGACATAGTGTCTCAGTTAGCGGGTGAGAAGGGCCGCGAGCAACCCTTCGACCGGTTGAAAACGAAGCTCCAGTTCGGCGAGCAACACGCTCTGCATATCCTTGCGGAACACATCGAGCCATGCGCCGGATCTGCCCCCTGCTGCATCCCCTGCGGCCTCGGCGGCGGCCAGCGTCTCCCGCTCGGCCGCGCGCAACCGCTCGAAGTGCCCTGCGAGCATCCCGGGCACGGTAGCGAGCAGATTGTGCTCGCGGGGGCTCAGCGCGCGCTCCATCACCGCATCCACCACCGCGAGCCGGGCCATGGCCGGTGTCCGCGTGGCCAGCATGGCCCGCAGGCGGCCGCGCAGGTCGCCGATGGTCGTCTCCATCGTCTGCTGGATGGAGAGATAGCGCTGACGAAAAACGGCGTAATCGACGGCCGTATCCGCGGAGGCGTTCTGGGCGGGCGCTTGCGCGGACCCGCGCCGCCGCGCAGCGGCGAACGTGCTATCGCCAACGATGGCCTTCGCCAGCGAGGTCCGCAGGCGCGCGCACTCGGCCTCCTCAGCGTGGCCGTCGGCTTGCACACCTGCGGCCACGGCCGGTGGGTGGTCGTCGCGCGGGGCGCCGGCCCGCGGAGGGCCACCTCGCGGATGGCCGCCCCGCGAATGGCCGTTCAGCGCCGTCGACAGCCCAATGGCGTCGGTCCAGCCGAGCCATTGGCTGAGCCGGTCCGAAAGCGATTGGCTGGATTCGGGGACATCGAGGTCCGTCAGGCGAGCAAGGACGCGAATGAGCGCCGGGCCGCTGACGGCTGTGCGCTGTGGGGCTTGCAACATACCACCTGATTCAAAAAAATCAGCAGTTTACACGCTGACGAGGTGGGAGCCGCCGAAGCTTGAGGAATGGGGTGGGCAAGAAGGGGATTTCCGCGTGATCGACACGTCGCCCGCACCCGCCGAATTTCGCCTTCTACGACGACTCATAAACGAAAAAACGGTCGCTCCGAAAAAGCGAAATCGGAGCGACCGCCAGAGCAGAAGACTGCTGCCCGAAGCGATTTAACCGGCTACGGGTTAGAACTTGTATTTTGCCCCGATCTGCAGGTAACGGCCCGTGTACGTGTACAGCGACTGGTCGTAACCGGTCAGGTCGGTCTGGTTGACCCACAGCGGGTCATACGGAGGCGCCTTGTTGAAAATATTGTTCACGCCACCGTAGATTGTCCAGTGCTTGATGCCCGTGTACGTGACGTTCAGGTTGAACTGGCTGTACGACGCGGTAGAGTAGTCCAGACCCAGCGCGTCGGAGTATGGAGCTGTGTATTCCCACGACAGATCGGCAACCCATTGGTGATAAGTCCACGACACGTCCGTGTTGCCCTTCCAGCGCGGGAACGAACCGCCGAACGGCTGTGCGTCAAGTCGTTACCCGCGCCGTCGACCGACGTCACTCCGCCGATGTTGTTCATGTAGAAGTGCCACACATAGGCCCAGTCAGCCGTGAACTTGAACGTACCGATCTTGGTCGGCAGCGACTGCGAGAACTTCGTGGTGCCAGAGCCGCCTTGCGTTGCACCGCCATAGCTGCCATCGAGCTCGAGGCCCTGGAAGTCATGCTTGGTAATGATGTTCACCACACCCGCGATAGCGGCCGACCCGTACTGCGACACTGCACCCGTCTTTGCGACCTCGATGCGATCGATCACGTCCAGCGGAAGGGTATTCAGGTCGAAGAACTGGTCCGAGCCGTTGACGACGAAGCCGAACGGCGCACCGCGCTGACCGTCGACGAGCATCAGTGTGTACTTTTCGCTCAGCCCGCGCAGTGCGATACCGGAGCCGCCAGCGGCAAAGCTGTCGGACGTGGCTTCGCCCCAGCTGTCAGCCGAGTTGGCGAAGATGGAGCGCATGTAATCGGCAACGCTCTGCGCGCCGGAATTCGGGATGTCCTGCTGCGTCACGACCTGAACCTGCTGGAACCCTACCTTGTCCGCCTGGCGGATTAGCGAACCTGTCACCTGGAACGTCTGGAGCTGCTTGACGTTCTTGGTGTTGCTGGTCCCGGTCGAAGTCGCCGCAGTCCCCGAGGCCGCAGCAGGTGCGGCTGCTGTGGCCGTACCTGACGCCGCAACAGCGGGCGTAGCAGGTTGACTTTGCGCGAAGGCCGGAACGGCGATCGCGCTCGACAGTGCCAGTTCGGCCCAGATTGTTCTCCTGATGGCTATCGCCAATGCCCTTTGCTTCATCTCACTCCTCACACTTGTCAGTAAGGTCACGCGTTGTTATGTGAGGAAACGTTTTTTGAACCTCTCCCCACGATTCACGGCGTCGCTACGCCGCATCCCGTCAAGCGCTGCTCAGGCACGTCTTCTGTTGCAATCCACGACGCGCACGAAACATCAACGAGATCTGTTTAATATTCACATATATTACGGATTACTAATTTTTCTTTCCAACACTTACCAACTAATATTCTTTGTAAGGGCGTCAGATATCCGACTCCATGACGTGCCTGCCAACACGTGCATTGGCTCTGCCTGCACCCACACCTTGTTCTTTGTTCGAGCGGAAATGGATTGCGCCAGTCGGGCAACACCAGTGCGCGAATCGCCGCAAGACCCTGAGTTCCAGCAGCTTCCACCGGTCCAGTCCCTTGCAGGGACGCTTGCTACGAAGAGTGGCTAGACATCACGGCGCCACAATACATCGATCAAAATTTATTTGATAAGCATAAACAACATATGCTCGAAGAATCGTCGGCGCCAAGCAACAGTGACTGCGCCAGGCCTTGGACAGCTTTTCGATTTTGGAAGCGGGTATGGAAGAGGCTATGGGACTGGAAACCGCGCTGCGACGCGATAATTGGCGGTGTCGCGCTCCGTGAGACGCCATGTGGGAGCATGCGGAGAGATCGCCACGGCTGGAGCCTTACCGACGCTTACCGACGAACTGTGGTATTGCAGAAAGCAGTCACGATTGCGCGGCACCAGGCCGGCTTGCTGGAGGGCAGGCGAGCATCATCCGATCATTGCGATCGAAGCGCCCGCCCTCAATCTGTCAGGCGTTAGTCCACTTTCAGCGGCACCCGGTGATAGACGGTACGTGCCAGTTCAGGCGGCAACTTTGCGTTCCGGTCCGAGGGGCAATTCAGGCAGGTTACGATCGGACTGTGGCACCGAGCCAGGCTGGCGATGCACGTCATGCGTCACGAAACCCTGTTCGCGGCTCGGCACATCGAACCACTCCCGATGGGCAAACGAATCGCGAATGTCTTCGAGGCCGCTTTCCCAATGCTCGCGCATCGTATCGACGCTGAACTCGTAGTCCTTGTAATGCCCCTCATAAGGCTTGTTCTTGTAAATGAGGTGCACCACATTGATCGCGCTGCCGTCAGCCGCTTCCTCCGCGAGCCGGAAAAGCGGATCGTTCTTGCGCAGATCAGCCGGAACATGCGCAAGCAGTTCCTTGATGAAACGGGCATGCTTCTGACGATCCGCCAACATGCTGGTAATCGCACGCGTACGGCTCGAGTACTGGATGTCTTTGGCACGTTCGGACACGTCGAGGAAGTCCCCCGGCGCATTGCCTCGCGCGCTCCACAGGTCGACCTGAAACACCAGCGCATCCTTGTGGTCGGCGTCGCGCAGCACCTCGGTCAACGGTGTGTTGGAAACGAGACCACCGTCCCAGTAGTATTCGCCGTCGATCTCAACCGCCGGAAAGCCTGGCGGCAACGCGCCCGACGCCATGAAATGCTCCGGTTCCAGCCGCATTTTCGTGTTGTCGAAGTACACCAGGTTACCGGTCCGCACATTCACCGCGCCCACCGAAACGCGGATGTCACCGTCGTTGATGCGGTCGAAATCGGCGAACTTCAACAGCGTTTCCTTCAGCTCGGCCGTGTCGTAGTAGCTGACCACGTTGGGGCTTTGCTTACCGAAACCGGCCATTGGCAACGGCCTGCGCGGTGAGAAAAAGCCCGGCTGGCCCTCTGTCAGCGCGCGTCCGGCTGCCCACAAACCTGCCCACTTGCGCGACAGGTCTTCCATGCCGAACCCCGGGAGCATCCATGCACCCAGATCACCCACCCAGTCGCGCGGATGGCAAATCGAATCCCAGAAGCCGCGTAACGCTTCCACCCGTTTCTCCGGCGCATTACCAGCAATGATCGCGGTGTTCAGTGCGCCGATCGAGACGCCGGCGATCCAGTGCGGTTGCACACCGGCCTCAGCGAGGCCTTCGTAAACGCCCGCCTGGTAAGACCCGAGCGCACCGCCGCCCTGAAGCACCAGGGCAATTTCGTCGTAGCGCGGCAGCACGAACGCATCCGGCTGCCGATTAGTTTTTGTTGTGCTGCTGCGCATACGTGACCCCTTAATGCATTGCGACGCCGTGGCTGACGATCACCGACTGCCCGGTGAGCGCGTTCGATTCGAAGCCCGCAAGGAACGCAACCGTATTGGCGACGTCCTCGACCGTGGTGAATTCACCGTCGACGGTTTCCTTGAGCATGACGTTCTTGATGACTTCGGCCTCGGAGATACCGAGCTCCTTGGCCTGCTCGGGAATCTGTTTGTCGACGAGCGGCGTGCGCACATACCCCGGACATACGACATTCGCCCGCACGCCGCGCGAACCGCCTTCCTTCGCGACTACGCGCGCCAGTCCCAGCAGACCATGCTTGGCCGCCACATAGGGGGCCTTCAGCTTCGACGCTTCGTGTGAATGGATCGAACCCATGTAGATGATCGAGCCGCCCTTGCCACCGGCGTACATATGCCTGATCGCGGCCTTCGTGGTGAGGAAGGCGCCGTCCAGATGGATCGCCAGCATCTTCTTCCAGTTGGAAAATTCGTACTCTTCGATGGGCGCGACGATCTGGATACCCGCGTTCGACACAAGCACATCGATGCTGCCGAACTCCTTCACCGCGTGTTCAATGCCGCTATTCACCGCTTCTTCGCTGGTGACATCCATGACGACGGCCAGCGCCTTGCCGCCCGCGGCGACGATGCTGCTGGCCACCTTCTGCGCGTTCTCGAGATTCAGGTCGGCGATCACCACCGCGGCGCCGAGACTGGCGAGTTTGCGTGCACATTGCTCACCAATACCGCTTGCTGCACCGGTTACCAGCGCGACTTTGTTTTTCAACGACATGTTGCATTCCTTCCTGATCGGTTCACGGACCGTTATTGATTGACCGCGAGCTTCACGGTTTCGGTTGAGGCCAACTCTGTAGCGGCGAGATAGTCGAATGCGACCTCGCCGATATCCAGCGTGAGATTGGCGATGATGTGCCGCGCGCCGACCACACGCTTCACCGGCAGATCGGCGACGGGCGCCAACGCATGCGGATGCAGTTCGAGCGCGGCCGGACCCGACCACGCACCGAGCACACTCACGTCGCGCATATAAAACCGCACGAGTTCACACACACGCGCTGAGCCGTCAACGTGCGGGATCACTTTCAACAGGTAATTCGGCACCTCTGCAATCTTCTTGCGTTCGGCCTCGATGTCGATTGGCACATGCTTGAAGCCCATCGTGCCGGTTGCGATACGTTGTGTGCCGTAGTTGAGTGTGCCGAGCAGCGTGTCGTTGCCGTCGACGCCCAAGGTCGGCTTGGCGAGTTTCTTCGGAAAACCCCAGATTTCGCGGCCACCGGCAATCGGGCCTTCGTCATCGAGGTACATCGAATGCGTGTAGTTGCCGAGGCGCCCTTGCTGGTCGCGCACGGAGATAACCTGCCCGCTTTCGGTGTAGTCGCCGAAGCCCGATGAGTCAGGCATGCGAATGAATTCGTAATGCACGAGATCGTTTTCCGGATGCAATGGCTCCGGCACGATGGCGCGCAGCGCGTCGAAATCGGTCTCGTACGATATGATGAAGTATTCCCGGTGGACGAAGCGGTAAGGCGGCCGGGGATAAGCGGGATTGTGAACAGGCATCGCAAAGGCGTCTTTGCGGATCGAAGCGAGGTTCATAAGACTCCTTTATGACTGACGACGCATACAGCGCCGGTGCAATGGTAGAGGCAATCCTCCCGCAGTAAGAGTCGCGATTTATCAATAGACCGTTAACTAAAATGCAACGCTGCGGCTGGAACCTCTGCAATAATCACGGCGTCGAACGCGCTATCGGCATTGCCAGCAAGATCATCGCGGCTCCGGCAGAATCGTTTCTCAATGCGCGTGTTTCACCCGGCGCTAAGCGGCACGAGTCATATTGATAGAGCGTCGTTTCCTGGTCGCCGGTGCAGACCACAACCTCGCCTTGCAGCACAACGTAATGTTTCTCGAGCGGAGACGCCGCAAGCGAAGTGTGGCCTCCGGGCTCAATCGTCGACACCCCCATCCACAATGTGTCGGCGGGTCCGGCCTCGTGCCCCTGTAGTCGTACACAACGCATCTGATAATGATGTGCGGGCAGGTACTCGGGGGCTTCGTCAAATCGCGTCACGTTCATGGCTTAAGAAAAACTCCGTAGGTTACGACTCAAGTGGTCCCTCGGATGCTATGCCCCGCGCGGCGACACGGATGACAATCAGTTTCGATTTTCGGCCAACTCGTGGCAGGTAATCCGGGCTTTGAAACAGAGAATTGTCCGAAACGCGAAAGCGATTGGCCATTCAACTGACGTCCCATTGGCTAAGGTTCCATCTGACCGTCGCGATGAAAACGGGAGCGCCCGCCGGACTTCCGGGGGAATGCCGTGCACATTGCGGACTCGACGATAATGCTGACCTCACCAGACGACCGACCATGCCCAAAGCCACGCCTCCTGAACTGCAACACGAACCCGGGCGGGGGCACTCTTTGGCGCGGCATTACCCTCAAGGGCTGCGAATCGATCCTCACGCCCACACCTGGTCCCAGGTCCTCTATGCGGTTGCAGGTGTCATGTGGGTCGAGGTGGGTCGGGAGGCACTTGTCGTCCCACCGCAGCGTGCGGTCTGGCTGCCACCGGGGACCGTGCACTCTATTCACATGATGAGCGCGGTCAAGATGCGCAACCTCTACCTTCATGAGGAAAACGTCCAGCACCTCAGCAAGCACTCTGACGTCTTCGAGATCAATGGACTACTGAGAGAACTCATCACCACCATCGCGGAGCGTGAGTTGGAGCGCGACAGCGAGTATCTGCAGACCGCCTATCGTTTCGCAGCCATGGAACTCGCGCACGCGGCGCGCTATTCAATGAGAATCCCACTGCCCGACCAGACAGACCGGCGCCTCGATGTACTCTGCCGTGCGGTTATCGAGAACCCGTCGGTTGGCATCAGCTTCGAGCAGCATGCCGCTTCAGTCGGTGCGAGCGTGCGCACCCTTTCGCGCCTGTTCACCCGGGCGCTCGGCCTCGGATTTGCGGAATGGCGGCGCCAGGTGCAATTGGCCATTGCCGTCTCAAAGCTTGCGGGAGGCCAGCCCGTCAACTCGGTGGCACGCTCGCTCGGCTATCAGCCAAGCAGCTTCAGCGATATGTTCCGCCGGGAACTGGGCGTGGCGCCCAGCGACTTCCGCCCGGACGAGACACTAGGCGATGACTAGAAATGCAGTACGACCGGCTTGGAGAACATGTACCGTTCTGCAAGCGCCACGTAACGGTCTGCAGATTTAACCATCCCTGCGCGCTCCTGTTCGGTAAGCGGGCGAAGAAGTTTGGCCGGGTTGCCGGCCCACACCTCCCCTGACCCGACCACTTTACCAGGTGTCAGCACCGCGCCGGCCGCCAGCATGCCGCCGGTACGCACGATCGCATTGTCGAGGACGCGTGCCCCGAAACCCACAAAAGCCAGGTCCCACGGTGACCTGGCTGCCGATCAGGGTCGGCGATCCATTGGTCGTGCCGTGCAGGATCGAACCGTCCTGGATATTCGTTCGCGCGCCGATGACAATACGTTGCACGTCGCCACGCAACACACAGTTGAACCAGATCGACGCGTGCTCACCAATCTGGACATCGCCAATGATCGACGTGCCATGAGCGACGAATACGGTTCGGTGGACAGACGGTGTTCCGAACTGTCTGGCGTCCTGATCTTCGCTCAACTTACCAACCCCAATTGTTCGCGCGCTTCACGTGCCGTCGCAATCTCGCCACCCAGTGACAAGACGATGTCCCGTGCCCGGGCGACCAGCACCGCGTTGGTTTCGGCCAGCACGCCTTTGGCGATGTAGATGTTGTCCTCGAGGCCGACACGCACGTGCCCACCCGCGAGCCATGCCTGCGCGACGATGGGAAACTCCCAGCGGCCAATACCGAAAGCCGACCACGCCGCACCCTGAGGCAGAAAGTTCCGGGCGTACAGCAGCGTTTCGGGGGTCGCCGCAAAGCCGTACTTCACACCCATCACAAACGTCCAGAGTCCAGGCCCATCGAGCACGCCTTCCTTGATCAGATCCAGCGCGAGGTGCAAGTCGCCGGAGTCGAAAATTTCGAGTTCCGGCTTGACGCCCGCTTCACGTATCACGCTAGCCATGCGTCGCACGTTCTTCGGCGTATTGATCACCACGTCGCCGCCCGAATTCATCGTATTCAGGTCGAGGCTGCAGATATCGGGTTTCAACGCAGCAATGTGTTCGACCCGTTTTTCCGGGGGCAGCAGCGTGGTTCCCGGCGCCGCCACTTTGGGATCGTCGTCGCTGGGGATAAAGCGCCCACCGGGACCGGTGGTCAGATTGATGATCAGTTCGGGATCGACCGCGCGGATGAGCTCGATGACCTGCCGGTACAGGCCGGTCTCCATCGACGGCCGTCCGGTTTGAGGGTCGCGCACATGAATGTGAACGATGGCCGCGCCGGCCTGAGCTGCTTGCAGCGCCGAGTTTGCAATCTGCTGCGGCGTAATAGGCAGGCCGGGATGCTGCTCCGGCTTGGTCAGGTTGCCAGTGACGGCGCAGGTGATAATGGTTTTGCGTGCATGCATGAGGGGGTCTCGCTTAAGCTCAGTTCAGGCGTCGGCCACCGTCGACCACGATCGTGACGCCGGTGCTGAATTTCAGGTGGGTCGCGCACGCTTCGATCGCCGCGGCAATATCGTCAGGAGTACCAATTCGTCCGAGTGGCGTCGTCGCCGCGACCTTGTCGTTGAAGTCCGCGCCACGTCCAGGCACAAAGCGCGTGTCGACAACACCCGGGGAAACATTCAGAACCCGGATGCGCGGAGCAAGCGCCCGCCCCAGCGATGCGGCCATCACATCGAGCCCGGCCTTCGCCGCACAGTAGGCAATGTTGCTGCCCACGCCCGTAGTAGCGGAAATCGACGATACGTTCACGACCAGGCCGTCGCCGGACTCGTCGAGCAGCGCGCGAAACGCCCGGATGGCCGCAAACTGCGCACGCCAGTTGACCTTCATGATTTCGTCGATGAGTTCGTCAGTCAGCGCATCGAGATCCGCATGTTTGACTGGCTTCGTAAACCCGGCTGTATTCACCAGGATGTCGGCGCGACCTAACTGGGCCTTGACGCAGTTGGCGAGGTCGACGAGCGACGCACTATCGGTAATGGACGTCACCGCCGCCAGGTGACCGCTTCCCGGCAACGAATCGACCACTTGTTGCGCCTTGGCGATACCAGACTGGGTGGTGACGACGACGGTAGCGCCGGCCTTGGCGAGCCGGGTTGCCGTAGCAGCACCGATTCCACCCGTGCCGCCAAGAATGACCGCCACTTTTCCTTCGAGATCGTTGGACACTTTAGTCTCCGCGTTACTTGATGGGGGGCGTCGGGTACGTCGGCGTACCTTCGGCCAGCACAAAATCATATTCCAACGTGTAGTACGGCCCTGTCACGTCTGCATCGGGGGCCTTGCCGTCTTCGTGCAATTCGAATCTGCCGACCAGATCGCGGATCACGCCGAACACGACATCCGAGCCGAGATAGTCCGAGTCGTCGGCAAAGACCTGACTGACCAGCGTTTCGTACCCTTCTGCGATGACGACGAAGTGAATATGAGCGGGCCGGTACGGATGCCGGTGCTGCTTGTCCAGCAGAACGCCCACGGGACCATGTGTGGGGATCGGATAGCCAGCGGGCCTGACGGAGCGGAAGCGGAAGTAACCGTCGGCATCCGTCCTGAAGCGGCCACGGAGATTCATATCGGGCTGGTCCGGATCCTGGTTTTCGTAAAGACCCACCGGCGACGCTTGCCACACGTCAACCATGGCATTCGCGACAGGCCGGTTTGCCCGATCGACCACACGACCACGCGCGAACAGCGGCGCACCGGGCGAACCATCAGCAACAATGCACTCACCGTTGCTGTATTCAGGGGAATTGCCGCGATAGAACGGGCCGAGCAGCGCACCGGGCGTCCGGTCGGTCTTATCGACCGTATTGAGCAGCGTGACCAGCGTCGAAAAGCCCAACACATCAGCGCACAGCACGACCTCGTTGTGATCATCGACCGTGGCCTGGCCAATCGCCTTGACAAACTCGATGCCCTTCTCGAACTCCTGGTCCGTCAATCTGACTTCCCGGAAGAACGCGTGGGCGTGCCGGACCAGCGCGTCGACGATCTCTTTGAGCCGGACGTCATCGGTTCGGCTCATTGCAGCCTGCACGACTTCTGTAATCGAGTCAGCATCGTCCACGATACTGTCCAGGTGTGATAAATCGGTCATCTAAGTCTCCTATGAGCTCGGCCATCCGCGGCGCGAATCTCGCGCCCTTGCTTCTCAATGGCGTTGATAAAGCACTTAAAGTTGGTTTCGCTGAATTTTCGCGAGACCATATCTGGATGCTATCCACTCAGGCAACGCGAGGCGGACAACCACTTTCGAGTTTCGGCCAGCCCAGGGTTTCCTCCAGGTCGCCAAAGCTTTCCAGCGTACCGATGGCTGTGGCTCAGGCGGTCGCCGTAGAGCTTGATCACCCCAACGCCGGCGAGCGACGACGACTCGATATGATCGATGTCGTTCGCCGTTGTGGTGAGGCTCCGCTCACAGACTGTCACAATTCGCCACGCCATATCGGTCGCATCGAGTCCGTTGTAACTCCAGATGATGCTGACAACGGGCACGTCAATTTCCGGAGATATCCGTCGGCATCTGTAGTAGTACGTATGGGAACTCTTCCCGTACTCGCAACGATAGTTATCCGAAGCGCCAACAATCACTTTCCGTTCGGGAGGTGTGTGGTAAAAGACTTCCCCTTTAGACTCCTCCTGTTTTTGGGTGGGTCCTTTTGATGTATAACCAGGTGGCAGCGATGACAGGAAGGTTTTCAGACTCGGAATTCGAGCGCGGCAGCGCGTCGGGAGAGTAGGCCATGGTCGATCTGAACGATCCGCTTACGCGGGCAGGCTTAGCGTGCGTGCTCTTTGGAATCGCGCTCTATGTGCGTCCGCTGAAGGTGCCGTTTCTGCTAGCCTCACTGCGTGTCTGCGCTTTTGCAATCCTGACCGCCGCGTTGCTGCGTGCCGGCATCTCGCCTACCCGTCCGATGCCTGAATGGCCATCGGTCATACGCCACGGGGTGGGACAGATACTGGTTGGATTCTGGTGGTTTGGCGGCGCCGCGGTTGTCAACAGCGTCGTTAGAGCCTCGCTCAGAATTCGCCGCCGCCCTGCACGTGAGCGGCTGATCCAGGACATCGTGGCGACACTCGCTTATATCTTCGCAACCCTACAGATCAGCGATAAGGTTTTCGGGCTGCCGGTAGGCGCACTGCTTGCGACTTCCGGCGCTGTTGCGATCGTGGTCGGCCTCGCGCTGCAGAGCGCGTTAGGCGATGCGTTCTCCGGCCTCGTGCTCAATCTGACGCGGCCGTACCGGATTGGTGACTGGATAGTGATCGACTCGACGCTTGAGGGGCAGGTCATCGAGACGAACTGGCGAGCAACGCATCTCATGACGGTCGAGCGGAACGTCGCCATTGTCCCGAATAGCGTGATTGCCAAGACGCGCTTCATCAATACGAGTACATCCACGGCGCCACGTGGCATCACTGTCCATCTGCAGCTCCTGCCCGACGTGCGCCCAAACATTGCCATTACGGCACTAACTCGCGCCACCGAGGAGCATAGCGAGATTCTTGAGGCGCCCGAGCCGCAAATTGCGATCCGGTCGTCGACGGTGAACTTCGTCGCCTATGAGGTGCGCTTTTTTATCTCGCGGCAGGCCAACGATGCGCAGGTGTCAACGCAATACCTCGACATGGCGTTCCAGCATCTGGACTCCGCTGGGGTGTCACGATCCCCCGTCGGCCTTACCCAAGGGTGCGCGACCAGCAATCAATGATCACCCGGACGCCCGGTTCAGCGCTCGCCATCTTCATCGTAAAGTCGTGCACGCGAAGCACCGCTGACACAATGCTCAGGCCGATGCCGGAACCGGGAAGATGCTGCGTCTTCTCGCTCCGGTAGGAGCGCTGCAGCACCACCTCGCGCTCGGCGGCCGGAATACCTGGACCGGTGTCGGCGATGCTGACCTGCGGGCCAGCCGGCGTCTTGCGCAATTCCATCGTTACCGTGCCGCCCTCCGGTGTGAACTTGATCGCGTTATCCACCAGGTTGCTAAGCGCCTCGAACAGCAGGTTGCGGTCGCCGTGGATGTCGGGCATCGGCTCTACGTGCATGATGAATTGAATCGACCGGCTTTCGGCTAACGGCTCATAAAGCTCGCCGACTTCCTGCACAAGTGCATCCAGTTCTACGTCGGCAAACCCCTCCCGGCGTTTCAGCGCACCGATCTCCGAGATACGCAAAATCGCCCGGAACCGCTCCAGCAGGCGATCTGTATCGGATCGCGCGCGCGCAATCAGGTCCAACATTGGCCGATCGTTGAGGACCTGGGCTCGTTGCAGCATGTTGCCAAGCAGCACAATGACATGCGCAAGCGGAGTGCGAAGATCGTGGGCGATGCTATCGCACGTGCCCTTCACCTCGTCAATCAGCCGCTCGATCTCATCGAGCATGCGGTTGACGAGATGCGAGAGCATGTCCATTTCGTCACGACCGCCGGTCGGCAAACGCTGGTTCAGATCGCCCTGCGAGATTCGCAGCGTGACGCGACGGATCGCCCTCACGCGTCTCATCTGCCGCGCACTCATTGCGAGCCCGACAGCAATGCCTGCAGCGAGGCAGAACATGCCACCCATCGTGAATGCATCGATGATCGCTTTACGGATGCGGAAGATGTGGGAGACATCGCGGCTGACCAACAAAATGTCGCCGTTCTTGCGCCGCTCCGCCATCGCGCGCACCAACGGTGCGGGTTGGTTGCCAGTAATCGCCAGCGTGTGTGTCAGCGTCCTGGAAAGCCTGTCAACGGCTAACTGTGAAGGAAACGCCGTTACGTCGCCCGCAACGTATCTACCGTCCGGCGTAAACAAACCGTAGTAATTCTCATGTGAGCGCGAGTTTTCGAGGCGGCTCCGGATCGCATCGGTAAGCACGTAGTCTGGCGTGGCATCGAAATAGATCATTTGCCAGTCCATGACGACATCAACCTCGTGCTCCATCTGCGCCGTTACCGCATGCTCTACAAAGACCAGCAGTAACACCAACGAAAACAGAAAGGTAACTGTATAAATGGATAACAGCCGGGAGGTCATCGTGGTCCAACGACTCTGGCGCTCCGCGGATTCGGTTAGGAAGGGGGATTTCATCAATACAATGCTCGTGCCGGAGTGGGTTTTGCAGCGCAGCGCGTACGATCTGGTGCGACCTGCTGCGCGAATCGCCTACCCTGCATCACTCATGCTGATTCGGGTAAACGATCGGTGGTCAGTAGAAGAACACATTTTTGGAAATTGCGCTCAACCGCGGACAGCGTGAAGACCAGAAATTCCACTGAGCGGTCGGCGTAATCATTTGATTAAATTAAATTTAAAGAAAATCTGAAAAAATTTAATTTCAGATTTGTGCAATCAGTATTGCACTGGGCGTTAACGATCGCGTCAAAGTGACGCAACAGGGCGAAAATGCTCTGCCATAGCCCACTAATCGTGATGTTTCATCTAACCGTCAGTTCGCGGCCATTTTCGCGCCACCACAAATTTGTATGATGAGCGTAACGAGTGCCGAGCAATAAATCGGCATCCGCATCCCATCCACCGTGAGCGGAGAATTAGATTCATGAGTAAAGAGCCTCAGAAACCTGACGCCAGCGCAGACGATCCTGTGACGGTGCTTGAACGTCCGACGCGTCGATCGTTCCTGACCCGCGTGGGCGCTGCCGGGGTCGCAATCGGCACCGGACAGCTTCATTCGGTTGCACTCGCGGATACCGAGACCAGCCAGGAAGCACCGGCAGCAGCGACCGCGTCAACGGACAGTGCCACTACGCACGTCCGGTTGAATGTCAACGGCTCGGACTACGAGCTGGATATCGATCCACGCACCACCCTGCTCGACTGCGTGCGCGAGCATCTGCACCTGACCGGCACCAAGAAGGGTTGCGATCACGGCCAGTGCGGCGCGTGTACGGTTCACGTGGACGGCAGGCGAGTGAATTCATGCCTGAGTCTTGCGGTCACCCATGAGGGAGAGGCGGTCACGACCATTGAAGGTATTGGCAAGCCGGGCGCGCTCCATCCGATGCAGGCAGCCTTCGTCGAACACGACGGCTTCCAGTGCGGGTACTGCACGTCTGGCCAGATCATGTCCGCCGTCGCGCTCCTCCACGAGCCGTACGGTCACAACGACGACGATGTCAAGGAAGCCATGAGCGGGAACATCTGCCGCTGTGGGGCCTATTCGAACATCGTGGCCGCGATCCAGCAAGTTCGTCGTAAAGTTTAAGCGGAGCGTACACATGGAAACCTTTCAGCTTAAACGCGTCGCCAATGTTGAGCAGGCGATCGGACTCGCACAGCCTGCCGCTAACGGTCAACCGAATGGCGCGTCGACCCGCTTCCTCGCGGGCGGCACGACACTCCTGGATCTGATGAAGCTTGATGTCGAGCGTCCGACCCAGGTGATCGACATCCATCGCCTGCCGCTCGATCAGGTCGAGAAAACCGACGGCGGTGGTGTCACGATAGGCGCAACGATGCGCAATACCGACCTCGCCAATCATCCACTGATCAAGAGCCACTACGCGGTTCTGTCGCAGGCGTTGCTATCGGGTGCATCCGCCCAATTGCGCAACATGGCGACAACCGGCGGCAATCTCTTGCAGCGTACGCGCTGTGTCTACTTTCGCGACCCTGTCACGCCTTGCAACAAGCGCGAACCCGGCACGGGCTGTTCCGCGATTGATGGATATAACCGGAATCTGGCCATCCTCGGGACCAGCGAGCATTGTATTGCGACCAACCCTTCGGACATGAACGTCGCGATGACCGCACTCGAGGCCACGATCCATGTGGAAGGTGCGCAGGGTAAGCGGGACATCGCCATTGACGATTTCTTCCTGTTGCCAGGGAACACGCCAGAACGCGAAACCACGCTCAACCCCGGCGAACTCATTACTCACGTGACGCTCCCCGCGCCGGTGTCCGGCAACCGCAGCGTCTATCTCAAGCTACGTGACCGCGCGTCGTATGAATTCGCCCTGGCCTCGGCGGCGGTCGTCGTGAAGGTCTCGTCGGGCAAGATCGATCACATCCGGATCGCGCTAGGCGGCGTCGGCGTCAGGCCGTGGCGCTCGAAAGAGGCTGAAGCCCAGTTGCTCGGACGAACCCCAGATGCCGCGACTTTCCGGGCGGCGGCCGAAGCAGCGCTGCAGTCGGCACACGTACAGAGCCAAAACGGCTTCAAGGTCGAACTCGCCAAGCGCTGCATCCAGCACGCACTCACACTTGCCACACAGACTGCCTGATGCAGCGCTCGTGACGCGGAGAGAATATGCAATTAGCCAGCAATAAAACGCAGCCGTTGATCGGTGGCGAGATTACTCGAATTGACGGGCCGTTCAAGGTCAGCGGTACGGCCACCTACAGCTCGGATATCAACCTGCCCGGGACGCTTTATGCCGTGCCTGTTTGCGCGACGATCGCCAAGGGGCGCATCACGCGTCTGGACACAACCGCAGCCACAGGCATGCCGGGAGTCCGGGCCGTCTACACACGCGAGAACATCGGCAAGTTCTATCGCGTCAGTTTTGCAACCGACATCCACATCGACGAAAAACGCCCGCCGTTCGAGGATGACAACATCTACTACTACGGCCAGTACGTCAGTGTGGTGGTGGCGGACACCTTCGAACAGGCAACCGCGGCGTCGCGAGCCGTGAAGGTAGAGTACCAATCGAGCCGCCCCGATGTCCGCATCGAAATGTCGGCAGAGCAGACACCGAGCGTCGATACGCAGCGAGGCGACGCGGACAGCGCATTCGCGGCTGCCCCTGATGCGCTGAAGCTGGACCAGACCTATACGACGCCCATCGAAACGCACAACCCCATCGAACTGCATGCGACGGTGGCGGTGTTCGATGGCTCGAACTATACGTTTTACGAAACGTCGCAAGCGATCGTCAACCACCGCCTCGTCATGGCGCAGATGCTTGGTGTGTCGCAAGACCAGGTGCGCGTGATCATGAAATACCTGGGGTCCGGATTCGGCGGCAAGCTGTTTCCGTGGTCGCACTCCTTGCTTGCCGCCGCTGCAGCCCGCAATCTGCGGCGGCCCATCAAGCTGGTGGTGAGCCGCGAGATGATGTTCCACAACGTGGGCCACCGTACCAACACGCAGCAACGCATGCGCCTGTCTGTAACGCCCGAGGGACGTTTCACCTCGTTCCAGCAGGACTACGTCTACCAAACCTCTCGCAAGGAAACACGCAAGGAGAATTGCGGCGAGACGACGGGCTATCTGTACAGCTCACCTAACCTGCGCGCGACCGCGGCGTATGCACGCCGGGACGTCGCACCTAGTACCTCCATGCGGGGGCCAGGCGCCGTTCCCGGTCTGTTCGCCATCGAGTCGGCCGTCGACGAACTCGCCATCAAGCTCAATAT